>Ga0315288_10004746_pt1 | contig 17305 bp, 16 predicted proteins | sample YL17G11_20_MG_FD_203454 | JGI IMG/M metagenome (GOLD analysis project Ga0315288, IMG submission 203454) | Sediment microbial communities from Yellowstone Lake, YNP, Wyoming, USA - YL17G11_20 | ecosystem: Environmental > Aquatic > Freshwater > Lake > Sediment | place: USA: Wyoming | collected... | reverse complement strand
CCGCAAGTTCAGGAAAGCCTTTTCAGGATCGGAAGTGTGATGAAGAACCTCCTGGCAGTAGATGAAGTCAAACTTGCCGAGATCCGACAGATCACCGAGAAGGTCCTTCTCAAAGAAATGGACTCCTTCCGACAAGCCATAGGCCTGAAGATTCTCTCGAGCAATCTCTGCAGAGACGATATCGACAGCCACAATTTCCGCCTCTCTCGGAGCATAACGCCTAAGAAGGGCCGTTACCCTTCCGTTTCCGCACCCCGCATCCAGAATCCGGAGTTTCTCTTTCAAATAGGTTCTCATCCCCTCTGCCGACGAAAAACCGTTCCTTCCCAGGATCCAGGAAAAGAGGTCAGACCCTTCCCGCAGAGTCTCTTCAAAGGCAAGTCTTCGGTTCTGTTCCCACTTGGCCCGAAAAGTCTCTACGGTATTAGACATGTTCCCTTCCTTCGATGCACCGGGAGATACCCTCCCTGAACTTCACCACCGGGGGGCCAAGGAGTTGGACCATTTTCTTGATATCGCCCACGAGGTGTTGGGGTTCAGAGTCTTTCTGAACCTTGAAAACCGGGGGCCTTCCCAGAACCTCTCCTATGGATTGTCCGATCTGTCTCAAGCTCAACACCTCTGGGCCGCCCACATTGATCTTGTGGCTCGCCTTCAACCCAAGGGATCGAGAGACGGCCGAGGCGGCATCTGTTACGAACGTGGGATTGCATTTAAGTCCGTTCTCCCCGGACAGCAGGATGGGTTCGCCTTCTTGAGCGGCGCGAAGAAGCCTCGGGATGAACATCGTCGGCCGCTGCCCGGGTCCATAGACGAAGAAAAATCGAAGGATAATGATCACCATAAAGGACGCATAATTTTCGGCCAAAACTTCGGCACAGAGCTTCGTGCCCAGATAAAACCCGAGGTCCCCCTTGGCCTCGATTGGTCTGTCCTCCTTGAAACCCTCGTCTCCATGACCGTAAATTCCTCCGGAAGAAGCCAAGATGAAGGTCTGTGCTTTGGCCTTTCGAGCATACTCCAACAGACGGAGAGTACTTGCCGTATTCACCCGGAAAATATGCTCGCTGTAACCAGGGAACTCCCGAAAATGTTCGGATTGAGCAAGATGGATGACCGCATCCACAGACCTTGGAAATTGTTCCGTGCTCCATTCATCTCCTAAATCACAATGGATACTCTCGAGACCCTGCAGATCGGACCCTGCTGGTTTCTTGTTCAGACCATACAATTCCCAGCTCCCCCGTAAGCGCTCAGCCACATGTCTGCCGATCAACCCAGTTGCTCCTGTTATGACGCACCTTTTCATGATTTGGGGTTTCTTCCCTCCCAGATGCCCCTGCTTCTTAACCCGAATCCCTATCACAAGCCCAGCTTGCCATAGGTTTCATGGTCTTCCGATGTTGGATAAAGGCTAAGATACCATGCCACTCTCGCCGATCTAAGGCCTTTGATGCAAACACCAACCCCAAAAATACAGCCACGTAAAGTGTCTTCATCAATAGACTGAAGACCAAAGGTAATTCGGGTAAATGAGACGCAAAAACAGTGAAACTAAATGTCGCTCCGATGATGATGTACGCCCGTTTCTTCTCATAAGCAACGGCCCACATTTTCTGAGAAAGAACCAAGTAAATCACTGTCAGGAACAGGTATGAAGCCGTGGTTGTCCAACACGCCGCCATCATTCCCCATTTCGGAATCAGCAGGACATTTAAACCCAGGTTCATCAGTGCAGCAATCCAGGAAACAACTGCAAAGTACGTTGTTTTCTTGGCGAACGAAATTCCCGTCGCAGTCACTTGTGTGGATGCATAGGCTACAATTCCCAATCCCAGAGGCCCGATTGCGGATGCAGCCGGATAGAAGGACGGCGTCGAAAAAACGACCAAGACCTCCTTAGCAAACGTGCCAAAGACCACACTCAAGAAGCCAAATCCAAACAGGATATAAGTCATGGCGCGGCCAAAGAAAGCAGGGGCTGCCGTGGGCTGCTCGATATAGACCTTTACGGCATGAGGTGACCAAGCCTGTCCCCACGCTCCCGTGATGAGGGTTAGAATGCCAGTGATTTGGACAGCCAGCGTGTACAGACCAACCTGGTCGAGTGTGGATAACTTGCCGAGGACGATTCGGTCCGACATACCAAATACCCAGTATGCCAGGGAGGAGGGGACGAGGGGAATGCCGAAAGCGAGGAGTCTGCGCAGTAGGCAAGCTGAAAATATAGGGCGCAGCAAGCCACGGATAGTCCAAAGGCGTACGGGCAACATCAGACTTGAAGCCAGTAACGCTCCGCCCATCAAACCTCTGAGTCCCAACTTGAGAACGACAACCCCCCACAGGCTGAATCCAATGCTTAATAGTGCCGAGCATACACTCAGGGCTAAAAATAGTCTTGGCTGAAACTGGCTGCGAAGAGCCTGTCCGCACATCGCATTGATTAAACTGAGCGGGGCCGTCATTAAGGCAAGCGCGAACAGAATCGCATGATCTCTTGTGCTGAAGGACCACGTCGAGAAAACACTGACGAAGGGTAGGCATAGCACGATAACCGCGACACTCCACGCGAAGAGAAATCCAAACCATGTTGACGTAACTCTTTGTTTTTCAGTTTCGGTCCTGGCTTCAAAGAAAAAGAGAGAAAAAGCGGAGTCACCACCGAGGATCAAAACGCCGCCAAGCAGACCCACCGCAGTGACCACAAAGCTCCAGACGCCATAGTCGCCCGGAGTGAGAAACCGCGTGTATATAGGAATCGCGAAAAATGAGGTTGCCTTGAAAACGAGATCTCCTGTCCCGTAGAGGGCCATATCCTTGAAGATGTGACGGAAAGATCCTCCCGTCAGCCTCCCTTGATCATTTGCAGAAGTGTTATCTCTCGTATCGTTCATCGCAATCGGTTTATTCAATTCACGGTCATTCCCCTTCGCCAATTCCCTCAATGTCCTCCTTATGGCCTATTTTGAAATTCCATATGGCTCAATCCGCAACCCGGACTGTGTCAATCGGCTCCCGCCACCAGACATATCGAAAGATCGCGTCCCACACCTTGCCTGTCGCTTCGAGAGAGTGGTACTTGAGTGCGTACTCTCGACCCAAGCGCCCAAGTTCTTCTCGCAATCTTGGGTTTTCAACCAACCTACGAAGATGGTCTTTGACCTGGCTCTTTGAAGTGTCCACGATCGGACATTCCTTCAGGCAAGTTGTCCTTCTGAAATCATCCCTGTGCCAGGACAGATTCGAAAGGACAGGCTTCCCTGCACTCATTCCCTCTACAGCCGATAAGGCATATCCTCCGATAAACTGCTCTGCCAGTACGTCGCAACACAACACCCCTGTCCTAACCTGCTCGTTGAAACACTTTTCGAAGAGATCTAGCCGAACTTTCAAATTCTCTGCCTGCAATTCCCGGATAGCCTCGATCAAAATATCAGTGCCTTTAATCAACCGGTGATTTGACGAATGTGCCACAACAACCTCCTCTGAATGCCCATCAGCGGAAGAGGCTCCTCCGCCCGTTCTCCAAAGATCTGTATCTATGGCCAGGCAGTTAGGCCAAAGAAGGTCGAACTTAGGCAAGAAACCCACCTGCATGTTTCTTATGATAAAGTCTGCCCATCGCGTGAAATATAGAACACGTTTTTGGGTGTAGGCGCCTCGATCGACCAGAAGCGGATCGACGGCCATCATTGATTCTTCAAAAACTCCCAAATGCCCTGGAACCGCGATATCACGTCCGTAGGGGATAACGACGATCTTCTTTCCTGCCATTTTGATCAACTGACACTCTAGAAACCTCAAGGAGGTTCGCGACATGAAACCACCGTCGAAAAAAAAGCTGAAAATATCGAACTTCATTAAAGTCCAAACGAAGATAAAACAGGGCTTTAGGTAACGGGAGCATGGGATGCGGGGCGGGAAATCATCAATCGTTAGATCAAAGTCTTCTTTAGAGTTGATCTGATATATGTCGTAGACTAGCGTCTTGCTTGGATATCCCAACTTTCGAATCGCCTGGGACCAATACTTGATATTGATGATTGGCGTGGGCCCCCAGACCACCCGCGGCGGGAGGCGATGTTGCCGTCGCCACTGAGTATGGACTCTAGCGGCACATGCCCCAAGCAGTAAAATAGGCAAGACGAAGATCGGCATCATGAGGTTGAAGAATAGATAAATAAACCAACGTTTAAGCATTGCCTGAACTCACTCAAGTTAAATCGCCGTACTCGAGGAGGATACTCCCATCCCCCGCAATCTTAATGTGCCCGATTACCCGAGCGGGCACCCCGGCGGCAATTGAGCAGGTTGGCACATCGTGGGTCACCACGGCCCCCGCCGCCACGAGGCACTGATCCCCAACGGTAACCCCCCTTGTGATGACGGCATTCGCGCCAATGAAGCAGCAACGGCCGACCCGGACCGGGCTATATTCGTAGGGCATCTGCCCCCCACTTAAGGCCCACTTGATCGTATCGTGGGTTTGAATGTGAGTGCCCGCTGATATGGAACAGTATTCTCCGATGGATAATCCACCGGTGCCATCCAACGAGCAGAAGGGGCCGATCCAACTATGATTCCCTATGGTCACCTCACCCACCACTGTAGTCGAGTCATAAATCGTAATGTCTTTTCCTGTGATGAATTGTCCCTTCTCACGCCACTCAAAGAGATTCTCGTTGAAAGGGTTGACGCGGCGGTACTTGGACCACGTATGTTCTCTAAGCTTGAAATGCAGCTCACGCAGTTGATACCAGAGCTGAAGGAGGGCCTCATCCAGATCGACATCTTTGATGTTCATGTTGGTTCCCCTGACTCAAAATCGATAGCAGGCGATTGACTTTGAGCCATTCTTTTCGTCTCCTCGATGCTCATTCCCTTCAGGCGTGCTCGTGCCATGGCTTCACCCACTTTAAGCCCAGCGGCATACAATTCGAGCACGGGTCGGCAGCCGAGCTCATACGGCTGATAGCTCATCTTCCCGAAGGGTTCGATCACCAACGGCAAGAAATGGAGCCCCGAGTTTCTCAGCCCCTCCCCATCCAGATTCCCGGCGATGACGCCGATACACAATCCAGGGTTCACTCGCCTGATCTGTTCAACGGTTAACAATCCATTGCCTCCAATCAAACGGATATTCTTCGCGTGCTCAGCCACAATCATCACATCATAGTCCATCCCATATTTCTCAAAATAGTCCCTCAGTTGATCGTACGGTTGGCTTTCCCGCTCTGTGTCCGAGAACCAAGCCACCTCCATGCCAAGCCGTTTGAAATGGTCATGGATGCTGCAGCCCAGTCCTTGGCCGCCCCCTAGCAAGAGGCTCTTCACTTTGTAGCCCTCGAGCCCTAATTCAAAGAGAAGGCGCATCGCAAGATAGCCGCCATATCGGTACATCGAATGAGGAGCGACGGATTCATCGGTTCCCATGACTAATATCTCTTTTTCTCGGCACACCTCTAAATCCAGATCAGACGTGCGAAATTCCCATGGTTCCCACATGAGAGGAACGACAGCGGTGGGTTTCATCCAGGAGATCATCTCTCGGTCGATGGGGCGCACGAACCCCGAATTGGTGATGATATCGCTCTCACCGACACTTTCTTTCGTTTTGGCAAAAAGTACCTCGATCCTGTTGGAAACCCCCCAGCGCTGACCGGCTCCGATCGTTAAAACCTTCACTTGTTCTCTGCTCCCATACCTCGAGTCAGCCGTCACCGCATAGACCTTCTCGGCGCCCCCTAAGGCCGCCAGGATTGGGCTAAACAAATAGGGCCCGGTGGCCGCTTCCGTGAAAACCACCAATCCGCTTAGATCTAGCGTGAACTCCCGGACACATTGTCGAAGGATCCGATCAATACGATGTCTATTCTCCATCCCTGCTCTGCTCACTTTTCCAGCGATCATAAACATCGCAAAGGCGCAAGGAGTGACCCCTGGCAGCCAGGTGCTCCAACAACCCGGTAAAGAAGGTCTTAGTCCCCTTCCCTTCGTGAAAGCACGGAGTCGCCTTTTCTGGAGTTACCTGTGTCAGGTCCCTGATCCCCTGTTTGAGCTTTTGATAAGGTTTGTCATCTGCCGAATTAAGATAGACGTGAACCGGGTGAAAGTTGAACACTTTCAATCCTTGAACCTGTAAGTGAGGGGTCACCTCCCACTGAGGAATTCGTTTTCCCATTTCATAATCGTCGGACCAGAAGAAGGGAATCCGCAGGAGAATCTTTCCAAACTGTTGGTGCTCAATGGGTTGAATGCTTGTCATGTTCGGCAAGAACAGCGTGGAATCCATTCTGATCTGCGTTTGAGTCAGGATGAACTTCAATAAGGGGCCTGACTGAACAACGCCATGGAAACGAACACTTCTGGCCTCAGGGACAATATCCAACAGATGGGACAACACCTTTTCAGGTGTCTCGCCCTGTGTGGAACCGGGCAGTAAGTTGGGATGAATGCCGAGTTCAAATAGGTCAGGGGCATCCCTTAGCTTCTCTAACGCCTTGCAACCGTGGGTGACGAACCACGTTGAGCGCACCCTTTCATCTCGCATCCAAGAAGCGATCTCTTCAATCATGAAATCAGGGGCCCAATCCAAGTCAAAGGTCAGGACAAAATCGTTCATCTTTCCAGTGCTTCCACGGCGAGTCCAAAGCCGTCCCTTCCGAAATGATTACCGCTATAAAGCATGTACTTCTGGCCCTTGTGAACGAAAACAGATGGGTAACAGAGTGCTTCTGAATCCCATCCAGAAAGGGAAACGTCAATCCCTGCTTCCTTGTCTCTGCGTGTCCATCGATAGCCATCCAAAGACTCGGCATAACCGATCCGGTAGCCCTGTCCGGGGGCCACATACGAGTACCACATCTTGTACACACCCTTTTCCTCCTTAATCACGGTAGGACTGGCGATATTGGTCTCACCTTCGCGTAGATCAATACAGACTAAACCTTCTCTTCTCCATGCAATGCCGTCGGAGGATTCAGCGTACTTGATGTGATAATAGGATTGAGGTCCCACGTCCTCCCATTTGAAGCCAGAGAGATACCACATTCTCCAAAGCCCCCTTTCTTTCATGACAAAGGGGGTCGAAACCATCCAGGGGTCGAATTCACTTCTCCCCATCACAGGGGCCTTAAAGAGCCTCCGGAACGTCTTTCCTCGGTCATCGCTGACGGCCAAACCGATCGACATGTAGAAGAGCGGAGGAATGCCGTTGCTCCTTCCCAAATAATACATGAACAGACTACCATGATGCTCCACAAGACAGCCGGGGTAAACACCGTTATCGTCGAAGTAGCCACGCAGGCCAGGTCCCAATATGAAATCTTCGGAGATATCTAAGAGGTGACCCGGCGATTTGATATCGAATTTTACATAGGCAATGTGAGGCCGGTTCTCTCTGTCACGAGTTCCGAAATAGACACGGTATAAGTCATCGCCCAGTCCCAACGGGATCGGCGTGGCCGCATGGGTATGCATCCAACGATATTGCCCAGAAGGACAAAAGATCAGTCCCAGTTTACGCCATCTCATCTTACATCGGCCTCTTTCCGAACAATCAGCGTCCATTCATACAGAGGATAGTCGTGGAAGAGCGAGACATAACGTGAGATGCTCCGTTTGCAGAAGTCAAAAAACATGAAAGGATCACCGTAATAGAGGTTGTCTTGCTTCCAATCCACATAAGTGCTCAGCATGTTAAAGGCGAAGCCCTTGCGCGATCGAGCGGCGAGGTTCATTAAATGGTGTTTGATGTAGGCCGTCCAGAGATCATCGTTCGCCTCCAGACGGACGTTGAAAGTACCGCACACCAATGAGTAGTCAGCGTCACGGGTCACTTCCGGATTCTTGATCCATTCGGCACGCGGATCATTCACAAAAGAGGCCGCCTCGATCAACATCTTGTCGATGATGTCATACCCATAGTAGCTCGTCAGACGTCTTCCAAGGACACGGTCCAGGTAGTGGAACATCGCTCCATAACCGCACCCCCAGTCGTTGATCGTTATTCCCGCTTTCACTGCACGAACGTCAATGACCTGAACGAGCTTCTCAAAACGCAACCGGTGCGAAACTTCGTCTTTCCAGCCCACACTCTTAGCCGTCAATCCGTGTTTGTCCAGGCTTTGCCTATAGAGGTCACCAATCCCCTCTAAGGTCTGTTGGAGACGGCCTGGGTCAGACATCTCATGATGGGATGACATCGCCTGAATTGCTCCTAGAATCCAGATTCATCACTGTTCCTGGAAACCGGTCTTGTTCGTTTTCCAATATAAACCTCTCTGTCTTTCGTAGACTTCATGATCAGTGCACCCGCACCAATTATGCAAGACTCGCCGAGGCAGATATTCTCGCGGATGGCAGCGTTGACCCCGATGAAACAGTAGGGCCCCACCTGAACATGCCCTGAGATCACGACGTGGGAAGACAGGAAACAATGGTCTTGGATGGTTGAATGGTGGCCGATGTGGTTACCGCTCCACATCACCACATTATTACCAATCTTAACGAAGGGCTGGATGGTGTTATCTTCAAGGACGAAACAATTATCTCCAATGTCGTGACTCCAAACCGTTGCTTTTGAGCTCACGTAGGTGAGAAGACGATACCCCTTCCGTTTTGCTTCATGATAAAACGTCTCCCTGGTTCTGTTTAAATGAACATAGCCGACGGCAATGAACATCTCATGCTCAGCCGGAACATAGAGACTTTCTACTGAATCAAAAGAAACCAGAGGAAGACCGAAGAGGGACGGATTCCGGATATAGTCCCTCGTTGCGGTGAAAGCCACCGCTTCATACTCACTATCTCGAGTCAGATAGAAATGGGCAATCTCGGCAAAACTAGCTGTCCCAAAAATGACCGCCTTCTTCGTTTTACGCATTTCCTTTCCTTTCGATCACCGAAAATGGAATCACAAAGAAATGGGGGTACTCTGCCAGAAGCTCCTCCGGCTGTCTCCCATAGATCTCTCGATTCTTTACAAATGTGTAGTAAACGTACCTCCGTTCCACGGCCGCCCACTTTCGTTTGAACCTGTAGACCCCCTCTTGCGCCAGCCACGTCCCCCCCCAGTTCCAAAGCTTCAGCCCTTGGCGACTTGCATCAACCATGGCTCTGAAGACCGTAAGGGCCAGAGGTTGAAAGGATCTGCATGCCTCCACCGTGGCCGGGACAAAATATTCCACTACTCCGTGATAATAGAACACGAGCAACGCACCGATGGGATCCTCTCCCCGTCTGGCCACATAGAGATTGTAATCGGATCCCGCTTGGAAGCAGTGATCCACGAGGCTGAAGAATTTGTCCGGCTTGGGTCTTCCTCCGACGGCATGAATGTTCTCCTCATGGACCTTACGCAAGAAGTCGAACTGTCCGTTGTCGATCGTGACCTCGATCCCTTCTCTCAAGGCCTTCTGGATATTGCGTCTGGCGGAGGGTTCGATGACTCGCATCAGAGCCGCTTCTACATTTTCTTCAAAGTCAAGATCGGTCATCTGGCCTATCCGCTCATCCCGATGGTGATGTCTCACCTGGGCACAAGGGGCCGGATGGAACGGATTCGAGATGATGGTTGCTGTGGCAACGGGCTCCCTCTCTAACATTTGATGATAGGCATCCGTGAGGAGGCTGACGATCTCCTCTCCCTCTGCGAGAATTCCCCCGTGGCTTCCATAAAAGGGAAGAGAGTTGTAAACCCAACCCCACTTTCCGGCGATTCTCATCATCGGAAATACACCCTTAATGGCATCTCCGTCCATCGCGAGGAGATAGAGGGCTTCGCACCCAAGAAGCTGCTCCAAGAGCTTCTTGTACTTCAATGAGTAATACAGAAGAGCATTGGGATGTTTTTGGACGAAAGTCTCATAAGCGTCCTCCGACTCTTCTGAAAGCCGCCGAACTTCCATCTCCTTTTTTCCCCTCACCCGTGACCCAGTCTATCGCTTGGGCAAGTAATGCTGGCACCAGTGCTCAATATTCAACAGAGACCAGATGAACAGCCGCCGATTCAGCTTCCCCTGAAGATGCTCGTCCACGAGCTTCTGAACCACCTCTTTGTCCATGAACTGGTAGATCAGCGCCTGATCACGATAGAGCGTCTTCTTCACATAGTCGATGCTCTCGCCCCTGAACCAGGAGGCGTCAGGAGCGGAGAATCCCTGCTTTTCCGCCTCCTGCACTTCCTTCGGAATGTAACGTTCCATGACGTTACGTAGAATCAGCTTGCCATCCCGGGTCCTCTGAAAGTATTTCAAATTCTTGGGGGCTGGTTCGTTCTCATTCAGTCGGATGATCTCCGTGAGATTGCGAAGCTTCAGCCGGACGGGCACCCTCATGGCAAAATCGACCAGGTCGTTGTCCAGAAAGGGAAGCCTCGTTTCGAGGCTGTGCGCCATGCTGAGCTTGTCCTCCACGATCAGGAGACCGTGGAGAAACGTCCTCGCCTCGAAATAGAGCGAATGATTCACGTAGTCTTCTGGCCGGTTAAACTGGGAAGCGTGCTGCTGGAAGACATTCCGGAAGATGTCCCGCGTCCACACGTGCTTCGTTTCATTCCGGATGGGACGGAAAAGTTCGTGAAGATCCCGGTTCGAGATCAATCGGTGCCAGAAGACGTAGTACTTGTCGATGTAGTTTTCAAAATTATCGTTCACCAGTGCTCGATAGTACCGCCACGGGTACCCCCCAAAAAGCTCGTCCCCCCCTGTCCCCGACAAAACGACCTTCACAAATTTGGACGCCAGTTGGGCCATGTAAAAATTAGGATAGCATTGGCCCACCCGGGGCTCCTCAAGATGCCACGCCAGTCGGGGAAGCGCCTTCTCCATGTCCCCTGCCTTGAGGACCATCTCATAATGCTCCGTCTTGAACAGGTAGGACATGAGTTCAGCCCTATCGCGTTCGTCAAACCCGAGCTCCAACCCTGAGGCGGAATGGAGATCAAAACCACACGTAAATGTTTTGATATTAGTTAATTGGGTGGCTGCAATGGCCGTGATAGAGCCTGAATCCATCCCTCCACTGAGGTACGAACCGACCTCCACATCACTCACGAGCTGGCGACTCACCGCCTGACGGAAGAGCCGATCCAGTTCTTCAAGATACTCGTTTTCTTGACCCGGCAGTTCAGGCTCCTTGAAATTGAAGGACCAGTATTGGATCGGCCGGATGCCATCGCCGCTGGATCCCAGAGGAATCCTGGCATAGCTGCCCGGAGGAAAGAGGCGAACGTTCTTGAGCAGGGTCCTGTCCGTGAACAGGTTCTGGAAGGTGAAGTATTCGATGAGACCTTCGAGATCAACTTCCCTTTGAAGCGCAGGATGATTGAGGATCGCCTTTTGCTCGGACGCAAAGACCAGAACCGGTCCCGCGAGGGCATAGTAAAGCGGCTTGATCCCGTATCGATCTCGAGCGAGAAAAAGCTCTTGCCTCGTTCTGTCCCAGAGGGCGAAAGCGAACATCCCATTGAAGCGACGCACACAGTCTATTCCCCACTGGACATAAGCGCGAAGAAGAACCTCCGTATCTGTTCTCGACCGAAATCGATGTCCCAGGCTCTCGAGCTCGACTCTCAATTCCTGAAAGTTGTAGATCTCGCCATTGTACGTCACCACGTAGTTTCCATCTTCTGTGGCCATGGGCTGATGCCCTGCAGGAGAGAGATCGATGATGGCCAGGCGGCGGTGCCCTAGACCCACGAAACTGTCGATGTAGAAGCCCTCTCCATCCGGCCCCCGGTGGGCGATGGCATCGGTCATTTTTCGAAGGACGACCTGGGAAACGGGTTCACCATTTCGATTGAAAATACCTGCAATTCCGCACATTGACGTTACCTTAACTCCTTCAACATATTGACCACGTATTCATAATCTTCCGCCTCCATCCTGTTGTGCAGCGGAATGGCCATACTGTACCGGTCGCAGTCACGGGCTCCAGGAAAATCGTCCGCTTTAAACCCGAACTTCTTTCGGTAGAGTCCCAGCATATGAACCGCATGGGTCCCCGGCCGTGTGCTGATCCCTTTCGACTGCAGAAGGTCCATGACTCGGTTCCTTGGCAAGGGAGACTTCGTCTCATCCACGGTGCAAACATACGCCTGCCATCCGTGAGCATAATCTTCGGGATGGGCTGGTGGACGGAGCCAATTCACCCCCGAGAGGGCGTCTTCGTAGAACTGCGCCCAAGACCGGCGTTCGCCGAGAAACCGATCCAGCTTGGAGAGTTGGACAAGCCCCACCGCGGCCTGAAGATCGGTCATCCGGTAGTTGTAACCGAGCAGGTTGAATTCGGGCAGAAGATAGGGACGATTCCCCTGGTGGCGCTGCTCTTCGGAAAGGCTCGCCCCGTGGTTCCGCATCCTCTCGATCGTTTCAGCGAGCTCCTGGTCATTCGTCGTGACCATCCCTCCCTCTCCTGTGGTGATCGACTTCCTCGGATGGAAAGAGAAGGCCGCCGCCCGTCCGATGGAGCCGGCCGCTCTGCCCTTGTAGGCACTGCCCGAAGCGCAGGCCGCGTCTTCAATGACGGGAATCCCATGAGCAATCTCCAGGATCGGATCCATGTCAGCGCAAAGCCCGAATAGGTGCACGGGGATAATCGCTCTCGTCCTCTCGTTCACCTTTTTTGAAAGCTGTGCCACGTCCATGTTGAACGTGCTTCGATCAACATCCACGAAAACCGGAGTTGCCCCGCAATGAAGAACCACATTGGCAGTGGACACCCAGGTAAAGGCAGGGACGATGACCTCATCTCCCGGACCAATCCCCAGAGCTACGAGAATCAGATGGAGCGCCGTGGTGCAGCTCGTCGTCGCAAGGCCATATCGGACTTTGTGACGCCTCGCAAAAGCTTCCTCAAAGGCAGCGACCTTCGGTCCCTGTGTCAGCCATCCACTCATCACTGGATCGCGAAGGGCCAGCCATTCTTCTTCCCCTGTCTGGGGCTGAGAAATTTGAATCACTCTTCGCTCAGCCATGATGGATTGATGCCTCCAGTCGTCGAAGGGCCACCTCTGCCTGATGATTCTTGCGCCACTCCATCAATTGCTTCAGGCCCGTTTTCAAATCCACCTGGGCCTTGAAACCTATCTCAGCCTCGGCTTTCTTCGGGCAGCCGATTCGGTTCTTCACGAAGGTCGTGCCTGCGGGCTCGTACTCGATTCGGAGGCTTGAGTCCGTGATCTCTAGGATCAGTTCCGCAAGCTCCTTGATCGTGGTTTGAATACCCCGGCCAACGTTGTAGAAGGTATCAAAGGTCTCGGCCTTTGCAGCACAGAGGTTTGCTAAGGCACAGTCCGATACATAGATAAAATCGTAGGATTGAGACCCGTCTCCATAAACAATCGGGGGAAGTCCTTGATCGAGCCGATCGAGGATCTTCATGATCACCGCAATATAGGCCCCCTTGTAATCTTGGCGAGCCCCGTAGACATTCATGTAGCGCAGCCCCACATAGTTCAGGCCGTACCGGTGATGAAAGGCCCGACACATCTGCTCACCGGCCACTTTGGTCGCTCCGTAGAACGTCTTGTTGTTGAAGGGATGGTCCTCCGTCATCGGAATCTCAAGGGCGTCTCCGTAAACAGAGGCAGAGGATGAGTAGACCAATCGTTTCACCTGATGTTTCACGCAGGCTTCCAGAACATTGAAAGTCCCGCGGATGTTCACATCAAACGCTGCCCGGGGATAGTCATAGCATTGAAGGAGCCACAAGGCGGCCAGGTGGAAAACGCAGTCCATTCCCTTCATGGCTGAATCGAGAATGTCCGTTTGACAGATGTCCCCTCCGACTTCATAGATCCTGACGCGAGGATCCGTCAAAGCCTCTCCCAAGTTCTCCCTCGTTCCCCGACAGAAGTTGTCGTAAATGACGATCTCCTTGACATCCTCTCTCGTCAGTTCATCGACCACGTGAGACCCGATGAACCCTGCCCCGCCAATCACCAGAACTCGACTTCCTTTGATATCCATGGAAACGTCACCCCATTCTTGGGTCGCTATGACTGAGATAGACTCCAGATTCGGACCCTCTGAGGATCAACCAACCTTGTCACCTTCTCTATCCTCTCTTCCTGCTCTGCAAGTGACGTGATGAACACAGCGTCCGGTTCGAGAGTCGAGATCTGGTTCACGTCCTTCAACTCAAGGCCGAAGAGTCTCGTAGAATTCATTCTCTCCGCATCTTCCACGATTCCTGCCAGCGTCATCGCTGCCCCCTGGATCAACAGGTAAGCGAGTTCCATCTCTTGACTTACCCCGTAGAAGGCCACACGCTTCACACCTTGGGCGCTCATCTCCTGTAACCTCAGCCTGATGATGTCTCTCAGAATCGAGTAATGCTGCAATGACCACGAGATCAGGTGATGGTTGAGTTTCGCTTTCTCAGCCACCCCCTTGGGAGTCAGGTAATAGCCGATCCGTCTATGGTCAATATCCTTTACTCGTATCCACCCTCTTTGGATCATCTTTTTCAGACAAGCGTTGGTTACACCCAGGGCAAACCCAAACCTGTTCGATAGTTCACGCTGTGAACAAACTGGGTTATTCTCGAGCTCTTGAAGCAGGTTCAGTTCTCTAAATTCCTGAGGAGGTCTAAATAGGCTTAAACGGACATTCATAAAGTGTAGAAACTCCAAAACCGTAGATGACCAGAAATCATCCAAGGCCAAACGAAATTTGTGCGTTCAGCAAAAGAACAAATTAAAGAAATCCATCTTAACCATATGAAATCAATAAGATTATTAGCTAGCGCACCTCCATTCGAGAAACTAGGTATTACAGGCAATATTACATAATAGTCAAATGCAGCAAACACTATGCCAATCCGGTCAACAGGTGTTCAATGGTGGCTACCCTCGACTCCCAGCTAAATTCTTCCCGGGCAACCTCCACACCTCTTCTGCCCATTTCCCTGCATAGATGTGGGTCCTTCAAGAGCTTCAACAGGGCGCTCTCAATGTCTGCAGAATCTTGCGGCTCCACAAGGATCCCAACTCCGGTTCTTTCTATCACTTCAAGGCCCTCGATCCTCGACGCAATCACCGGTTTTCCACAGGCAAGGTATTCAAAGACTTTCAGCGGTGAAACCCCGGTCTCTTTATTCCTTCGAGCTATGAAAGGAGCTACGCAGATGTCCGTCAGGTTGATCAAGACTGGAACCGTCTCATAGGACATCATCCCAGTAAAAATGAATGCTCGTCCTAATCCCTGTTCCGTGACCCTTGTTAGCAGCCGAGGCTTCATCACACCGTCCCCTACGATGAGGAATTTCAGCTCTTCCATTCTGCTCAGGAGGTGCAGGGCGCTTTCGATCAAAATGTCAATCCCCTGCCAAGGAGCAAGGTTCCCTACAAAACCGATCACTCTATCCTTTTCTTCGATCCCGAGTCTTTTCCTCCAGTCATTCAGCAGAGCTGGATCACGGATAGGGAGAAATTTCTCCGGATCGACCCCGTTGCCTACAATCTCAACTCTGCTTGGCGAGACATGAAAGCGGGTGACCAAATAGGAAGCGATCTGAGGGGTTACGGAAATGATGAGATCCGCAGAGAGGGTAGCCATCCGCTCCGCTCCGCGAATCAGCATTGAGAATAATCGAACCCCGTATGAATTTCCTTTCAGCTTCACCTCCTCGCTTGCGAGGCCATTGATCTCGTAAACCAGCTTCTTTCCAAAGACCCATCGGGGCATCCAAGCAATCAGCACCGTATGAAAATCCCTTGCATAGACAACCTCATACCGGGGCAGAAGATACCAGAGGGAAAAGAAGAGAAAAAGAGAAGAAAGCAGATACGTGGATGTCTGAAGACGTTTTACGGGCCCCCACCACGAGGAGGTGGGTTGAAGATCGTAGAAGAAATCGATTTCCTTTATGTCTCCATGGTTCCTTGCCAACAAACCAACGGTGTGACCCCGGGCGTGAAGGCCGGAGACAATCTCTCTAATGTGGACGACCGACCCTTTGTGGAGCGAAATATCTTCGAGTGTGAGGTAAAGTATCTTCATATTGGTCACCCAGAGATTAACTGTTCATCCCGCGAACAATCAATTCAAAAAAAATGGCTCTACCTGACGTATGGCTCGTAGATCGCCCGCAGGTGCTCCATGTGGTGCTTCAAGTAAGCTTTCTCCCTTACCATCTTCCAGTTCTTTTGACGGGCCTCTTCCGTCAGGCCCTCATTGCAAAGAGATTGAATGATCTTGTGGGCAAGAGAGGTCTCGTCGTCGACGGGAACCAGGAAACCGTTCGTCCCATCCGTAATCCATTCCTTGTTTGCAGCGATATCGGTGATGACCGGGAACGCACCGGACGCCATCGCTTCAAGCAAAGAAACAGACGTTCCATCGGACAAGGAGGTTGAGACATAGACGTCAGTCTTTTCCAGAAGACTCGGCATATCCTCATGAGGAATCTTTCCAAGAAATTCGACAGAGGCGGCAACTCCCAACCGGCCTGCCTCTTCTCCGAGCCTTTCCCTTTCGGGTCCATCACCTGCAATTAGAAATTTTGCATTAGGTACTGCCCCCAAAACACCTGGAATGGCCCTGATCAAGTGAGATACATTGTAGATGGGTTGAAGATTCCGGTTGCTCAGAACGGTCAATGACTGATTTTCCTTTCGTCCCCCCCTGTTCATTCCTATGTCGAAGAAGATGTCGTCCACCCCCATGGGAAAAACGGCAACTTTGCTTGAATCGATCCCCATGTTCTCAAGCTCACTTTTCATCTCCTCCGACACACAGGTAAGGTGCCGCGCTTTCCTGCAGACCCAGAGAAAGATTGTTTTGAGAAATGAGGACTGCATTGCCATTCTGAGGTCGGACCCATGAAGCGTAACGAAGAGAGGCTTTCTTAGGAGCATCCCAATGACTGCGCCGATCGGTCCGGTCGGGATAGCCCAGTGGGCATGGACAAGTTGGCATTGATATCGGAGCACCACATAGAGAGTGAGGAATGTTCCAGTGATGTAATAGAGAATCATCCTGAGGTAAGGGATCTTTGAATACTCGATCAAAAGTCGATCGCCGGCAAAGAAAGGAAAACGAAAAACGCGTACTCCCTTTTCTTCTTTGAAGTACTCGCTCTCCCGAAAGATCTTGGGAGTGACAACCGATACTTTCCATCCTTCATGCTCCAACTGCAAGGCGATTCTCTTGATGAAAATACCGCGGTAGGACGAAGGAGAATCCGGATAGGCATTGGTTAGTAAGAGGATGGATTTTTTCATAAGCATACTACAAATGGGTAAAGGTTAGGGCTAGGAAGCCGGATCTGCACACCGAATAAACCTACTACAAATGGGTAA
>Ga0315288_10004745_pt1 | contig 17306 bp, 15 predicted proteins | sample YL17G11_20_MG_FD_203454 | JGI IMG/M metagenome (GOLD analysis project Ga0315288, IMG submission 203454) | Sediment microbial communities from Yellowstone Lake, YNP, Wyoming, USA - YL17G11_20 | ecosystem: Environmental > Aquatic > Freshwater > Lake > Sediment | place: USA: Wyoming | collected... | reverse complement strand
TCGTTTATGAAAAACTGGTTGCCTTTGCGTTCGATTACTGCATGATTTCGTGATACGCGCCTGATTGCCAAAAGCTTGTCGAAATCTTCGTGATACACTGGAAGTGAAATATCACTACCAGGTCCTCTTCCAATGCTCAACGCAGCTTTTCCCGACAATGGGTATTCGCTCCCGAAAAGACCATCGACGAGTTTTGCTTGCATAACCACATCTCACCGTTTAGATCCAAACTGAGAATTCTGTATATTCGGTTTGTATACGCTATCCGGAAGACGAATCTGATTTCCACCTTTAGAACTGTTTTGAACAAAACGCTTTTTTGGTTCGATCACGTATTCGTTACCTACAATAGCAGCCTGACCGCTTTCGGTAAGATAATTGACAATATTCTTGACCACAGCGCTACCAGAAATTTTATTGTCGTGCATCGGCACAGCTATGCCTTTAGCCCTACTGAAAATACCTTCTACCAATTGCCGATAAGCATTGGCATCTTCGACGATCTTATCGACGCCGGTAATCCAATTAACGAAAGACATGACGCCCATACCGTTAACCTTCGGCAAAATTTCTTTGTGATAATTCATCATTTGTTCACCATTTGTTACCACTACTTAGTTCTAACCCCAATATAAAGATTTCGTATGCGACGAGAAACATAGGTTCTAGTATATAGATACGCTTGGAAGAAAAATAAAATTGAAGCAATCATAGATCTGGACTTCCATATTCTAATCGCGCCAAATTGTATTTTGAGCGCGACTATTCAATGGAACACTGCCGGCCGCAACCGACAGAGTTTAAAGGCTAGCATTGGTGTAGGAGAGAGTGAGCTGAATGCGTCGCCGAAGCTTCGCACGTACACCCCTTCTCCATAACGAGTCGTCTTGCTCGTACCAAAGGTCTATTTTTGAGAGCGGCTTAGGCCTTAGATGCCTTCAGGCCTTATCCGCTATGGCGTAGCTACTCGGCAATGCCCTGTCGGACAACCGATACACCAGAGGCCACGGTAGGATGTTCCTTTCGTACTTATCCTTTCTTTCTCTCAGACCAAAACACCTTCGGCAGATATAGACCAAACTGGCTCACGCCGTTCTGAACCCAACTAAGGTGCCCTTTTAATCTGTGGACCCCAGCACCCTTGGCTGCATTCAGGTCGAAGACGACATTAAACGGCTAGTTCTCTCATTGTCTGTATCATAACGAGCGCTACGAAGTAGCGCGAGCTATACACAGACTCAAAATCCAATTTGTAGTCTGTTCTACCTTAGACGAAGAAGCTATGCTATTGCTTAACTTCTTACTTCGGCAATTCTGCACTACGAGCTCAGAAGCTACCCAGTGTTGTCATCGATATGCTGGCTGTTTGCGATGCAAACAGCAATACATACCTCATTCTGGGACGTATATCGTCAACGCTCATGTTGGCAAAACTGTCAGGAATGTAGACCACAAACTTTCTCACCGTGTCGTTCTTGTCTTCCGCGACTTGCTGCACAGCCAGGTGAGGACCAGCCGACAGCGACGCCGCAACGCGCGGGGTCGATACGAACTCTCACCCGCCACGACACCATTATCCCCGTGGTAGCTTTTCTCATGTCACAAGCCCTCATCTAAAGGAACTTGCGTATCGCTAGGTCACGCTTTCGCGTTTGAATTCCACGCTGAGCGGAATTCAATCAATCCGGCTTTTGCCCTTGCACTCTACAGGCGATTTCTGACCGCCCTGAGCCGAACTTAGAGGACCCTTGATACCATTTCAAGGGTGTGCCGCCCCAGCCAAACTGCCCAACTGCTACTGTCTTCCGATTTCGCGGAGTTAGCAATACAAGAAAGAAGGGGCAGTGTTACATTTTTGACTCCACCTCAACTTGCGTCAAGGTTTCGACGTCTCCTGCCTACACTATACGATCTCGCTCATACTACAATAACAGGCTGCAGTAAAGCTCAACGGGGTCTACTCTTCCCACCGAAGGTCTCCAGCCCAGTCCCTGGAATGATAGTTTCGCCGAGTTCCAACCCGGGACAGCAGAGATCTAGTTAATCTATCATGCAGGCCAGCATTTAACTGGCAAGGGATTACGCTACCTTAAGACCCTCATCACCAACTGTCGCGCGCCACGCGCGCGAAAAGCAGTTTAGAGTTAGGGCCGGCCTACAGCGGGGCATAGACGGGTTGTAACCCGTTTTCACACACCGCTAGTGGCCACGATTCATCGGCTATACAAGGCCTTTAGGCTTAGCAGCCGACTGCGTTTTTGTTAAACAGTCCGATCTCCCTTGTTACTGTGACCTGCCCATCGCTGAGCAGGCACGGCTTGTACCTAAGATACGCCGCTAGTTTGCCGAGTTCCCTAGGTTGGATTCTCTCGAACACCTTCGCCTTCTCGGCGAGGGGCACCTGTGTCGGTTATAAGTACGGTCGCCTGGCGCTCTCATCTATTTCATTTTACTGCAACCCTTCTTGATTTCCTCTAGCGCTTTTTGTAAGCGCAGTGAACAAAAAGGGCTGTTTCAGTGGCCCGTGGAATTGCCCGAAGTCTGCATACACAGACCTACTGGCGCTTTCGCGCGATTCTCGTCATGACGACACTCCTCGCGCTTCGTCGCTTGAACAGCACGACGGTGCTGCTCGAGCTATCCAAGAGCGTTTGAAATAGGTTCTACAAACGCCAGCCGGCGCAGGAATATTAACCTGCTTCCCTTTCCCATTCGACCAGTTAGGAGAACGGTTAGGACCGGCTAACCCCCAGAAGATAATCTTTACTGGGGAAACCTCGCCCCTTAGGTGGTGGAGATTTTCGCTCCACTCTATGCTACTCCCAGCAGGATTCTCATTGCTGATCGGTCCACAACTCCTTAAAGAGCCGCTTCTGCCCAACCAGCACGCCTCCCTACCGCCATACGTTTCTCGCGAAACGTATAACCCGCAGTCTCGGTGAACTACTTAGTCCCGTCCATTTTCAGGGCCAAAGGCCTCGATGGGTCCGCTGTTACGCGTTGTTTAAATGATGGCTGCTTCTGAGCCTACATCCCCACTGTCTGAGACCTTCGACTCCTTTCGTCACTTAGTAGCTGCTTTGGGACCTTAACTGCAGTCCGGGTTCATTCCCTCGCGGATGCCAAAATTACTCCGGCACCCTCACTCCCAGCATATACCGCAAACGTATTCGGAGTTTGACGAGATTACTGGAAATTTCTCTCCTTGGTAATCTAATCAGTGCTCTACCCCGCTCGCTTAAACGCTGAGGCTGTACTAACGCACATTTCGGGAGGAACCAGCTATCACCAGATTCGATTGGCTTTTCACCCCTAGACCCAGGTCACCCCAAAGGTTTGGACCATAACGGGTACCGGCCCTCGAGGCCGCTTTCGCGACCCTTCAGCCTACCCAGGCCTAGATCATCTGGTTTCGGGTCTTTAACCATTGACTAACGCCCTTTCAGACTCGCTTTCGCTACGGCTTCCGCCTTGCCAATGGAAAAAACTCCCTGCCCCGTTTTTCAAAACGGACGCCGGTTTACTCTCTGCTTTCGCAGAGCCTTCGCCGGCTAACTGTAGCTGCCTGGTTTCAGGTTCTTTTCATTTCGTGTTACCGATTCTTTTCAGTTTTCCCTCGCGGTACTATTGCGCTATCGGACTTGAGGAGTGTTTAGGATTGGAGGTAGATACCCCCGCATTCCCGCTCCCAATCAAGGGAACGGTACTCTGGAGACCCGCAATCAGACTTCGACACTTCGCTTACGAGACTATCACTCTCTATGGTAGGGCTTTCCAGCCCACTTCAGCTCGCGTCGCTAGACTGTGCACGGGTCCAAACCCCACATCCCACCATACTCGTCGCATGGCGGTTCGGTTTGTCCTACGCGGCTTTCAGTCGCCCTTACTTACCGCATCGCGTTTGCTTTCTCTTCCTGCGCTTACTAAGATGTTTCAATTTTGCGCGTTCGCTCTCGCAACCAGGTTGCCCCGATCGCGAGTAGAAGGATGTCCAATTAGGCCATCTGTGGTTCTAAGGCTGCATGCGCCTCGCCACAGCTTATCGCAGCTTGCCACGACCTTCATCGCCTCTCAAGCCAAGCCATCCTCCAGACAGCATGGGAGCTAGCTTCCTTCGTCCAGATCTATGATTGCTTCAAAGAGCATCAAAGCTCTCGGCACATCACCGCGCAAGTTGAACTTGCGGGCTGTGACCGGTTGACAAAGCGCAAACTTTGTTCAACCATAACTGCACAAAGTGCAGCTATTCGTTAAACAAGCTAAACAGAATCAGGTCTCGTACAGTAAGCTGCAACTCGCAACTTGCCACAATTACGAGCCGACTCTGTCAGCTTTGTTTTCATATGGTAACTCGCGTGCGAAGCACGCGAGCAATTTCATCCGAATGGACCGGCTGGGATTCGAACCCAGAGCCTCTTGCTTGCAAAGCAAGCGATCTTCCAATTGATCTACCGGCCCGCAATTTCATAACGAGCCGCCTGCTGGCGGCGAGCTATTTCACTGCGGGCACGATTTTATTTAAAGTTTTGGAAAATCGCTCCGATGTGATGATTTTCGAAGACACGGACTTTAGCGCATAATTTAACCACGCGTTAGCGCGGTTAATGCGTGCACACGTTAAGGGTTTCGCTCATCGACCAAAACCGAAGTTTCGATCTAGCATCGCCCCTACAATTTTATATTCATATCCTAACTCGCGAAACGAGCTATCCGATATGAAAATAAATGGAGGTGATCCAGCCGCACGTTCCCGTACGGCTACCTTGTTACGACTTAGCCCCTCTTACGGACCTCTGGTTCGAGTTGCTCAACGCAAACCTCACCAGAGGCCCATTCAATTGGCTTGACGGGCGGTGTGTGCAAGGAGCAGGGACGTATTCAGCGAGAGATTTCACAGTAGCAAGCGCATCATTGAGCTGCTACAAAGCGAATACAGAACTCAGTGTCAAGCCTAAGCTTTTTCTTCAACGTTCGTATTCAGCCTTTGGCCGGGTTAATCATCTGGCACTTGCCGCTATGATGACCCTCGCTTACTAGGGATTCCGGCTTCATGCGGGCGGGTTGCAGCCCGCAATCCGAACTAGGCGTAGGTTTAAGAGATTGGCTTCCCCTTACGGGGTTGCATCCCATTGTCCTACGCATTGTAGGCCCCGTGTATCCCAAGCAAATTCGGGCCATACTGACCTGCCGTCGCCCACTCCTTCCTCTGGTTTAGCACCAGCGGTCTTGCTAGAGTGCACGTGCTCCGGAGAGCACGTTAGCAACTAACAACGTGGGTCTCGCTCGTTTCCTGACTTAACAGGACAGCTCACGCCACGAGCTGACGACGGCCATGCAGCTCCTCTCAGCTTGTCAGGTAAGCCCTTCAGACTGACCCTCATCCTGCTGTCTTCGCTGGTAAGGTTCCCGGCGTTGTATCCAATTAAACCGGAGCCTCCACCCCTGGTAGTGCTCCCCCGCCAATTCCTTTAAGTTTCAGCCTTGCGGCCGTACTCCCCAGGTGGCCCGCTTAACACCTTCGCTACGACACTGCAGACCCTCTTAGGATCAGCAACATCAAGCGGGCATCGTTTACAGCGTGGACTACTGGGGTATCTAATCCCAATCGCTCCCCACGCTTTCATCCCTCACCGTCGAATCTGTCCTAGTACAGCGCCTTTTATGGAAGAAGCCGAATCGACTTCCTCGCCATTCACCCAGAAGGAAATGATATGTTTTCCAATTTCGCTACTCGTTCAGGATGTAATATCTGAATTTTATTTCGGAATGCCTGAAAATTTTCATTCTTGGTTATCCAAAACCGCAATGAAATCATTTTCATTCCGTTTTTGTTATGCTTTATTTGATCAGATTTTACTCCGGAAGTTTTCACGCCAAGAGAATTCAAAAGAGAAATAATATCCAGAAGATATTCCTCTAGATTTTCTCTAAGTTCAAACGATTTAGCGGCCTTGAATACAATCTGCCGACAATTGGAAGAATCTCTGAAATATCCTTCGTCGTCAAAGATTGCTCCCAAGAACGCAGATTTTATTTTTGGGTTACCATTCCTAATCCAATTAGGAATTTTCGTTTTTTGGAGAACTTTTGAACCAATAGGCGCTCCTTTACTCGCAAGATATCTTCCTACTCTATTCGAGTATTGGTATCTAGGAGTTCCAGAAATCGAAGTTCCTTTATTTAGCGATACATCGCCAAACAATTCCTTAACGACTCTTTGAACTTCTTTATGCATCTGCAAATTGGAGTTCACATAAATAAAGTATTGTTTATTTTTGTGAATATGCCCATCAGCAAATGTATGACCAATTAGTCTCGCAAGCGAAGCAGTTTTATTCGCCATATATGGTCTTTGTCATCTCTTGGATTTAAAGCCACTTCCCTCCGTCAGGTGGTCCGTGGGAGATCAAAGGATTTTACCCCTACCTCCAACGTACCCTGTACCTCGACCAGTCCCTAGTCTTGCAGTATCCCTGGCACTTCCTACAGTCAGCTGCAGGATTTCACCAGAGACTCACAGAACCGGCTACGGATGCTTTAGACCCAATAATCGTGAGAACCACTAGTGGCGCGGTTATTACCGCGGCTTCCAGTTTTGAAAATTGATATCATAACTTGCATGGCAAGCTATTCGCTCCGCTATAAATTATTCGTAGATTCTACGGTAATTTAGTTTCTACAAAAATAGCGAAACGCTTTTAGAACTCAACTTTCAAAATGGCTGGCAACCGTCTTGCCCACCACTTATTCTCCAAGCTGTTTACACTTGGCAAAAGATGTTGGAAACCAACATCACTCAGGGTCCCCGCCCTCACCATTGCTGGTATTGGGAAGGTTTCGCGCCTGCTGCGCCCCGTAAGGCCTGCATTCATGTCTCAGAATGCATCTCCGGGCTATCACTCTCATGACCCGTACCGATTATCGCTTGGTTAGGCATTTACCCTAACTACAGGCTAATCGGCCGCAGCCTCATCCTTAGGCCCCTCAGGTTTCGGCAAGGGTGCCTTCCAGCCTCCCTCACCTATGGGGTATTGAGCCCACGTTTGCGGGGTTATCCCCCACCTAAGGTTAGATTAGCTACGTGTTACTGAGCAGTACGCCGAGGTCTTACACCTCTCGACTCGCATGGCTTAGCCGGACCCTGATAGCAGTTCTCTCCGGCGGGATCAACCAGAATTCGGGTTTTGCACTATCTAGTTCGGTCGCAAATAAATTTGCGATCGTTTGTTAATCCCTGCATTATTTTCGCCGTCCGTGTCTTCATTCCGCACGAGCGCAGCTCGCGCGATCATCCAAGGTTGCGTAATATAACAAGCAACGCGCGAACGCGTCGTAAGCTATTTACCCAACCATCATCGCTGTGCCTTGCGGCACGGCTCGGAATTCAGCTTAGATCAACAACGACCTTGAGCCGTATATAGCGGTAGATACCGCTATCTAATTTCCAATCACTTCGAAGAAGCTAGCTTCTTCGAGTTCCCGGAAAGCATCAGCTTTCCGAAGACTTTGCGCATCACCGATACCAGCGGCAATGCAAATGCGGGATCTCAGCGATGCTCCCCCGCAAGATTTCGTACTCATCCGGCGCCTTCCCTAACGCCGAACATGGTCAAACAAAAGCTGAGCTGTTGTTTGACATGCCGTGCCAAACTTTGTTTGCGCACGACAATCCTACAACTCCATAATTAAACTATTTAAGCGTTGTGAAAACGATGCGTTGCAGAAAAAATTCGAATCTCGGCGGGCGCACTGGTACTTCTAATGCCCAAAGGGCACACCAGGGCGAATGAAATTAGGAGAGACTGTAAGTTTTCTATTACAGCGAAAAAATAGCCTAGAAGGAGAGCCGCGCGCAAGACTAACTCGAATATTCCTCGATTACATCCGAGATAAATAATACAAAGAAGAATGCGAAAAATAGACCAAACCCCAGCAACAATAGTAATTGCGAAGCTTGTTGATATTGCGGAACTGTTGACAATGTTACTGCTGCAGCAAAAAATAATGACGTAAACGTTACTGCAAAAGGTATTACAAAATTATAAGTTCGCTTTAGTTCTAACTCGTCGAATCTTTTGAATGCTCTAACAATAATATTGCGCCCTTTTAATTTGGTCTCCAATTCGGACTTTAGAATACGATTCTTTGTGCGTTCTATTTCTAGCTGTCGTCTTGCCTCTTCTTCTATCGTCAGTTCAGTGGTTCTGTGGCGTGGCGGCATACTTTACGATTGAAATAAAAGATTTTAAACCGTTCGAGTCGGTAATATGAACAATTAAGATGGCGAAAATACGAAGGTAACGGATTCAGGTAAGCAGGTAAGTATCCAACTTCGTTTGCAATTCTTGACCGCTGAGACCAAGTTCGACCGCTTTTCGTATAGCACGTCTCATAAATTCTTCAGTGTCCGTAACGAGTCGTGGATACACTCCGAGAGGTATACTTTCGGGACTTCTGCCGTGAACTATTTTGCATCTAGCATCGTAAGCCTTTTTCATATGATCGAATATCATCTTTCGCTCATCCGAATTGGTACCAACCAACCGTGATATGTAAAGAGCTACACGAAAGCGTTGTTCGGATGGGATGCAGAAAAGAGATTCGGCAGAAATCACAGAATCGACTAACTTGTAATGCGCCTCAGGCTTGCTATACGCGGAGTTGAAGTAATAGAGAGAAGTCCGTAACGCGGGAGCAGGCTCAAGCTTGCGAATTTTCTGCCATAGCGCACGTAATGCATCTAAATCCGAGTTAGTTAATGTGTAAGGCGCACCCAATCCGGAACTAGCCAGTTCTCCCCACATAGTATTGATTCTAAACCCTTTAGGCTGCTGTGACATCGAGTAGTGATAGCGGATTTCCAATTCACCCACGCAGCCAGACTTCAGCAAACGCAAACAAGTTACAAGGCGCCACATGCGATATGCTACTTTATTCTGAAAATCACCCAAAGATTTTGCATCTGGACAATTTAACAGAGCTTTTTCGCGATAGAGTATCAATCGTCTCCTATCGGTTGAGGGTAAGCTAGAAAATTCGTCCTCTTCACTTTTTGTCAATCTCGTTAGCTGTGTATCGGCATCAAGAACAATAGGGTCTACGACATCACGTAAATCCATGTTATCTAAGAATACTTCAGCCTTGAAGTCGGAAAGGTTATCATTATCCATAAAGAATGTCTGAAAGAAAACTTTTTGTATCCATTTCTTCTTCTCTAAGCTGGCGACGGTAATGCCTGCAGTGCCTGTTGTATTATTGGTAGAAGAGCCAATAGCCACAAGGCAATTGTTGCTCCAATCATCACTTTCGTTAGGAATTTTATGTCACTGGTTAATTTCGTGGTTTCTTTTGCGGCATCCTCGTTATTCCAAGAAGAAACCAGCTGAACACCTACAGAACCTAAACTGTAGAGGTTTCTACCATGTTCATCCTTTGTATAACTGTGCACTATGATATCATCGTCATGTAACCGATCAAGTGTGTTCTTTGGGATAACTGCTTCAACGTTATAGTATTTCCAATTAGGAAACCCTCGATGCATTTCCTGGATTAACTCCTTGAATTTATCAACATTAGTCTTTGGTTTTTCCTGCATATGGTAGGTTATCACGGAAATCCTTAAATTGGAAGTCCGTGATATACCCGGCCGCCGAGTTTAGTGCCATTCCTGCCACCCGCCCGCACCACCTTAATGAGCTAGCCGCAGCGTCATAACCCCGCCACGCATTTGCAAGGAGAACTGATAAGTTCTCCTGCACAGCGCAAAGCTTACTTTGCGCGTGCTGGCGAACAAAAAGTTCGCCGTGCACAGCATGACGTAATCCCGCCACGCATTTGTCGCGATTATGACGGTATTGTGACGGTATTATGGCGGTATTTCTAGAGGTAAATTCTGCATAAAATCAAAGAATACCGCCATGCAAATGGCGTGATTCTGTCGTTATTTGGCGGTATTGTGGCGTGATTATTTGTGGGGTTGCCACACTTGAAAACAGCTTAAATCTTTGCTACGCATACCTGCTAAATAACGGTGATCGAACTGTCCCCAAAAAAACGCACATTCACAAAACAAGAGCTTGCGGAACTACGCTCAAAACAAACGCTCGCACAATATAATCAATGCGCAGCAGATTTTCGGTACTATGATGGCGCAATATGGAAAATGCCATCTATTGCAATAACCTTGGCTTCTGTATTTTTAGCAGGCGCCTACTCCCTTTCACTTCTAGAGGGTATACCGAGAATTGTACTCCTCTTCTCCGGCGGACTCCTTTCGCTTGTCCTATGTGCTGTCTTGGTGAAGCACAGAGTTTTTCACGATGAGATTCAGGGATTCTTGGAAGAAACAGAGGATGATTGGGAAGGCGCAGGTATTGTAAACCGAATAATTTGTAGAGAAACGGGTAGAGTTGATGAGAATCGAAAGAAGAGCGAAAAGCTTTCACAATGGCAGAAAATACGTGCATACAATTGGCTGCGCAACGCCATGATTATCATGACTATTGTTATGTTCATACTAGCCAGCTATGAGCTTGGCATATATTTACTCAAGTTTCTGAATTTGCAGAGTCCGTACTACGTTATAGATGTATTGCGCAATTTTCTGAAGTTGCTGGCTTCGTGCCATTGCACATTTTTTTGTGTGTAAGTAATGTTACGCGCCTAGCATATCTCAAATCTAGAAAATTCTCCGCTTTCTTTCCCCAGCGCAAACCATTATAAACCACCCAGCGCATTATATTGTCATGGCAATCCACGAACACCAGCGTGTCGGCGTTCTCGTAGACGTTCAAAACTTGTACTATAGCGCTAAGCATCTGTACTCCGCAAAAGTAAATTACAAAGAATTGCTTAAGGCAGTCGTACGCGACCGGGCGCTCATTCGCGCACTTGCGTATGTCATCCGCGCAGAAGAGCTGAAAGAAGAAACGTTCTTCGATGCGCTGCGTGCAATCGGCTTTGAAATCAAAGCAAAAGACCTCCAGATATTTGCAGGCGGCCAGCGCAAAGGCGACTGGGACACCGGTATCGCGATGGACGCGATTGAACTTGCGCCTAAGCTGGACGTAATAATTCTTGTAAGCGGCGATGGCGATTACCTGCCGTTGCTCGAACATCTAAAGCGCGCAACAGGCTGCCGCGTCGAAGTCGCCGCGTTCGGCAAATCCTCATCAGGAAAATTGATGGAAGCCGCCGACGAATTCATCGACCTCGACAAAGACCCGAAGAGGTTTTTAATCAAAAAGAAATAGCATTATGCCGTCTTTCTGGCCAGAATGTTGACAAATGGTCCGTGTGGTGCTGTACATCGGGTTTCCTCGATTTCAAAGTTCGATTCTTTCAGACACTCCTTCACCATTGAAGGAGGAGAGTAATACTCGACGATGCCGCGAAGGGCATCGGACCGCTCCTTCTCGAGCTTTTTCAAGAATTCAGCTCGGACTATATCGTCAGGCTCGAGATTCGACAGACCGACCTTCTGTATGCTATCGTAGTACTCAAGAACGGGCTTTATCATGCCCTCAAAGTCGTATTGAATCGAACAGTCTATCAGTGGTAGAATTATTCCGTTTCCTGTGGCGAACATCTGCTTGTAGCCGTTGAGTTGTAGGAGCTCCGCGGATTTTGTAGGATTCTTGAGCCCGGTAATCTCAACCATTCCTTTGTCATCTACGGCAAGCATACAGCCGTAGCGCTGGTCAGACTCAGGAAGCGGATCCTTGCAACTCACGTTCCATTCTTTTTCCAAGAAAACCTTGTTCAGCTGGAACTCGCGAAGATAGCCGTTAACCGCTGCCCTGCGGTCCGTTATGTGCACGGCATCTTCTCCGCCGGCCATAAGATAGCGGCACAGCTTACGTATTTTCACCTCGGAGTGCTTCATGTCAACGTTTCCTTCACCCAGGTGCAAAACCCCGCCTGTCGATAGGACGCGATGAACGTCGTCGAATATTTTCTTTATGTCTTGCCTGTACGTAGTAGCGTGGTGTATAGAAAGTGTCATGTCCACCGCCGACAGACTGCCATCTTTGTAAGGGAGTCGTTCTCTTACGTCTCTTGCCTCAAAGAAAATCGTCCTTTTAGCCTGGCGTGGGTCTATAACGCGCCCGTCCTGCCTAACGTATTTGAATAACGGAGAATGAAATTCCTTTCCGTAAAGGTAGTCTTGAGCTTTCTTTATGATTTCCTTGTTGTAGTCGAGCAAGATGAGATTTCCGCCATTAAGGTTTTCGTACACCCACGAAAGCTCTTCTGAAAACGGCAGGACCTCGGCGCCTGGTCCGACTACAAGAAGGTTGTTTTGTTTGCTTCTATCCAGAGCCTTTCCGAGCATCTCAAGCAAATTCGAATGAAGCTTGTAAAGTGTAGCGCGTGCCAACTTCGGGTAAATCGAAGTGGCGGCTATGTCATGATATGGATTTTCGTTCATGCAACCGCCTCCTGATTTCGAATACAGCTGTACATGTTCAGCGTCTCGCCAGGCGCAAGTTTGAACCTCCGTTCAACACCGCCGGGCGAACCCGGAATGATTTGATAGCCGGCATCCTCGAATTTTTTCCAGATTTCTTCCACATGTCTTTTTTCAGCGATTTTGAGACCATTTGCCAGTCCTCTTCGAGTGGGAAGCATGTCCCTCAGTCGTATTGCAAATAATTCCGTCGGGAGCACGTCCTTGATTGCGTAGGGATCCATCGGCGTATCGCTGTTCACGGTAAAAGTCAAATCTACCTTTCGAGGATTAGGAATATTCTGGAACCACATCTCACCTGCTTTGCGAACATCCTTGAACGACGCTAGTGGAATCGCCGACAGGCTCTGCCTGTATGCTTCATCGGTTGAATTTAGAGAAATCTGGAACTGTATTATGTTTGGGTAGCCTTTCACGTTGTCCAAAACTTCTCTGTATGTGTTCTCGGCCAATTGTGTAGACGGCAAGATTGTGGAGATTTTGAGCTGAAGCGGAGATTCTTCTTTCATCCTGCCGATAGCTTCCGGAAAATACGGGTTTGTGAGCGGTTCGCCGCCCATCACAAACGTCGCCTTTATCGGCCTGTCGAAAATATCATACCCACGACTGTAAGCTCGGTTCAGCGCGATTCTGAGCTGGTCGACAATCTCCTCGCTGGTCAAATTTCTCTTAAGCCCGTTCTCTCCCAATTCGCAGAACTTGCACTTAGAGGGACAACCGACTTGTGTTGATAAAGCCGCCAACCACTTCTCGCGCTGGTAACCGTAACAAAACGTGGCCTCGATAACCTCGCCATACTCAGTTTCAATTGGCAATCTGATGAGCTTGTCTTCAAAATGGAAGTCCGCATAGCAGGCGAGCGAACGCGCCGGCTTTGATATGAACTCCTGCAACTGGTCTGCTGCCATGCATTTATTCTCGTATCTCATGCTACTTACCCAAACATTAATTAGCCGCCGTGGACATAATCCTACGTAGTATCAACCGCTACTAAGTGAGTTTATGCCATCGGATGCGAAACATCTTTCAGAAGTCCTGCAGAAACTTGGTTTGAGCAGAAACGAGGCTACAGTATACTTGAGTCTGCTAACGATGAAACCTTCTACTGGTTTTGAGATAGCCCGCGTATGCGGGCTTTTCAGGCCAAACGTATATGACGCCCTAAAAAAGCTCGTTCAGAAAGGCCTCGTATCGTACTCTTTGCGCGAAAAAGCAAGACACTATAGCGCCACAGACCCTAATCAGCTCCTGAATATGCTGCCGATAAAAGAGTCCGAGCTTGCACATGATGTAGCGCAACTGCGCGCACTCCGCGCCTCGGCACCGCAGGTATTGAATGTAGAGATTCTGGAAGGTCAAAACGGTGTGCACCGCATATTAACAGATATGGTCAACGAAACGCCAAAAGGCGGCGCATTTTATGTCTTCGGCGCACCGAAAGAGACCGCGAAAGTTTTTGGAGAAGGCTGGCTAGGCGGTTGGCACAAGCAGCATGTAAAAAAACATGTAACATTCCACCACATTGTCAATGAAGACTATCCGATTCACAGAATAAAGCTACTCAGAAAAATGCCTTATGTAACCATCAGATTTCTACCGAAAAAATATAACGCTCCGATTTTAACAGTGGTCTACGATAAAGGAATTATTCTCATATTTTTGAAGCCTCTCCTTGCTATCAAACTCACCGATCCGTTAATCGCGCAGGCATATCATAATTACTTCAACCTGCTCCTGCGAATGGCCATGCCAACCGCCCCACAGGAGCGCAAGAAGTAGACCCGAAGCGATTTCTGATTAAGAAGAAATAATCTAACGAGCCGCAGCGAGCTATTTGCCAATCTATTTTCCCCACTCTTTTCTCAAAATTCCGTACGTGTAGCTGTCGTAGAACACGCCGTCTTTTCTTGTGGTTTCTCGTTGCATCCCTTCAAACTTCCCGCCCAGCTTTTCAATCAGTTTCTTCGACGCAACGTTCGGCGTAAATAAATAATAATATATGCGGTTCAACCCGAGTTTCTTGAATGCAAAATTTATCACAAGTTTCGCGGACTCGTATCCGACGCCTTTACGATGATGCTTGCGAGCGACCCATATTCCAAGCTCTGCGTTCAGGTCCTTTTTGTCAACGTGCTTTAGTGCAATCGTTCCAATCAATTCGCCGCCCAGTGTGATAGCCCAATCCAACTCGTTACCGATTTTCCATCCCTTGATTGTCCGTTTGACGTAATCTTTCTCATCTTTCAGCGACAACGGCGGCGTGAAAGACAGATATTCGGAAAGCTCCTTATCATTAACAAGCGGCACAAGCGTTTTTGCATCGCTCATCCTAAGCGGCCTGAGAACAATTCGTTCGCCTTTCAGCGTGACAGGTTTCATACAGAAACTACCTTTTCTGTCAACTTATAATCCCAGCCTGGCTTCCACTCTTTCTTCGCCCGCCAATCTTCAGCGATAGCCTGTTCCCAGTTTATGCCCTTTATTATAACATCCAGCGCAAGCTGAGGTCCTCGGTGCGATACGATTGCAACGTTCTTTCCGGCATATTTTTCAAGCAAGTTCTTTAGGAATTCTCTTATGCGCTTTTCGACATCCTTATAGCTCTCGCCATTCGGGAATGGTTTTTCGATACATTTCAGCGTCATCGATTCGACAAGCTCCGAATCGCCGCCGTTTAAGTCGCCGTAATTGCATTCTCGCAACCGCTTGTCCTGAATAATAGGAATGCTATTACCAAATGTTAGCTTAGCGGAATCAATGGCTCGTTTTAAGTCCGAACAGAAAACTACATCGAATTTCTTGCCCTTGATGAGTTCTTTCAATTTTATCGATTGCTCCTTTCCGCGCCCTGACAACTCCCCAGGCGACCATCCTGTGGCTATTCCTTGCTCGTTGTCAGTGGTCGTTCCGTGAACGAAGTACGTAATCTTTACGCTTTTGTTCATGAATGCGGGGGACGAGATTTGAACTCGCGAACGCACTAAGCGACTAGCCCCTCAAGCTAGCTCCTTTGACCAGGCTCGGACTTGGGGATGCAACTCATATTCAGAGACGGCATTACCCCCGCTTACTCCCCGCAGTACTCTGTTCCAAAACATCTTATTTGATAACGTGCTGTACTTTTCCTCTCTATTAAATTTCACGAAGCTTTTTAATAGAGCATTTTTCTCGATGCCTTTGAAATTCCCGTTCATAACCGCCAATCCTTCTGCAAATCCGCCGATCTCATAGAAGCGCCGTATACTTTCGGAATTTGTAGTTCTAAGCCCGTGGATGCCAGACCAGTTATCCCTGTCCATATGCAAATTGAAATCTATTTTGTGGAGGTTTGCAAGCCGTTTCCATTGCTTCACCAACGCCGGATGCGCACATGCAAGTCCCAAGTATCCTTTGATTGTCCCGTTCTCCCTGCGCGTTATGGAAAAATATCCTTCCGAACTCATTGCAATCCGCAGAGCGAGTTTTTGAATGTGTTTGTCCGCCCTAAGAAGGTAGTTTATAGATGGAGAACTTATTCCTCTATGTAGTCTGCCGGGAGAGGTCTTGAAAGATCTGACGGTACCGAGTAAGTCCCGCTTTACTTTTCGAGAAGTTTCCGTAGCTACGGTTGTAGTAAAAACACGCTTCGACGGTATGCAATAATATGAGATTTTGGTATTGTAAGCACCTTCAACGACATCCCTAAAAAGTTTGTGCATCACAGTTTGTTTGTTGAAAAAATTTATACGATCCCTATGAAAGTTGCCGTCTGTTAGAATGAAAACCGGTATCAGTTTTTTCTTTTCTTCAGGTCCGAGGTTATTGAGCATCCTATAGGTTACTTAACGGACCTAAAGTAGTTATCGGACACCCCGCCGTAATTTAACTGCTCTGTATTATGCAAAAGCAGCTATTTGTGATCTAACTCGCTAAGCGAGCTATACATTCTCAAAAACAATAAAGTATATTAACTGCGGTTTCTGTTAGAATCTTGTGCCCGAACCTAAACTGCTCGAAGCGAGAAACCCCATCCCACTGCAAAGCGGCGGGGACATACCAATAGACGTATGGGGAAAAGAATACGAAGTAATTGGAGGGACACCGCTTTGTAACGGAAATAAATACTATCACGGGAGTGGCGTATACAAGCTAGAAGAAATAAATGGTCGGGAATATCTGAGAGAATTGGATCCCGTAAAGGATGCGCAGCTTATAATCTGGATTCTACACGGCGCGAACTTATAAGTTAAAATGCTCCCAGGGGGATTTGAACCCCCGCCTCCGCCGTTCTTTGTCACAGCACAATTTCTTGCGCTCAAAACTTTCATGCTTGAAAGGGCGGAATCCTTGACCGGGCTAGACGATGGGAGCGTATGTTAACTAAACTGCAAGCAGTTTAGCTATTTATTCCTATCGCGAACTGCTAGCTCGCTACGCACATTCGTGCTTGCTCGCACGCAGTTCTTGATGTAAGGCTGAAGCTTTGCTTCGCCTACATAGCAAGACTTTAGGGTCTTGCTAATGGGCCGAGCAGGAATCGGACCTGCAATCTTCGCGTTTCTTTTCCGCCACAGCAGAACGTTTTCGTTCTGCTTGTGTTGTAAGCGCGACGTCATACCACTAGACCATCGGCCCTGTCTTTTCCGCCAGCGCTTTTGTCACACCAAAAGGGCTGTAGCGCTGGGAGAGGGATTTGAACCCTCATGGGCTTGCGCCCGCCGCCTATCTGCATAACGGAGTTCTTTTCCGCAGGCGCTTTTCTTTAGAAAAGGGCCTTAGCAGAGCGGTGCCGTGACCAGGTTTGGCTATCCCAGCAACCTTTCAAAATTAAAGATATATTTAAGCTTTCTTATAACTC
>Ga0315288_10004744_pt1 | contig 17308 bp, 13 predicted proteins | sample YL17G11_20_MG_FD_203454 | JGI IMG/M metagenome (GOLD analysis project Ga0315288, IMG submission 203454) | Sediment microbial communities from Yellowstone Lake, YNP, Wyoming, USA - YL17G11_20 | ecosystem: Environmental > Aquatic > Freshwater > Lake > Sediment | place: USA: Wyoming | collected... | reverse complement strand
GGCGCACAGCACTTCATCGCCCACCGCGTGCCCGTACTGATCGTTCACCGCCTTCAGGTCGTCCAAGTCCACCATCAGAACGGACAGCGGCCGGCCGTACCTGCCGGCCCGCTCCACTTCGAGTTCGAGCCTCTGCTCAACCTCCCTCCGGTTAGGCAGTCCGGTGAGGTGATCGGTGACGGCGAGCCGGCAGAGCTCGCTGCGGAGCTGCGCGTTCTCTATGGCGAGCGCCGCCTCCGAGCAGAGGGATATCAGGAAGTCCAGGTGCCGCCGGGGAAAGCGGCCCTCGGCCGATACCAGCGCGAGCACGCCAATGGCGCCGGCCGGCGTGAACAAGGGCACGTAGGCAATATGCCCGCTTCCACTCGTGACTCTGGGCGAGCCGGTGGATTTGCCGGCGGCGGTGATAGGGGCGCGCGCGGCTATGGCCTCGCGCGCCGGCCCCACGGGGATAGCATCCGCCGTGTCGTCTGGCGCCGGCCTAACTCCCAAAGATGCCATCGGTGTGAGATCGCCATCGGCGAGCAGGAAGATAGCGCCATTGGAGGCCGCGGTCGCCCGGGCCGCATGGTCCAGGATTACTGACAGAACTCCAGTCAGGTCGGCGCCGCTGTTGGCCGCGTGGGCGACATCGTAGATTGCGGCCACGCGGCGCAGTGAGTGGTGCAGTGTGTCACGCAGGTCATCGCAGAGCCTGGTCTGGCGCCTGAGCAGCGCGAAGATGACGACCAGAACCGCGGCGGTGACACCGACCTTAAGCACCCGCAGGGAGTAATCGGAAAGAACCCCCGACCCGCGAGGCGCTAACATGGCCACGATGAGGTAGAGCGGAGCGGCAAGAACTGCGGCGGCGACGCCCGACCGCGCGTCGAGCCTGATAGCCGCGGCGACGATCGGCACGTAGTAGAGCAGAACATACTCGCTGTGGATACCCCCGGTGACCCACACTGTGGCCGTCACAAGGACGACATCGCCCAGCCCGACCGCGGTAGAGCGGAGGCCGCCGACATGCTCGGCGAAAACCGAGAAGGAGGTCAGGAACACATAGAGCGAGCCACCAAGGGCGATCAGCGCCCCGGTTAAGAGATTGCCATCGGCGACGGCGCTCAACCCCGTGGTGACGGCGGCCGCGAAGAGCACGACGGCCCTCGCGCGCTCGATGCGCCGAGGATCGAGTATCTTTGCCTCCACTCGCAGTTGGACTTCTCCCGCGCGATCAGCTCAGAGGGCGACGGCTTCTTTATTCCACAGTGCGGGCACATCTTGGGCGTTGCCTGCAACAAGGCGAGGGAGCACCTCTAGGCGTGCGCGAAAGCCCGTGCGGGCGCTCGGCGCGTTTGGGCAGCTACCGCCCGGCGACCGTTACCGGCATCTCGACGGCGAGCCCGGTGGGGCCGACCCGGTCAACCGCCTCGACGCGAAGCACGTGGGGACCGGGGGGCAGCCTTCCGGCGTTCACGGAGAAGCGGAAAGGCGGTCCGGAGACTCGGCGCAGCACCTCGCCGTCGAGCGAGAACTCGGCGGCGATGACATTGCCGGCGCCCGTGGCGACCAGCTCGACCTGACCGGTTAGGGTGGAGTCAGGGGTCGGCGCCAGGAGGTAGATGGAGTCGTACAAATCAACCAAACGGGTGACGGGTGGTTCGAAGGTGGAATCGGCGCTGAAGATGACGGCGGCGTAGTGGGGCGCGGCGCCGGTGGCAGCCCCGGGTTGCGCGGCCGAGACAACCTGCACTTCGTAGCGGCCTGATTCGAGGCGGAGGCGGCCGACCTGCTGCCATCCGTCCGGGAGACTCGGATCCGCCACTCCCACTTTCTGATTGCCGACGTACACCTCAATCAACTGGCCGCGACCACCGACAAGCGCCCAGACCGTGTAGAGGCCGCCGCTGAGATCAAGACGTGCCGAGTCTCTTCGGCCCGGCGAAGGCGCCATGCGGGCGGCCCCCTCCCAACCCGGCCCGGAGGCCCAGTCTCCCACGAAGTCGCGTCGGGCCAGCAGCGAGATCACCTCGCGAGAGCGGCCACCGATAGGGAGGTATGCGGGCACGGTCTCAACGGTATTGCCTTGCGTATCGCGCGCGGTGATCCAGTACTCGAGGGCGTCGCGGTTCTCCAGCGAAGGTATGCGGGCCTGATAGCGCGGGGAGTCCGGCGCGTGCTCCATGGGGATTGCGATCGTCCCGCCGCCGTTGACCTGGTAGGTTAGCTGCGCCCCGGCGATGCCGCCGGGAGCGAAGACAGTTGCGGAGACTGCGATGTCCTGCTCCGGGCCGGGATGGGCGGGGTAGGTGTAGACCCTCATGACAGAGGGGGCGTTGGGCGGCGAGATCACTGAGAGGGCGCTCACCACGAGCGGCCCCCGCGCTCCCTCCGGGCATGTGACACGCAGGAAGGCACCGCGCTGACGCGTCTCCTGTGGCAGGACATCGCTGTACCAGACCTGCCACAACTCGCCCGAGAACTGCTCGTCAAGCGCGGTCGCGTCCGCACCTACCGCGAGCCTGGCCGATCCGACAGCATCGAGCGCCACGACGGCCGGGGCTGAGGCGGAGATGGCGCCTAAGGGCAGCCAGTAGATGACGCTCTGGCCGGGCTCGAGGACGCGCCCGGTCTCGTCGGCGTGGGAGCTTCCGACCTCCAGCAGATAGGGCGCGTCGCTCGGCGGCTCGATGGCGCCAAGGTAGGAGACCGTTTCCCGGTTGAAGCGCAGCGGAGTGGGGTCTTGTGCATCTGAGAGGCCATCGCCGTCCGTGTCCCTCGCCGTGGGGTCTGTCAGGAGGTAGCGCTCCTCCGCGTCGGCGAGGCCGTCGGAGTCGGTGTCGGTGCGGGGGATGTTGATGCTCCACGTGGGAGACCAGGTGACCCGCCCCGCCGTATCACGCGCGCGAACGCGAGCAGATATCCCGCCCCCTTGCGGGAGCGGAGGCAGTTCGGCTGAGAAGCGACCGTCAGCCATAGGCGCCATGGGCTCGGAGGAGGAGAGCGATGAACCGGCAGGCCGGTAGACAACCGAGGCGGAGTAGACGGCCTCGGGCGCGTTGAAGGTTGCGAGCACGGGGATCGCGGAGTCGGGCCTCAGGTTCTCGGAGTAGTCCACTGCGGTGATCGCAAGCGCCGATGGCTCCGGCTTGGCGCGCAGCGCGATTTCGCGCATGACCTCCAGCATCTCCCCTGGGGGAAGTGGCACGAAGCGATCGGAGACGTGCGCGGCGATATGGGCGGCATCGGCTGGAGTCAGCGCCTCCGCATCGAGAAGCAGGGCCGCGCAGCGGCGATCGAGCGGAATCCGGTTCAGGTAGGTGACGGCGGCTTCGACGCTGTCCACCCGGGGCGCAGCCAGGAGCGGGATCCCCTGATACAGGGCCGGGGGCAGGTCCTCGACGCCTGTCACGAACAGGCCCCTCAGGCCCGTCTCGACGGCAAAGCCGACCAGCCTCTCACCGAGATCGCCAGCTCCGCCTTGCGCTGCGTATACGCTGCCGGTTATGTCCATGTCAGACCGGGCCTTGGCGGTGGCCCGCAGGAAAGCCGAGGGAGCCGTGGCGGCGCCAAGATCCATCTGGCCGGCGCCGCTGGGTGCGAGCACGAACTGGTCAGAGCCGGACCAGTAAGCATCCGCATAGTAGCGATAGACTACGGCCGGCGCGGCCTCGGCCAGCGCCGCGGGCAGCGCCCAGCCAAGCGGAATGGAGCCATGGGTTGGATCATCCCACAATCTCGGCAGCTTGTTGATGGCGAAGTCCAGACCGGAGCAGTCGAAGATCAGAGCAAGGTAGCGGGGGGCGATCGCCTCGACCTGGCCAAGGTACTGGTAGTTCTTGCGGCCGGCCTCGATCTGCGAGAGAAAAGAGAGATTGGCGGCGCCTGATGCGGGCACGAAGAAGTGCGAGCAAAGGCTCATGGCGGAGACCAAGGCGGGAGAGGCCTCGCCAAGAATGGCGGCGCCTGGAGCGAGACGATACAAGATCGTCTGGAAGGTCTCGTCATCGGCGGTCGCAGGAGTCGGGAAGACGAACAGTCGGCGCTGCACGGCGAAGTCGCGCAGCGTGACGCAGCCGGCCGGCAGCATGACGGCGCTGTTCTTGTCACAGTGAGGAAGCAGCGTACCCATCGCCCAGCGATAGGCCTCCGCCGCCGAGGCCCATCGGTTTCGGAAGTCGAACGAGGTCGGAAGATTAAGGTCCACGGGCGAGATCACGAGGTCGTGCAGACCCGCGGCGGTGGTGGCGAGGTCGAGCGTCCAGGGCTGTGAGGGAGAGTAGAGGACCTGGCCCTTGACATTGGATCGCAAGAGCTCCAGCAACTCCTTGGGCGAAACGCGCGCGGTCTCGCCGGGCGAGAGGCGCAGGCAGTAGTCGAGCCATTCGGAATCGCGTTCGTTACTAAGCAAAAAGACCCGGGGCCCCGCCTCATTGCGGTTAGCTATTCCCTGGAGGCTGGTGGCGAGGAGACGGTCCGCCGTGTCGCACTGGCTGAGGTCCACGATCATGACTGCCGACGAAGCCGCGGAGCTGACCTGGGCTAAGGAGAGAGAGAGGGCAACGAGCGAGACTAAGAGGCAATGGCGAGGTGACATGCGCGGCCTTCTATGGGTGAGTAGTCGTCAGATCATACAGATGATAGCCTCCACAACCGACCGCGGTCAAGCTTAACAGAGACGCGTCTTGGCAGAGAGGTGGAAAGGCGCCGGGAATGGAATGCAATCGGGCCTCATGAGGACCTAGGGAGATACCAATGGCGGCGGGTAAGGAAGGCGGTAAGCTCGGGGGCGGTGGCGATCTGCCACTGGTTCGGTCGGTGGAAAGGGCTGGGCGGGTGCTTGAGGCGTTGCTTGTGGCTTCTCCGGAGGGCTTGCGACTGGCCGAGATAGCCGAGCAAGCGGAACTGCATAAGACGACGGCGCTGCGGTTGCTCCGCACCCTCACCGAGATCGGCGTGGTCCGACGATACCGGGACGGCGATCGGTATGCGTGGGATGCAGTCCATTGGCTTGCAGTGGCGACGAAGCTGCGCTCGATGATGGCGCGCGTCGACTCGGTGCAGGCGGTCCTCGACGACCTGGTCGTGAGCTCCGGCGAGACCATCGGCCTGGCATATCCCGACATCGGAAAACGGCAGGTGCTGTTTGTCTCGGTCTCCCTGTCGAAGAACGCGTTGCGTGTGGACCCGGGCGAGCTGCGGACCTGGCCGCTGCACGCCGGCGCGCATGGCAAGATATGCCTTGCCCATCTGCCCGAGGATCAACTGCGCGCTTGGTTGGCCGGAGCGCTCCCGCCCATGACTGAGCACACGATAACCTCTCCCGAGAAGCTGCTGGAGAACCTGAGACAGGCCCGCCAGCAAGGGTATGCTGTCTCTCGCGAAGAGGGTTTCATGGGCGCATGTGGCGTCGCGGTTCCTGTTCGGAATGACGCGGCCGAAGTGGTGGCCGCGCTGGGATTGACGGCTCCGGTGCAGCGGATGACGGACGAAAAAGTCGAGCACTGGGCTGGGCTGCTGGCGGCGGCCTCCCGTAAGCTCACCGAAGTTCTATACCTTAGGGAAAGCAACCGAGGTGCCGCTAACCGCACTGGCAGTGGTGCGAGTGCAGGGGGAGGCCGGGCGCCGGCAACAGGCGGTCGAAGGCAGTTCCGGGTCGTCTAGGCTGCGGGTCCACTGGCTACCATAGGCTCTGCTTGTGATGGTGGGGTCTCGTGCAGTCCTTGTCTGCGAGGCGGGCCGTGTTCGTCTTCGGGCAACGCCGCGCATGCACAGCAGGAGGTGGGACGCGCGAGAGGGGAGAAGTGTGAAACATCGCGGCACAGCGGCGGAGCGGACGCAACCGTGGGGCCTACCGAAAGCGAGCAGAGGAACGGTGTGGATAAAGGCCGACGCGAGCCGACGGTGCGGTCGGTTCAGCGAGCGGCGAGGATAATGCTGGCCTTGCTTCGCGCGGCGCCGCGGGGTATGCGGGTCAGCGAGCTGAGCCGCGAGCTGGGCCTCCACAAGACCACCGTCGTGCGCCTGCTGCGAACGCTGTGTGGCATTGACCTTCTCCGCAGGGACGATCGCACGGACTGCTACGTGTGGGAGCCCCTGACCTGGGTCACTGTCCTCAGCAACATAAGAAGTCTGCTGTCGCCTGTCGAGGGAGTCCAGATCGTACTCAGGGACCTGGCCAAGGCAGCGGATGAGATGGTGATCCTGGCCTACCCAGACCTGATGGCGCGGCAGATGGGGATCACGGCCTATGCCCTGCCGGAGAGAGCGACAGGAGTTGACCCAGGGCTGTGGCGGGCGTCACCCATGCATTGCTCGGCCGCGGGGAAAGCGTACCTTGCAGGCAAGTCGGGCCCCGATCTGGAGGCCTGGGCCCGGGCGGGCCTGGCTCCAGCCACGCGCCGGAGCGTGACCTCGATCGAGATGTTGATCAGGCAGGTGATGAGCGCCAAGACGCAGGGGTACGCGGTGGCAGTGGAGGAGTGCGCTATCGGCGCGGCAGAGGTGGGAGTGCCGGTGCGAGATGACGATGGCAACGTAGTGGCCGGACTTCAGGTGTGTGCGCGTGCAGAAGGCGCGACTGAGGGAAACACCCAGCGCTGGGTCGAGCTGTTGGCCGATGCCTCTACCAAGGTGACAGCGGTCCTTTACGCGCTGGGCACGGGCGAGGCCTACTTCCGCAATCAGCGGGACGAGTTGCGCAGAGCTGGAGGCAACGCGGAATCCGGGCAGCCAGAGAGGAGACGGCGGCCCCACCACATCGTATAAATGTGAGCCATTTCGCCGGGAAGAGACCGCATAGCGGAACACCAACAGTTTTCACAAGCGCTGGGATGTGGTAGGATGATACTTGAACGGCCATTCCGCCAATATCGTTCCGCATAGTGAAACAGGCCCCGGCCCCGGGAATCGTGCTGAGTGGGCGATACCTTGCTCTCGTTGAGCACCGGACCGGGGCCTCTAGCTGGCCCGGGGGGCCTTTCAGGGCAGCCAGCGGTGGGTGTGGAACCACTCCCAGGCGCCCGCTTCTTTGAGCGCCCGCGCCAACCGCGCGCATGACTCGCACGACCAGCACTCCTCTCTCCCGCCAGCATAGCAGCTCCAGGCAGAAGCGAGGGGAGCGCCGATCTTCCGCCCCAGACGGACTATCTGGGTCTTATCCAGGTCCTGAGTGTACGACTTCACGGTAGGTCCGGTCTGCGTCGAGAGAGCGAGCGCGGCGTTCGCGGCTAAGACATAGTCGGGGCTGTTGTCGGGGAAAGTCGCCGCTTCCTCGGCGTTAAACCCGGCCACGATGATAGCGGCCTGAAGGCTTTCCGCGTAGGCGGCCGCGATGTTCACAAAGACTCCGTTTCGATTCGGCACCCAGACCGAACGCGCGGTCTCGCCGGAGGTGACCCTTGGCGAGGTCAGTTCATCAGGTGTGAGCTGCGGCAGCGGCTGGTCCTCTGAGCAGAGGGCGGAGCCGCAGATCTCCGCGAGCCAGGGCAGGCTGATCAGACGGTGGGGGAGGCCGAACTGCTGGCACATGAACGCGGCGGCGGCCGCTTCCCGGGCGGCGGCCCGCTGACCGTAGTCGAAGGTGAGGGCAACCGCGACGCCCGTGTCGTCGAGGGCAAGCTTGAGGTTGACGGCGGAGTCAAGTCCGCCGCTTAGCAGTACGACCGCAGGCATTCCCGTTCACTCCCAATAGGTTGCGTAGCACCGCTCGGATTCGTATACGGTAACGCGCCCCAGTTGGACCCCATCGAACGGCGTGGTGGCGAGCTTGCCCGCCAGGCCCCCGTAGATGTACTGGGCGAGCGCCTCGGCCGTGGGATTCACCTCAGCGAAGACGGGCGATTCGTTCAGCAGCGTGTGGTCGAGCGGGTCAATCACCTCCAGGCAGACGCGCTTCAACTCCGCGAAATCCACCACCATCCCCTGCTGGCCAACGCGCTCCGATCTGACACTGACGACAACGCGGTAGTTGTGGCCATGCAACTGCGCGCATCGCCCGGGGTGGCCCCTGATGCAGTGGGCGGCGGAGAACTGCACCTCTACCGTGAGCTCGAACATTCCCTATCCTATCACCTGCTTGATTCTAGCACGATGGGTCGGGTTGCGACAGCCCCCCTGGGAGCGCAGGCGTCCCGCCTGCATGCCTCTTCCGACAGATCCTCCGCCTCCATCACAAGAGCAGTGGACGCGAACGTGCGACAGGTGACAGCTTGCCAGGTGGAGAAGTAGGTGGGGGAGGGAAGTGATGGCAGAAGGGCTTGTTATCCGGGATCTTCCCGCGAACGAGCGACCGCGGGAGCGGATGGAGCAGTACGGGCCGGAGGCGCTTTCGACGGCCGAGCTGCTCGCTATCGTGCTGCGGGTTGGGTCGCGTGGCGAGTCGGCGGTGCGCTTGGCGGAACGCCTGCTGAGCGAGTTCGGCGGGCTGGCCGGGATCGCCCGCGCGCGTGTGCCCCAACTCTCGGCGCTGACCGGAATGGGACTGGCGAAGGCGGCGCAGCTGAAGGCAGCCTTCGAGCTGGGCAAACGGCTGGCCATGTCGGCCGAAGGCCCGAAGCCGGTCGTGTCCACCGCCCACGAGGCCGCGAAGCTTGTGATGGAGGACCTGCGCTACCGCCAGCAGGAGTGCCTCGCCGCCATTTTCCTCGACACGCGCAACCAGGTGATCTGCGTCCGCACCATCACCGTCGGGACTCTGACCGGCAGTCCGGCGCACCCGCGGGAGATTTTTCGAGAGGCGCTGGCGCAGGGCTGCGCACACCTCATCGTCTGCCACAACCACCCCAGCGGCGATCCGTCCCCGAGCAGGGACGACATCAGTCTGACGACCCGACTGGTGCAGGTGGGAGAGCTGATGGGCATTCCCGTGCTGGACCACATCATCATTGGGGATGGGAAGTACGTCTCGGTGAAAGAGGCAGGGAAGATGTGAGCCCCCGCGCCCGCTGCGGCCACACCCGCCCCCGTTCCACCTCATCTCACGACCGCGCAGTTTTGTGGAAGTAACGAACGGAATCTGTAGAGCTGCACTGGAGGGAACCCAGGGCGGGGCCTGTCTGCCCCCCAGAGGCGGGCAAACCTCCGGCGGATTCAGCGCGGGAGTTACAGCAATGGAAGCAGCACGTCCAGACAGCAAACCGATGATAGCAAGACCTTTTCCCCGCCTTGCCGTCGCGCGGGAGCGGGCTTGGGAGTACGTGGCGAGCGGCCGCTGGTCTCTGTATGCGGTCTACCTCGGGGCGGCCTTCCTCATCACCGGCATCTACTGGCAGATAACGATCCAGCTACACACGGCGACCATCGAGATGTTCGTCGCCGGCACCGCCAACAAACCCTTTGCTTATCGTGTGCTGATGCCCTGGCTCATGGCCATCGTCTCGGGGCTGAACAACATCGAAGATCTCAAGCTCGTGGATGTGTCGCTGCGCGTGATGATCTTGTTCGGGACCTTCATCCTCCTGCGTCACTGGCTCCGCTACTTCGTCCATCCCTTGCTGGCGGACATCGAGCCCTTGGTGCTCGGCGTGATCTTGCCTTGGTCATTTCTCTTCTACTGGCCCTATGATTTCTCGGGGATATTGCTCTGGACCGCATGTCTCGTGTGCCTGGTGGAGAAGCGGTACCACCTCTACCTGGTGCTGTTCCTCCTCAGCACGCTCAACAGGGAGACGGCGTTCTTCCTGATAGGCGTCTTCGCCGCGACCCAGTGGGAGAACCTCGGCTGGCGACGGACGCTGAGGTGGGCCGGAGTCCAGCTTGCCGTGTGGCTGGTGGTCTTCGTTTCGCTGAGGCTGATGATTCACCCGGACGGTGGCGATCCGGTCGAGTTCCACGTGCTCGACAACCTCGATTTCCTGGTGCGCGGTTACGGGCTGGGTCCGTTCGAGCACTGGTTGCAGTTGCTCTCCGGGCTGGGGTTCCTCTGGCTGCTGGCGCCGTGGCACTGGTCGCAAAAGAGCCTGTTTCTGCGAAGGGCGTGCTGGGTGCTGCCCTTTCACGCCATCTCGCTTTTGATTGTGGGCCGGTTGGTTGAAACGCGTATGTGGTATGAGTGGATTCCCATCGCGCTGGCGATGGCCGGGCAGAGTCTGACGGCCTTCTACCAGCGAGATGGGGCAGGCTGCCCGGAGCGCGCGTGACATCTGCACTAGCCGAACAGGGCGACCCCGAAGCCGCCCCGTTCGTTGCGTGAGTGGCAGAGGCCGCCTTAGTCCTCGTCCTCCTCTTCCTCCCCATCCGTTGTGGGGACGAACTTGCCCTGGTTCTGCGAACAGCGGGCCTGAAGCACGCCCAGAAGGGCGGCGGGTCCGTAGGTCTTGCCCTGGTTTGTGTATGAACCAATCTTCTGCGCCAGCAGCTCAACCGGGACGTCCTCCGCGACCGTCAGCTTTCCCTGGTTGACGAGCTTGCTGTTGTCGGCCATGTGCTCAAGTTGCTGGCGGGTAACCACGGTCTTCCCCTGGTTGACCAACCCCAGCCCCGGCGAGGCGTTCATCTCGTCACCGTCTGTGCCGATCGAGCCGAAGTTCGTGTCACACACGCCTTCGATGACGGATACCAGGTTGGCGGGACCAGCGATGTGACCGAAGTTCGTCAGGCTGCCGATCTTCTGGCGGAGCAGTTCCTCGGGCACGTCATCGGCGATGGTGAGCTGACCGAAATTCGTGTAGGAAGTTCCTTCGGCCATGCGCTCGAGCCCTTCCTTGGTAAGCCTGGCGGCAGAGAAGTTGGCCCTGCCGCCTCCGCCGAGGCCGCCGAAAACACCGCGCAGGGCGTTGGCAACGGTGCTGGCAATCGAGCCCCCAAGCCCGCCTCCCATCACACCTCTAACGTCTGAGGACAGGGCGGACGGCTGGGGCTCGGACTGAGACGGCGCCTCCTTCTGGAAGCTCTTCTCCAGCGCATCGAGCAGTTGCTCGGCCTGCTCGACCGAGATCGCCCCCTGGTGCAGCATGTCAAGAATCCTGGCACGTTCGGCCTTCATCACATCTCTCCTTAGTCGGACTTGGGACGCCTTCGCGGCGTCAGTCGCTCGTCAGCGCCTTCAGGCGCGATGAAGCCTCTTCCGGGGTGATCTCGCCCGCCTGGAGGTGATCGAGGATCTCCCGCCGACGCTCCTCCAGATCCTCAATCGTCCGCGCTGCCTCCCGGGGCGAGTAGCCCAGCGACATGAGCAGGGAGTCCACGCGAGACCGGACCGTCGGGTAGGACAACCCCAGCACCCTCTCCATGTCACGTATCACGCCCCGACAGCCCAGGAACACATCCAGGAGCCTTCTCTGCTCGGCGTCGAGGGCGCAGAACCTGCATCCACGCTCGAAACGCCCCCGCAGGCGGAGATCGCAGCTCGGACACGTAAGTTCCGTCACATCCAGGGCGCTATCACAACTCGGGCATCGGCTGACACTATGCATGATTATCGTATCTCCTGATTGACTAATACCACATAAAGCGCCGCCTGTCAAGAGATGGAGTAAGCTTTCTTAAGGCGCTAGTTGAGAATATTAAGGCGGGCAGCGTCAGTCGGCGCGGGCCTTGCCCGATCTCCCGTTCCGATATCATCCCGCTGTGGCGAGCAATCACATGCCCTGTGGGCCCATGCCCGCGGTCAGAGCCTCTGGGTGGTTCTGGCGGCGCTGGAGGCGGCAGGAGAGGCGCTGGGCGCAGGGAACATTCGGTCAGAGGAGGGGCAGATGGAGGCATCCCATGAAGGTCGGGCTTTACACGATCAGCTTTGCAGGCATCTGGTATGACGGCCCTGCCCTGCCGCTGGAGGCGATCTTCGGGCGGGCGAGGGACCTGGGTTTCGACGGGGTCGAGATCGGGGCGCGGCGGCCGCACGCCAGCCCCATGGACCTCGACGGGAAGGCGCGAGCGCGAATTCGCGAGCACGCCGACAGGGCGGGCCTCGAGATCCCGGCGATTGCGAGCTACAACAACTTCGCCAGCCCCGTCCTCGAGCAGCGGGAGAATGAGCTGCTGATGGCAAGGGAGCAGATCAAGCTCGCGCGCGACCTTGGTGCGCCCATCCTGCGTATCTTTGCGGCCTGGCGTGGGATTACGCTTCGCGACGGCCGCGGCAGCTATGAGATGACGCGCCGCTATTGGGACCACGGCTTCCCGGATGTCACTTCTGAGGAGCGGTGGCGCTGGGTGCGTGAATGCCTGAAGGAGGCGGCCGACTTCGCGGGAGAGGCGGGGGTCACGCTGGTGCTCCAGAATCACGAGCCCGTGATACGCTACCACGGCGATATGCTTGCCCTTATTCGGCAGGTTAATTCGCCTGCGCTCAAGGCCTGCCTTGACTGTCCGCTCCTCACCTCGCAGGAGGACGCCCACGTCAGAGCCGCGGTGCAGGAGACCGGCGCGCTCCAGGTCCACTCGCACTACGGGGGCGAGTTCGAGGAGCAGGACGGGGAAGCTGTCCAAAGGGAGATCCGGTTCAGCCGGCGGGGGCTGATCAACTACCCGGCCTTCGTGAAAGCATTGAAGGAGATCGGGTATACGGGATACCTGTGCTACGAGTTGTGCCATCCATGCCTCGGGGAGGACCGCGAGGTCATGGGCTTGGACGAAGTGACGCGGCAGGTCGGCCTCGCCGCGAGGTACATGAAGAAGCTCCTTAGCTGAGCGATCTGATGGAGGTCACCGCCGGTGGATATCAAGCAACGCATCGAAGCAGTGCTACACGGAGGCCAGCCCGACCGCGTCCCCTACGTGCCGTATGACAACCTGGTGCCGAGGGGCGATTTCGAGCGAGAGCTGCGCAATCGGGGTATGGGGTTGTGCTTGCGCCGCAGCGGAATCTGGTCTGAGTTGCGGGGGGTGGAGGTGCAGCATAAGACAGAGGGAGACATGGCCTACACGATCTACCGCACGCCGAAGGGCAGCGTTCGGACGGCGCGGAAGACGCACGTGGGCCGGATCAGCGACGGAGAGAGCATCGAAGCCGAGTGGATGATCAAGGGGGTCGCCGACTTCGAGCCGGTCATCTTCATGGTCGAGAACACCGTCTTCCACGCCGACTATCCCGGGTTTCTGGCCCATGTGCGGGATGTGGGCACAGACGGGATCGTGCGGTTCGAGGGACCGGAGCCTCCGTATGATCAGACCGCGGCCTACTTCTCCCTGGGGGACTGGGCGCAGGCACAACATGAATGGCCCCGGGAGTTCGCGAAGCTGCTGGATTCGGTCGAGCGAAGGACAGAGGCTATGATGCCGCTTCTGCTGGAGGCGCCGGCGGGGTTCGTGTCGCTGGGGTCACTGAGTGGGATCTACGGGCCACGGCAGTACGAGCAGTACGTGATCCCGTTCTATGAGAGGTGGGTTCCGCGGCTGCGAGAGGCGGGGAAGATCACCTCGCTGCACGCGCACAACTCAAACCTGAGTGCGTTTGCCGAGCTGGTGAAACGAACACAGGCGCCGGTGATCGAAGCGTTCACGCCGCCGCCCGTAGGCGACCTGTCGCTGGCCGGCGCGCGGGCGGCGTGGGGACCGGAGGTGGTGATCTGGGTCAACTTCCCGGAGACGATCTTCTGGCTGGAGAAGAAGCAGACCTATGATTACACGGGCGATCTGTTGAAGCAGGACAAACACAGTGGGCGGCTGGTGATCGGGATGACCGAGATGGGCTCCTACGGGATCACCGACGACGAGAGCGAGCTGGTGTTCAAGGAGGGGATGCGGGCGATCATGGACGCGGTAGATGAGTGGGGGGTCTATTAGGGGGACAGAGGTACTCCTTCTACTTTCGGAAGCAGGAAACCACCACCCCGCCACGGAATCAAACACCGGGCGAGCAGCAGCAACATTCCATACGGGTCTCTCATAGAAGTCGTCCTGACTCTCCGCGATACAGGGAGAGCATGAGTTGGCGGGGCAGGCTAAAGCCTGCGCTACCCGACCATTTCGAGAAAGAGGCCCATTCACGGCATTCCATTGGCAGCGCCCAGAGGGAGCAGGCGCGTGGCCTGTAGCCATGCGTTCGCTTTCCCATTCATTGAGAAGGAGGCGGGACGATGAAGTGGCTGGCACTGGTTGCTGTAGTCGCGGGGATGGTGGGGGGGCTGGCGACCCAGGCGGTCGCGGCGCCTGGGCGGATGATCTTCGTCGGGTGCAGTCCGATGCTGCAGACGCCGGGGTTGTTCCTGGCCGATCCGGATGGGAATGAGCCGGTGCGGCTCTTGTGGGGCGCGCCGCCCGGACAGTGGGGCTGCCTCGCGCGGCCGGACTGGACATCGGATGGTCTGCGCATGGTGCTGTCCGGCCCCTTCGAGGACGGGCAGTGCAGACTGGCGTTGATGGACGCCTGCTGCACTGCGCCGCCGCTCGTGTGGGACCGTCAGCTCACAGTCATTGACTCGTGTGGCACCGCGGCGAAGTGGTCGCCGACAGATGACCGAATCGCGTATCAGGGCGAGAGCGGGCTTACGGTCATCTACCCAGATGGCGGGGACCGTGCAGTACTCGTGCCCGGACAGGTGGGATGGCCGAGCTGGTCGGCGGATGGCAGCAGCATCGTCTATGTTTCAGGCCGTGGGGATGGCATTGGCGGCGACCTGTGGCTGGTGACCGGCATAGATGATCCGGGCGGGCCGGCCGTGACCCAGCTCACCGATACGCCGGAAGCCGAGGAGACGCATCCGGCCGTGAGCCCCGACGGACTGGAGCTGGCCTACACGGTCGGCCCGGCGCGTCCGTCGGACTGGACCTGGCAAGACCCCCTGCCTGCCGCGGGCATCCGGGTCGCCGACTTCCCGACCCTGACGAACGAGCGGGTGCTGACAGATGATCCGAACTACCACGACCGGGTGGAAACGTGGACGCCTGACGGCAGCTACATCTACTTCACGCGTGAGGATACAGGTGCGATTCCGAGGGACCTGCGGCTGTGGCGGGTAAAAGCCGATGGCTCGGCGCCGGCGGAGCCGGTGCCCGGCCTGACCGACTGGACTGTATCCAATGGCGTCCGCTTCCTGAAGAATGGCGTTTACATCACCTCGCGTTACACGCTGCCGGGCTACACCGATGTGCCGATAGACATCGGGGTCGTCGGCGCGGAGAACCTGGCCGGAGTGCAGGCTGACATCGCGTTCGGCGGATCGTGCGACCTGATCGGCAGCGTAGACAGCTTCACCGCGGGCTCGATGATCGGCGATTGGGCAGTGGTGGGGCCGGTCATTGACAACGACGCGCACATTGCACGGTGCCTTGCCTATGCTCCCGATCCGGGGACGCAGAAGGTGTCCGGCATGGGCGAGTTGTTCAACCTGACGGCGACGATGCACATGTATGAGGACATGCAATTGCTGGGCGGCACCGGCGTGTCGTGCATTTGGTACCGCGATTTCCTCCTGAGCGACGACTGGGGGGAGGGAATCGAGATGACGATGCTCACGGGCGCGGTGGCGCTGAAGCCGTTCACCTCGCTCGAGGTGACCGGCGTGCCCGCGACAGTGAAAGCCGACGCGACGGACCCGGAGCCCTTCAGCGTCACGATCACGGCGCTGGGAGATGAGGACGAGCTGCTGCCTTGGGTTGACAACGGCGTCGAGCTGTTCGTCGAGAAGCCCAATCAGTGGGGGTATCCGGCGCTGTTCCGTGACATTATCACCCCCAGCAGCGCGGCGCTGGCCGGCGGCACGTGGACGGGCGATGTGAGCATCCTCGAACCGGCGCCGGCGCCTGCGAAAGTGGTGGCCCGGTATCAGGACTGGGGCGGCAAGAGCAGCGAGTTCACCTCACTCGCGAAGGGCGATGTGAACGGTGACGGCGCCATCAGCGTCTTCGACGTGGTGAAGACCGCAAACATGGCGATTGACCGCGGCACGTGGGAGGACTGGCAGCGCTGGTCAGGAGACCTTAACGGCGACGGAGAGGTCAACATCTTCGACGTGGTGATCTGCGCGGCGCGGGCGATGGAACAGATGCAGAGCCTGTCAGTCGGCCGCGGGGCAGCGACCGCGGTCGCCCCTGCGAGCTCGGTGGTTGTCACTCCGCTCGTGAGCAAGACGGACACGCCCACGACGCTGAGTGTGGCTCTGTCGGACTGCGCCGGGCTGGCGGGCATACAGGTCGAGGTTGCCTATGACGCCAGCCGCTTGAGGCTCGCAGGAGTTGCGCCCGGCGCGCTGCTGGCCGGCAAGAGCAGTTGGAGCGTCGCCTCCAACGACAAGGGCGGGACAGTGAAAGTGATTGCCTACAGTCCAACCGTTGATTTGCTGGCGGGCGGGCAGGGAGCGATCCTCACCTTCACCTTCGACAAGCTCGGCAAGAAGAATGCTACCCCGGCCTTGACCTCGGTGAAGCTCTCGGCCGCAGGTGGAGTCGAGATTCCATCACAGTTGGCCGAAGGCAGGGGCAAGAAGAAGTAGTCTACAACCTGACATACGAGCAGCGGCAGGCCGCCCGTCCCAACGCGGGCGGCCTGCTTGTTATGAAGGGCGGATGCAGCACGTGGAAGAAGAACGGCCCTAATGCTCATCCCAAAGACCAACAAGGAGATCTGGCTCAATCGCGTGCGGGTCTGGCTGCCACCGGCCTTCGTGGTGGTGGCGATAGCGGTGCGGCCGCCGGCGTGGAACCTGTGGGGGCTTCCGTTGGTTGTGTTGGGGGAAGCGCTGCGGACCTGGGCGGCCGGGCACCTGCTGAAGGACGAGGCGCTGACGGTGGGCGGGCCGTATGCGCATGTGCGTAACCCACTCTATCTGGGAAGCTTGCTGAACACGATCGGGTTCCTGGTGATCGTGGGGGATTGGCGCCTCGCGGCCGCCTTCCTCGTGATCGCCTTGGTCGTTTACGTCCCGACGGTGAAACAGGAAGAGGATTACTTAGGGCGGATGCACGGAGAGGCGTTCGAGGCCTATCGGCGGGCGGTGCCGGGGATAGTGCCGCGATTCAGGCCGGCACACCTGGATGCACTAGGGCAGGAGGCAAGCTCCTGCCCTACGGGCCCACGCCGGGCACGCTTCCACTGGCATACCGTCAGGGCGAACGGCGAGCACAAGACGTGGGTGGCGCTCGCGGTGCTGTTTGGGTTGCTGTGGGTGAGGGGGATGGCGTAAAGCCAACGGTCGCAGGTTGTCGCTACACCCTCCGTTTCGCACTCTTGATCGCCTGCTCTATCGCCGCCTTCGTCTCCGCATTCACTGGAATGGCAAACCCAATGCCGATGTTGCCGGTGCCCCGGGGTGAGAAGATGGCCTGGTTGATGCCGATGACCTCACCGCCGATGCTCACCAGCGGGCCGCCGGAGTTGCCGAAGTTGATGGCGGCATCGGTCTGAAGCAGATCCCGCATCTCCTCCCGATCGCCAGCTTGCCTTATC
>Ga0315288_10004743_pt1 | contig 17310 bp, 11 predicted proteins | sample YL17G11_20_MG_FD_203454 | JGI IMG/M metagenome (GOLD analysis project Ga0315288, IMG submission 203454) | Sediment microbial communities from Yellowstone Lake, YNP, Wyoming, USA - YL17G11_20 | ecosystem: Environmental > Aquatic > Freshwater > Lake > Sediment | place: USA: Wyoming | collected... | reverse complement strand
GTTATGCTCGACCAGCTTCAGCTGTAACCCTCATAATTTCTGTATAGTCATGCTCGACTAGTTTCAGCTGTAACCCTCATGATTTCTGTAAATCATGCTCAACCAGCTTCAGCTGTGATTATCAGAATTTATGCTCAACCAGCTTCAGCTGTAACCCTCATGATTTCTGTAGATCATGCTCAACCAGTTCCAGCTGTGATCATCAGAATTTACGCTCGACCAGTTTCATCTGTTACCCTCATGATTTCTGTCTAGTTATGCTCGACCAGCTTCAGCTGTGACCATTAGAATTTACGCTCGACCAGTTTCAGCTGTACCCCTCATGATTTCTGTAAATCATGCTCAACCAGTTCCAGCTGTGATCATCAGAATTTACTCTCGACTAGTTTCAGCTGTAACCCTCATGATTTCTGTAGATCATGCTCAACCAGTTCCAGCTGTAACCCTCATGATTTATGTTCAACCAGTTCCGGCTGTAACCCTCATGATTTCCATCGTACTACGTCTCAACCAGTTCCAGCTACGACCATCATACCCCGACTCATCATATCGTGTTCAAACGGCCCGAAATAATTTGCATGTAAAGACTAATTACGTATAAGCGGTATATGGATCCTGCAACAAGCTTTGCCCAAGCGTCGGCGCACAACTACGATTTTTGGAAGCAGAAGCCCGTACCGAAGTTGAGACACAAGGCCGCTAAGTCTCAACAGATAAAGAGCGATACGGAGATCCGCAGCAAGTACACAGCTATGGCGATTACAAAGCTGCCGCTGAACTTCGAATGGGATACGTTTGAGATATCAGACGATGCGAAAATGCCAGACGTAGCGCGGTTTTTGGATCAAAATTACAAGTCAAACTACGTGACACCGATTTCTGTTGAAAAGATCAGATGGGAGACCAAGAGTATCGGTTTCTTTGTATGCGTACGGGGGTCTAATACGCAAGACATCGTAGGCTGTATCGGCATCACAGCACGGCATATCCAGATCAATGCAGATCATATAAATACGGCCGAATGCATCTACCTGTGCTGCGATAAGGCGTACAGGAAATCCGGCATGTCGAAGCCTCTGATCAATGAGGCGATCAGGCAGGCCGCAATCCGAAACTATAACGTCGGAGTGTTCTGTACAGACCGCATTATCCCGTCACCGGTTTCTACGATCAGGTACTACAGCCGGCCGTTAGACTACAAATATCTGAAGACGAACGATTTTACGAGCGTCGGTGATGTTGATGATGATATAGCGCACGATCGGATTAAGATCAAGCTCAAGCCGCCGAAAACCGTGTACATCGCGGAGAAGACAGATATTAATATCGATATAGTTTTGACACTGTACAACGAGTACATGAAGTCGTTCAACTTCCACAACATACTGAGCCGGGCAGACGTTGAGCACTACTTCTTCAATCCCGATTTCGCGTACACAATATTCTACGAGAATGAAGGGAAGGTCGTCGATTTTTTATGCTACAGGCATTTCAACATCATCAATACGGATCGGGTTGTAACGGCAGACGATAAGTACGGCAACACTATTAGAGCCACGTCTATCTTTGCGTACTCATCGAACTACTTCAGGCCAGACATCATGATCATCAACGCGTTCAAAGTCATATCGATCCGGAAGCACCATCTAGTGTATTTGCCGGATACCATGGGCACGAACGAAGTCATACTGTCACCTGTCAAGAAGGGTGATGAAGACACGCAAGATGACGAAGAAAATGCTCTGTTCGATCAGCATATCATAAAATCCCGAAAGAAGCAGTTTATCAACTTGTTCAATTGGGAGTCACCTGCCTTGTCGCAAGAGATGGTGTCGTATCTGCTGTTCAATTAGATTTGATATGATTTGATTTGATCCGTCTTGTATGTCTTGTATGTATTGTATGTCTTGTTTCGCTTTGAAAATAATAATACGGATATTATTATATTAGAACTATTTGAGTATGACTAACGAAGCGGATCCCGTACTAGAGGAGCTGCGTAACAATAAATCGTACGCCGATCTGTTGGATTTTTCGGGCGATATCTACAAGCTGAAACGGGACAAGTCTATTTACAAACAGCGCGTACTGTCGAACGGGTTGAGGGTCGTATTTATCGAAGACCGTTCTATCGTATCGTCGAATATAACCATGAATATAAAGGTCGGGTCGAACCAGAACCCGCCGGAGTATTTGGGATTGGCTCATTTTTTGGAGCATATGCTTTTTATGGGCAGCTCTAAGTACCCGGATTCCGATCACTACGGCCGGGCTATCGCGTCTAACAAAGGGATGTCGAACGCGTACACCGCTAGCTCTAATACGGCGTACTATTTCAACTGCCCGCCCGATCTGCTGTTCAATATCGCCGATGTGTTTTGTAACTTTTTTGTAGAACCGCTATTCGATGAGTCGTACGTCTCTAAAGAGATAACGGCCGTTAATAACGAGCACCAGAAAAACGTACCGTCTGACGGGTATCGGGCTCATATATTGGGAGACTACTTTACATTGGACAGCGTAAATTCGAAGTTCGGCACAGGGAATACCGAGACCTTACGGAAGCCGAATATTATGGCCGCGCTCAAGGAGTTCTACAAAAAGTACTACACTATCGATCGGATGCTACTAGTCGTCATACACAACAAGATCGATGACATATTTGAACAAAAAATCGCCGGCATATTTAGCGAGATACGGAACCATAACGCAGATAAAACAAACAAAACAAACAAAACAAATAAACCACACAGAGACGCATTTTTCGAGAGGTACCCGTTCAAGCTGAAGGATATGGCGCCAGATACTGTCGAGCTGATAGCGTTTGAAAAACAGAGCCCGGGGTGTATGTTGAAGATTCGGATATTCGTACCGGACACGATGTACGGGGTGAAGATACCTAGCACGTCTTTTTTTATCTTGAGCTACATACTAGACCATCGGGGCACTAATTCGCTATATAACATACTCAGCAAAACGAATCTCATACGGGAGTTTTATGTCGACATATCGACGTACACCGCAGACACATGCATAGACATATTAGCTATTTTGACAGACGAGGGTGTCGGGTCATATCATCACATTGTATATGCGATAATGAGCTACATCAATATATTAGGGGCTAACCCGGCCAAAATATTCGACACGTACTACGATGAGATTAAGAAGCTGAGGCTCATAGACATAATTACATCGAGCAAGAGGAGCGCTATCTCTACCGGGAACATTATTATCGATTCGTTCAATTCGTTCGATACACATAATGCGGATCTGTCGTACGCTCTGCTGTTCGACTACGGCCTGATCGGTAATACGACACAGATCAAAGAGCACTTCGTACGAACAGTTAAATACATTTGCGAGTACGGTACGTCTTGCATGAAAATTGTGTACGCCATAGACACCGATTTCGATAAGTTGGACAGTGTGAAGCGCATTATTTACGGCGATGCTAGTAAGACCGGCGATAATAAAAATAAAAAGATAAAAATCCAAACAGACAAGTTTTACAAAGTCAAGTACATTCACACCGAAACGAAGCTAGACCCGCGTATCCTACGATCATACGCCGAATTTAAATACGTTCTGCCTGAACTGAACCCGTATATTATTAATAACATACACGAGCTCAAAATTATATCGCCGCACAAAAAGGACAAGCACGACAAAACCAAGAAGATTAAGCGGCGCAAGATACAGATATCGGGTTCGACGATCAAATTGGACAGGCCGGACGACTACATCAAACTGAAATCGCACAATCATTACTTCTTAACAAAGTACAACACGTACAAGACTTATCACACGAGCGGCAAATTCCATGTTTTACTTAGCAGTCAGAGCGATAAAATAAATGTCGTTCATTACGTACTGATGCTGATATACGTCAAACTAGTCGCGAAAAAGCATACAGCCGAACTGTATTTAGGATCTGAAGCCGGGAATATTATAGAGATCGCTATTACGGGTCGGGGGCTGAACCTGTATTTTTCATGCTACGACGCAACGACTATGCCTATCTTATCGGACTTCCTGAATTGGATTTATAAATCCAAGCTAGATATCGATACGGACGAATATCACAAGATATACGTGTCTCTCAAAGAGTACTACGCCAGCGCGAATTTCGACGAGACGGCGAACAGGCTAGAACCGTATTTGAACGAAGTACTAGACCCATCGAACACGATTACAAATGATCAGATTATATACACGTTACAGCAGTTTGATCCGGCGATCATGGCTATAGAATCCGATACGGAACTGTGTTTCAAAACGCTACAGCAGAAAGCCATACATCTTATGTCTGTCGGCGAGATCCGCGGCGTATTAGCCGGTTCCATCGTACAGTCGACAGCGCAAGACATTACGGATCTGTTGGATTCGACAATCAAACACGCCGATGAGTTCAAAATCAGACACATAGACTCTGTTACGGATCAGACGGCGAGCACAAATTCTGATAATTCAAATAATTCTGGTAATTCAAATAATTCAGATAATTCAGATAATTCAGCCGATTCGGTTGAATCGGTATTCATCAAGCGGAACATCAATACGGAGGATCCGAATACGGGGATATTGTACGGCCTGTATTTGGGTGAGTATATGTATTCTACGGCAACCCAAATAGAGCTGCATAAGAATCTGTGTTTTGTTGTGTTGGAGGGCATAATATTCCAGCATGTGTTTAACATAATCCGTACGGAGAAGCAGTTGGCGTACTACGTGAGGGCCAAGGTTATTAGCGTAGAGAACAGCGGTACATGGAATCTGTTTCTGATATTTGAATCGATGTCACAGGATCCGGATATATTGAGCATCGTACGGGACTATGTTGATTCGAATCTGATGGATGCTGTAAATAGCGTCACAGAATCCCAGCTACAGAACGCCAAAGACGGTGTAGCGCTCAGTATGTTCAGAGAGTTCAAAAATACAGACGACAAGTTACGCATAGCATCACACATCTTGAACAACATGACGTACGATGAAATATCGCAAATCGGTTCGGACAAGTTTTTGAACAGACTCTACTTCCTTGATGAGTATGCGGCGCTTCAAAAGATTACGCTAAAAGATGTACAGGCATTCTATAAGGATGCCGTATCATCCGCCCCTAGATACGCGTTCATCATCAAACCGCACGATGATATGACGGCCAGATAAGTCTAGCCCAGCCCAGCCCAGCCCGGCCTAGCCCAAAAAAATTGAATTTATAAGATTCAGCGGATCCTATAAATCTTATCGGATTATAAACGCTACACAGCAATGGCGGATCAAGATAATACGCAGACCCATGTACAGCCAGATACCCAGACCCCAGACGCTGATCTGAGCGTCTTGGACGAAGGGTTGGCGCTAAATTTGGACTCGGACGTACTACCGGAACTTGGACAAGAAGCAGAAGCTGTGAAACCGGATACAGAGACCGCAGAAGATGGACATGGACATGAGCATGAGCATGAACATGAACATGAGCATGAACATGGCCCGGGATGTAACCATAATCATAATCATGCACAAGCACAAGCCCAGGGCGGCTATGATCCGGCCGATCCGGATACGGATCCCATTTTGCCAGATATGGATAATTTGACAGACGATCAGCGCCGTAAGTTGGACATGCTGAACAACATGCAGCCGGAGCAGTTCAAGGAGTTCATGACCATGATGATGCAGCAGCAGCAGATGCAAGAGATGATGCAAGACCCGGTCGAACGGCGCAAAATTCTACAAGCCAGACTCAGGGAAAAGACACAGGGTCAGCGGTTCCAGCGCTCTAACAAAGTTCAGAAGAAGATCATCATCGATCGGTACGAAAAGGAAAAAGCCGAAGCTGATGCCGTAAAGCAAGAACAGGCGAAACTAGAAACAGCGCTAGACGCTACGACAAATCTTGGAACAGCTAATGTAACAAATGCAGATGCAGATGACTTGGATGACTTGGATGATTTGGACTTGCCGAAGATTTCGAGTCAGACTAGCATCAGCTCTAGCCCGAAACCACAGCCACAATCAAATCAAACCAAAACGGAAGCCGTAGATGCTACGGCTTCTACAAAACTACCACCGAAACCGGGGAAGCGCGGCGGTCGGAGAAAGGGTAAGGGTAAGGGTAAGGGCAAGGGTAAGGGCCAGGCCAAATAATTTTCTATGCTTTGAAGATTTTGATATTACGACCACGCGATACGGATGTTGTATCTGACTCTGTATCATTTTCATTCTCATTCTCATTATCATTATCATTATCATTCTCTTCATCTTCATCGGTTTCTACACTTTCAACACTCTCAGCACTATCCACGGCATCCACGCTCTCTACGCTCTCAACAGTATTAGCATCATTAGCATCGGCATTATTGGCATCAGTACCGGCATCACCGTTCGATACGGATTCAGCAGCCTTTTCCGATTTTATGACATCCTTGAGAGACCTCTTTTTGATCTGAACCATAGAGTCTTTCATGCCGCGCTTAGCTAGTTTCGTGACTTTCAGATTGTTCTTTTCGACCGTATCTTCAAACTTGCCGACGCGCATGGCCGATCTAGACGAAACTTTTGAAACCTGTACTGCTTGATTTCCGACGCTATCCCGCCCCGTAACAGACTTCTTCGGCACGACCCGTATATTAGAGCGCCCGACGCTCTGATTATCATATATCTCTTGACTAGCTTTGGTCACAGGCTTCGGCACTGGCTTTGGCCCGGTCTGTCTTACTTGGCTAACTTTTGGCACAGGTTTAGCCACGGTCTTCGTTTCGGTCTGGGGCTCTGTCTTTAGCAAAGTCTTCGGTGTTTGATTAGTTTGGGCTGTTTTTGGCACTGTCTTTAGCGGAGTCTGGGGCACTGTCTTTAGCGAAGTCTTTTGCGATGTCTTTTGCGATGTCTTGCTTGTCTTGCTTGTCTGCGCTGTTTTAGCTTGAGAAGCGTGAGAAGCTAAAGACGCCGTATCATTGGAGCGGACAGCTTTAACAGACTGAGTAGTCTGAACAGCATGAACAGCATGAACAGTTTTCGATTTGTTGGATCTAGCGTCTACGCTGTAATTATCAGCATTCCCTCTTTTCTCTAGAGCATCGAGCCTAGATGAGAGTTCTCTGATCTGATTATCAACCTTCGTCATGGATTTTTGATGCCGTTTGAAAGCGGAGTTATTTGTTTCATCGATCCGGCTCTTAATCTGATCCATGGCTAGCACGACGTTATAGATATCCTCTTTGATGTTATCGATATCCGATGTCTGTTCGCCGATGTTCGAATGCAGAGTCTGCAGTAGCTTGATGATGCTGATCATATCGACCCTCATCGTAGTCAATATATCGTCTTTTGGCATCGATTGTATAGCCGGATCCGTACCGACACTGTTCCGCGACTTAGTTTGCTGAGCATGCGCACCGTATGTATTCATATTCGTATTCGTATTCATCCCCATCGCTGTGTACGGATTTGTATGCGGCACGCCCGGTTGCTGCACATTCTGATGCTGCACATTCTGATGCTGTACATTCTGATGCGGCACATTTGTATGTGAATTGTCTAACCGATCGATTATAGTTCGGAGCGACTCTACTTCCTTATTATGAGATCGCCCGAGCGTCTTATTCCGGTTCGCGATGGAGAAGTAATTGAATTCGCTCTCAGGCGTCAGAGGCCGGTGTTCTGCACCTGTGTTAGATGCGTTAGATGCATAAGATGCGTAAGATGCATTGGACGCATTAGAATCTAATGCGCTGTTGAGATTTGCACTCGTATTCTCAGTATCGTAAACGACCGGGTCATAGTTGTCTCTAGACATGTATATTCTTATACGCTCAAACAAAAAAGACCGTTTCAAACTCAAGCCGGTTAGACGTGATATGCTGTCTAACGTAGCGCCGTATCTAATTTAATAATATGCCTGTACGTGTGTATATATTACACAGAACATCTATGGCGGCATACAACAAGATGTTCGAAGAGATGAAGGCTCTGTATAGCTGCTGCGATTCGACGATAGATTCTATGCTGATATCGGAGGCTCTGTTTTCCAAGTACCCGGAGCACAAGAATATTATTATAAGCTACAGGGACTCGATCAACTACCCCGATAATATAGACATCTCATCGAAGCTGTCATCGTTGGATTCCGTGTACTTTGCGGATACGAAAGACGATGCTCTGGCTCTGAAGAACGATCTGTGTTCGAGATCGACAGACAACATCTACAGCAAGACGTTAGACCGCATAATCGGGCGCAAACACAATCGGTACGGCGATCCGACATTGAGGTACAAGAGTCAAGCGTACAGAGACAAAGAGTATGCCGTAAGAAGATGCCCCCACTGCGGGATCGGTATGCGTATGCCCGAAGGGACCTACTACGTCATATGCGGATACCCCGATACGTACAAGGGATATGATTGGCGCGGATGCTGTAACGACTGGTGTTTCAACTGCTCTAAAATCTTATGCAAGAGCTGGGAAAAAGACAAACTGAATATCGAGACAAATCGGTTCCACGACGACGAGTGTTGTAAGACCCATGCCAAACGGAACGGCTTCGAGTACCCCAAGGACTACTGCCATTGCATTCTGAACAAAAACATCGCACGCAAAGAGATCGAACTCTCTTTTTAATTTTTTGCGACAATATTTTTGATGTCTGTTCGCTGTTTAATATTTTCCAAAAATATTATACGATCATATTTCAATGTGCTGCGCTTCATCTTGTACGTACAGAGCATGCGATAATAATTGTAGATGTATATGCTCATGCTCAAATACATGCGATCACGGATGCTGTACATGCGCAAATCATAATCATAACCATAATCAGCCAAATCAGCACAATTCGAATGCTGTATCTGTACCTACACCTTCTATCGACGGATCCGTCATATCGTCTAGCCTGATCAGTGAGTTCTATTCAAAAATCCATCAGATCGGATGGGCTAGTGTTCAGCACATGTACAGTATAAACTGTTCCATCATCTACGACGGGATGATGTTCGGACCGTACGATCTGCTACTGTATCTCTCAAGCAGCTACATCAAGCGGACGGAGTTCAATATACACCGATCGACATGGGTCTCTAACGGATCGACCGTAATACTCACTGTGTCTGGCGAGATGCGGCATATTAATTTCATCGGGGAGTACGGCCCGGTCAAAACTTTCGCCGATACGTTCATCGTGAGTACCGTAGACGGCGTGCTGTATATTATGAGCCATATGGCTCAATAAAATTGAAAATTCTACATGCTATGCAGCTTGTAGAATTATCTAACAAAAATCATCAAACATAGACACACTTTGATATGCTGCTCAAAAAGATACAACGCCTGTCTGAAATCACACCCGATCACATCGGATCCGCTGTCAAACTGCACGGTTGGGTCTACTCTACACGGACACAGGGTGCGGGTACTCTGGTATTCATCGATCTGGGAGACGGATCGACGACCGCACCTGTTCGGTGTGTAGCGCATAAAACAGAATCGGTATCAGAACCGGAATCTGACATCACGTACGGATCGCTCAAATTAGAAGACGACACAGCATCAGCCGACGTATCGTACTACACCAAGCTGGTATTCGATCAGATGACGGAGGCAAAGTATCTCTGCCTAGGGTGCTCTGTCATGCTATGGGGTGTTGTAGTGAAACCGCCACCTAACACTAGTCAAACATTTGAGATCGCGATTACAGATCTATGGGTGATCGGCGGCGTGTCGGACCCGTCGGCGTACCCGATACAGAAGTCTATTTTGAAGAAGCCGGCCGCTCTACGTCAGCACTACCACTCTAGATTTCGAGCCCCGCTGATTCAACAGCTTATGGCCATTAGATCCGCGGCTCTGCAAGAAGTTCATGCGTTTTTCGACAAAGAGGGCGTACCGATCCTGGACCCGTCTATCATGACGTCGTCAGACTGCGAAGGCGCGGGTGAGATGTTCAAAGTAGCACCACAGTTCTTCAGCGCAGCCTCTATCGCGAAATTGAAAGGAGCACAATCGGATGACAAGACTGACAAGACTGACAAGTCTGTAAAATCCGCCGAGGTTGATTTGACCGTTGGCCTGACAGTCAGTTCGCAGCTGCCGTTAGAAGCCATAGCCATGGGTACGGGATCTGTCGTCACAATTCAGAAGTCTTTCAGAGCCGAGGAGTCTGATACAATTAAGCATCTGGCTGAGTTTTTGCACGTCGAATTTGAGCGGTACTTCATCACGCTAGACGAGCTGATAGACTTTACGGAGCGCTTTGTGAAGTCGATCATCCGATCGATCGTAACTAGATGCAAAGCGCAGTACGATTTTCTGGATTCGGATGTAACGGCGCCCCCGGAGTTCCACAAGCATCGAGACTTTCTGCTTAGTCTGCTAGACCGGCCATTTGTTCGGATTCGGCACGCAGAAGCTATACAGGTTATGCAAGATGATTTGCGTAACAAAGTCAAAGTCAAGGATGGCGATAAGGAGGTTCGGTTGAAGTTCAAAGTATACCCTCTGCACGGTCAGGATCTGGGATCCGAACACGAGAAGTACTTGGTTCAGAAGTACGGGACATTTGTATTTGTGACGCACTGGCCATCGGAGATCAAATCGTTCTACATGAAGCAGGTCGGTGACGGATCTGAAGGGATCTGTGAGTCTTTCGATCTACTGGCACCTCTGGTCGGTGAGATGTTCGGCGGATCTATGCGCGAATGGCGGTATGACGTTCTGGAGTCTGTGATGAAGCATCGGGGCATGGATATGGCACTTCTACAGTGGTTCGTCGATTTGCGGAAAGACGGTACGGCACCTCACGGCGGCTGGGGTATGGGGTTCGATCGGCTGGTTATGTTCTTGACCGGCGCATCGTCTGTTCGAGACATCGTACCGTACCCCGTGTACTACGGTCACTGCCCGTATTAGGCGTTTTGATTATGAAAAAATTGATATGTTTTGCTTTTGTTCAGTCTGTTGAGTATAGAATCAAAACAAACAGCTCAAACGGCTCACATACAATCGAATCGGACACAATGGACGCTACAACTACAACTACAACTATGATCAACCGTCAGGCGTACCAAGAGCAGATCCGTAAATCCGTAATCAAAAAGTACTCTACGATATGGCCCGACGAGCCGGAATACTCTTACTGTTCCATAATCAAGAACACGTTCATCGCCAGCCATAACAAAGATCTTTATTCGGTTGTAGAGAGAGGTATTACAAAAATCATAGTCAAGCGTGGGGCAGATTCGACGCATATTCCTTTGCCTTTGTACATGGACGACATGTCTCTTAAGAGCCGCTGTAAAAAGTTCTACGAACTGGTAGAAGACATCGAGTACGTCGTAGAGCACGATGGGCAATCATACAAGGTCGTCGTATCGAACATAACGGACTGCAAACCATCCGACGGTATGTTTGCCGTGCAAAAGCTGATGTTCGTCAAGGGCCGTAGTTCTATGTCTGTGCATGCTTTCATCGATACTTTTGTCAAAAACAAAAACAGTGCGGGGAAAATTTCGGTATACGATGTACAGGATCGTTTTTGGGCCCCATGCGGCAAGCTTGGCCATCGGAACCCGGATACTTTGATCCTAAAGGACGGGGTGCTTGCGGATGTGCTGGCAGATGCGAAAGATTTCATCGATTCGGCGAAAGACTACACCAAGTTCGGTATACCGTACAAGAGGGTGTACATGCTGTCTGGTGAACCGGGTACAGGCAAGACTAGTCTGTCTAAGATTCTGGCTTCGGCTACAGGCAGATCGCTGTACATCTTGAACTTTGATGCGGCTATGACAGACGACAAGCTATTTAGTGCGGTGTCTCATTTGCAAGGCAAGAAAGCCATCCTGCTATTAGAGGATATCGATTCAATTTTCAAAGAGCGAGACACGAATGCGAATATGACACACGTGTCTTTTTCAGCTCTGCTCAACATTTTGGACGGGGCGAATGTCGTCGAAGGCCTGATCACAATCATCACAACGAACCATATCGAGCTGCTGGATCCGGCTCTGATCCGGCCTCTGCGTGTAGACAAAATAATCAAATTTGAAAAAGCAGACGCGGATCAGATCAAGCGGCTCATCGGGTTGTACGGCCTTGACCTGAAAGAAGTCACGATTTCAAACATCGTACGGTACGCATCGAGTCAGGCTATGGCGCCGGCCGGCATATCGGCGTTCTTGTTCGGCCATCGGAAGACGGCGCTAACAGATGACAATATTCTGAGCACGTTCAAGAGCTACGTTGAGAAAAATTCGGTCGACAGCACAGATAAACGGCTTTATGTCTAATTTTGCTTCACTTTGCTTATCAGTACGACATCTATCAAGAATTCTCTATTCAATCCCGCTTCTAATGCTTTTCTGAAATCTGTACGCATAAAACCGAAGTCTTTGTATTTCGCCGCCATATTAGAAACCGCATCGTTCAGCACTCTCACAAAAGTCTGTGTGATGCGCTGTTTAAATAGATCTGCATCCATCTCTATCTCTACAATGTCTTTTATTTTACACGATGCGTCGTACAGCGGCTTATTCAGCACATCCGTATTGTAGTGCTTGAAAGACAGTATGCACTGCGCGCCATCTGGTTTCGACATACGCATGCATGGATCTATTACATCGTACATCGCGTGGTCTACGATGGATAGAACCGCTAGCCTAATTATTTCGACGATCGGTGCGTAATTCGATCCGATCGCTCTATTCATATCGACCTGCGTAATATTCCGGTTTGTACTAATCGCCGATACACCGGTGTCTATGGCATACGGCTCTGCATACGCATATGTCTTGTACGGGTTGATGTACATGTATATCAGAAACAGTATGCCGATGATCAACAGCCCGATACGCTCATCCATGCTTATGGTGCTTATGTATATGGCTACTAAAATAAAATTGAAAATCGGTCTGATGAGAGGCTAGAGCTCTAGACCTATTCAAACAAACTAAGCACATCAGCCATGCCCGACTTAAAACAGGTTGAGTTTGATCAGAATTACGTGTCGCACGAACAAACTATTCAGGCCTACTGGGACTCTATTAATCTACCGGATCTGTTGAAGAATATACCCGGTAATCCGTTTAGTTTCGTAGACGGACCGCCTTTCGTTTCCGGCGCTCTGCATCTGGGGCACTGTAGTATCTTTTCAGAAAAAGACGCCGTATGCAAAGCGTTTCGGATGATGGGATACGACACATCGTACAAGCTGGGATTCGACTGCCACGGTTTGCCGATCGAATCGAAAGTGTGTACGACACACAATTTGACATCGGACGACGTACAGAGTATGGGGATCGAAAAATTTAATGCTCTGTGCGATTCTATGATTACATCCGTATCTGGTTCGTGGGAGCCTCTGTTCAAACGGATCGGCCGAACGGCGGACTTTCAAAACACGTACATGACGCGGGATTTGAAGTTCATGGAAAGCGTACTCTGGTGCTTCAAAACGTTGTACGACAAGGGTCTGGTCTACCAAGGCAACAAAGTTATGCCGTATTCGTGCGCGCTAGAGACGCCGCTGTCTAACTTCGAAGCCGGGCAGAACTACAAAGACGTATCGACCAAATCTGTCTATGTCAAGTTCAAAGCCGTAACATCCCCATCCTCTGATAATAATGTAGATCTAGATCTAACACAAGACCGAACGTACTACATCGCATGGACAACGACACCATGGACTTTGGTATCTAACCTGGCGCTATGCATTAATGCGGATCTGCTGTACGTTCTGATCGAGGATCTGGATTCGGACGATCGGTACATCTTATGCAAGAGCTCTATTCCAAATCTGGTCGGGAAGAAAAGGGCGTCAAGCGTCAAAATTATACGCGAGTTCAAGGGCTCTGAATTAAAAGGGATGCGATACATCCCGGTCTTTCAATACATGTCTGATCTGAATACGAAGCTGGGCAGATCTAACGATGCGTATTTTAAAATCCTATCCGACCCGTACGTCAAGGACGAAGGGATCGGTACAGGTATCGTGCATCAGGCGCCGGCTTTTGGCGAGGATGATTTTAGGGTCTGCGAATCGTATAGTATGATCGATAATCGAACGGTATCGGACTACTGCCCCATCACATCGAAATGCTGCTATACGGATATAGTCAAAGACTACGAAAATATGTTCGTACTGGACGCCGATTCCAAAATCTGTTCCGATCTCAAGGCATCGCATTCTATTTTGAAGGTTCAGGACTATACACACTCATACCCTCACTGCTACAGGTCTGACACGCCTCTGATCTACCGGACCATAAAATCATTCTTCGTCAAGCTGGAGCCTTTGAAAGAGCGCATGATCGAACTGAACCGTACAATTACATGGCATCCGGCGGAGATCGGATCGAATCGATTCGGCAAATGGTTAGAAGGCGCAAAAGACTGGTGTCTGACTAGGCTGCGGTATTACGGTACGCCGATTCCCGTTTGGATCAACGATGAAAATAGTGAAGACATGATAGTAATCGGATCGATCGACGAGCTGTGTAATTTGGCCGGACTAGACAGGTCTAGCATTACGAATCTGCATCCGGAGCATCTGAACAGCATAAAAATCATCAGAGCCGGCAAAACATATTCGAGAGTGCTAGACATCTTCGACTGCTGGTTCGAATCTGGTGCAGTACCTTTTGGACAGATCCATTATCCTTTCGATGAAGCGGCGTCGGCTATTCTGAACAATTCAAATGCAAGTTCAGAATACTTGTGCGATTTTATCTGTGAGGGGCTAGATCAGACACGAGGATGGTTTTATACTCTGCTAGTGCTATCGACCGCTATTTTAGATAGAGCGCCGTTCAAAACCGTTGTCTGTACGGGCCTGGTGTTGGATGAGAATGGAAACAAATTGAGTAAGAAGCTGAACAACTTCGAAGACCCGCTGTCTATCATCGATGAGTTTGGGGCGGATATCGTGCGGTGCTACTTCATCAAATCGCCTCTGACAAAGGCCGAGCCTCTGTTCTTTTCAAAGACCGCGATCGGCCGGCTAAAAAGCCGATTTGCGCCGTACATCAACGGATTCAAATTTTTGATCGAGCATATAATCATGTTTCAAAACAATAACCCGGACGCGTATCATCGGACGGCCTGGGGCGCGTACGATCTGAATTCTTCAAATACAAATACAAATCTAATGGATGCATGGATTCTGAACCGTACGGCGGATATGGCGCAGCATGTGACATCTAGCATCAGAGCGTTCGATCTAAATCGTGCTATCGAGCTGCTGCTGGACTCTTTCGACGATCTGACGAACTGGTACATCAAACTCAGCCGATCGAGGATGAAAAACAACTATGGCCCGACCGAGACGCAACGTAGTTTACAAACTCTGTACGCCGTACTCATAACGTACGTACAGCTATGGGCGCCGTTCACACCTTTCCTATCGGAATACCTGTTCTTGGAGATGGCGAAAATTCATCATTTGGATGGTGTGCGAGGTACGAAGTCTGTTTTTGTAACAGGGTATCCGACTTTTACAGATGACGAAAACATTAAGATCGATCGGTCGAAGCTTGAACTGATGTCTGATCTTCAGACGGTGTGTCAGATTGTGCGGTCTATCAGGTCTGTCAGCTCAAACCATACTAGTCAAGTTATGCCATTCAACGGATGTACAATCAGCCATACGGATGAGCAGTATCTGTCGAAGCTACAAGCTGCGATCCATATCATCGAGGACGAGATTAATGTTGGACAGATCACTTTTACAAAGTTGGAGAACTGCATTCGGTACGAATTGAAGCACAACAATCAGGCGATCGGTCAGACATTCAAGAAGGATGCGCAACTAATCAGAACCGCATTGAGTACGCTAGATCAGTCTACGCTCAAGTATCTGTACGAAAATCGGGACATGACGTTCGAGCTGAAGTACGCTGATGATACGAAAACACTAAACCTATCGTATCCGTCTGACTACTTCAGCATTAATGCCGTACCGATCAAGACGAACTCACCGTACGCCGTCGTAAATTCTAATCTCAAAGTTGAAGTGGATCCGACTTTATCCGCGTCTCATGTATATACGTACAACATCAAGATGCTCAAGGCTAGCGTACAGTCTGCGCGCAAAACCATGAAGCTGAAGCCGGCCCATCTGGTGACGGTAATTCTGGATGTACTTATCACGAATACGGCGTCAAGCGTATCAGACGATCTTCTAACACTCTTGTCGAAAGACACGACGACGATTGTGATTGGCAGTTTCGATGATATGACATCAGATGTATCAGATGAAAATAACAAACTCAAGACATCTGAGCACTCAATCATGTACACGGATAGTTTTGTGTGGCGCACGTTCGGTCTAAGTCAGTTCGGCCCGGCAGATACGAAATCCTACTTCTGTGTGCATCATAAGTTTTGATTATCAAAGTATTTGATTATATTTGTCTATTCGTGTCTAATTGTAGCGTTTTAAAAGAGCTGCGTACTTTACATCAAGATTTAGTATCATGCGAGATATAGACGATCGGATTATAGAGTCTGTGTATCAGAACGTTTTGTCTAACTGGCCTACTATATCGGCGGATTTGAATATTATGGCGGTATTGGACGTTGGATCAAATAAGCTGTGCTTAGAGTTCAAGCGTGTTAGCCCGGACGATGCGGATCTAATAATACAAGCCAAAGCGTACTCTATGATGGTATGTCTTCTAATTATGTTATGCTAGTAGTCTCGTAGTCTCATGGTCTCACAGATCATAGTCACATACAATTTTAATTATACGCCCGTAACTTATATGGGCGATACGATCGAATCCAAGATAGGGATACTAGACCCCGATGGTATAAATGTAAACCCTTTGACTGGTGAGCCGTATTCCGATTCGTACAGAGCTTTGTCGAAAGTATGGACCAAGTTTCCGGCGTACGAATCGGCGAAATCGATTATACAAACCATCCGATCAAAACAGGTCACGCTAGTTCAGTCAGCGACGGGATCCGGCAAGACAGTACTGATTCCGAAGTATCTGCTGCATGTTTTGAAATACGAGGGCCGTATAGCTATTACGCTACCGAAGAAGATGATCGCGAAATCAGCAGCCGAATTTTCCGCATCGACGTTAGATGTCAAACTAGGTGATCAGGTCGGGTATCAGTATCGCGGCGAGTCTTCTAAATCGGACAACACGAAGCTGTTGTACTGTACGGACGGTACGCTAGTGTCGAGGCTGATCACAGACCCTATATTGGCTGAGTTCGATGCGGTTATAATAGACGAGGCTCATGAGCGTAAAGTCAATATCGATTTCCTGTTGTACCTCTTGCGGAATGTTTTGGAAAAGCGGCCTACGT
>Ga0315288_10004741_pt1 | contig 17314 bp, 10 predicted proteins | sample YL17G11_20_MG_FD_203454 | JGI IMG/M metagenome (GOLD analysis project Ga0315288, IMG submission 203454) | Sediment microbial communities from Yellowstone Lake, YNP, Wyoming, USA - YL17G11_20 | ecosystem: Environmental > Aquatic > Freshwater > Lake > Sediment | place: USA: Wyoming | collected... | reverse complement strand
AAAAAGAAAATAAAGTTTACCATATTGACTCACAATAAGGCGTCGATCGCGAACGCAAAAAAATATGATCATAGGATAATTCAGAAATTGGTCCTCCTAAATTTTGGAATTCTAAAATTAAAATTTAGGTTGAATAAAAGATAAGTGTCAAAGTTTTTCTGGTACCTCAACCGCCTCAGAGTGATGAAGCCGAAAGAAATCATCACTATGAGGATTTACAGATTTCTACGAGACAGATTTGTCAAGCCTCGCGTTAAAATCCCCCCAAATTTATCCTGGGACTTATCGTCTTTTGGTGATAAACAAAGGGAATTTTTTCTTGCTAATTTTTCCAATCAAAAAAATGAGTTGATTCAAGAAGCCGAGCTCGTTGTTGAAAATAAGATCAAGCTTTTTGGCAGAGAGATTTCCTTTCCGATGAATCTTGACTGGAACAGAGATTTCGTGACAGGAAAGAAGTGGCCTATTGGCAGAATAGACTATCATTCCTCTCTTGCCGGCGACCCCAAAGACATATGGGAGCTGAACAGGCACCAGTTTCTGACTGTCTTGGGCAAGGCCTTTTACATCACGCACGATGAGAAATATGCCCGAAAAGCCCTTTCCGTTTTAAATTCCTGGATTGACCAGAATCCTCCTGTCGTTGGGATAAACTGGGCCAGCGGCGTCGAACTGGGTCTAAGGATACTCTCGTGGAGATGGACACTGAAATTCCTGGCCGGCTCGCAGCTTCTGACCGAGACTGCTAACAGAAAAATCTATGAATCTCTATTCAGGCAGGCCAATCATATTTTAAAAAACCTTTCTCTCTTTTCTTCGGCGAATAATCACCTGATTGCGGAGCTTGCGGCCGTGATCATTGTTGGAATAGATCTCAATCTGAGCAAATGGAGACGAAAAGCGCTCGCACTCCTCGAGAATGAAATCGACCATCAACTGCTTCCCGACGGAGTGGGCTCGGAACAATCCCCGTTTTATCATGCCCATATTATGGATTATTACCTGTTGATCGCTCTTTCTTTAAAAGAAAGAGGATTCGATATTCCCGAGAAGATATTGAAAGGTCTTGAGCGGGGAGCTATTTTTATTCAATCGCTGCTTAGCGAAGATGGTTATCTCCCCCAGATCGGGGATAATGACTCTGGCGAAGTGTTGAGACTTTCTCAACATTACAGCAATTTTAAATCTTTGCTGAATCTCGTCGCATTTATTTCCGAAGAATATGGACTGCTCCAAGACGATGTCGGCCAAGATGATAAAACATTTTGGCTCATCGGACCGGAAAAACTTCAAGGTCTATTGAAAAGGGCTGGCAGCAGCAAGAATGTCATTCGGAGCGCCTTTCCTATTGGAGGCTATTATATCCTGGAAAAGAATTTCAATAACCATCAGATAAAGCTGGTGTTTGACTGCGGCTCCCTAGGGATGAAACCCATGGCGGGACACGGTCATGCGGATGCTTTAAGCTTTGTATTTTTTGTTGACGGCCTTCCTGTTCTTATAGACCCAGGTACTTATACATATTTTAAAAGTGATTTTTGGAGGAATTATTTCCGGGGGACTTCCGCCCATAACACCATCCGCATCGATGGAAAAGATCAGTCTAAGTTTGTCGGTAAGTTCTTGGCTTTGTCATATGCCGAGGCAGAATGTACAGAGTGGGATGAGGGCAAAAAAGTCACTGGCCAACATAACGGTTATTCCTCCCAAAAATATCCTGCCGTTCACAAGAGAACAATATCTCTGGATGATAAAAATTCTGTTTTGAGGATTTTTGATATTGTTGAAACGCAGGGATCACATCTTTTAGAACAATTTTTCCATATCGACAGGCAATCGATCTTAAAAGTGACCGATGACAAGAATTTCTTAATAAGGACAGCCAAAAAAGACTTGAATATCATGATGGATAGGGGTTTGGAAGTTACGGTTTATTATGGAGATGATGTGATTCCGTTTGGCTGGCAGTCGACTCTTTTTGGGCACAAGGAGAAAACTTTCACTTTGGTCGGAAGAAGACGGATTACAGCCACGACAAATTTTGTCACGGAAATATATTTTTAACATGTGTGGAATCGCGGGCATTCTGAAATTCGATGGGCTGACCGGGAGCGATATTCAGGCTATTCATACGATGACGCATATCATCGCCCATAGGGGGCCTGATGACAAAGGGATATTTATCAGCGCAGGCACTCCTCCTTTGGCTGCGTTAAGCAACAGGCGATTGAGTATCATCGATCTTACAGCCGCAGGTCACCAACCCATGTCGGACCCATCGGGACGTTTTTGGATAGTTTTCAATGGGGAAATTTACAATTTTAAAGAATTGAGAGATCTTCTGCAGAAAAGGAACTGGGCCTTCAAATCTCGAAGCGATACAGAAGTCTTACTCTATCTTTATATCGACTATGGTCCCGCTTGTCTCAGCATGCTTGATGGAATGTTTGCTTGTGCCATCTGGGATGAAAAGGACAAGCGACTTTTCTTGGCAAGGGATCGGGCGGGCAAAAAGCCACTCTTCTATTATTTGGATAATAAAAGATTTCTTTTTTCTTCAGAAATAAAGTCTATCCTTGCCCACCCGGATGTTCATTCGGCCCCCAACCTCAAAGAGTTCCCCAACTATTTTTTCCTGCGATACGTTCCCGCACCTAACACGATGTTCGAGAAAATCTATAAGCTTCCCCCAGCTTCATACGTTTTTGTATCGTCAAACAATTTTAAAATCCAAAAATATTGGGATATCCAGCCTAAAATCAGACAAAAGACGGAATCGAACAAGGCCAAAATTGAGAAAGAGCTCATTTCCAGGTTCGAACGCTCTGTTGAGAAGCGCTTGATTGCGGATGTTCCAATCGGAGTTTTTTTGAGCGGGGGCATTGATTCGAGCGCTGTCGTCGCCGTTATGTCAAAGCTTTTAGGTGAGAATATCAAGACCTATTCTGTAGGATTTAGGTCGCCTTGGCTGAGCGAATTGGAATATGCAAAAATTGTCGCGGAGACTTATAAGACCGATCATCATGAGGTCCTGATCTCTCCTTCAGATTTTGTGAATAACCTAGAAAATATCATCTGGTTCAGAGATATCCCTTTATCAGAACCCGCTGACGTTCCTGTTTACATCTTAAGCCGCTTGGCGTCTGAAAAAGTCAAGGTTGTGCTCTCAGGTGAGGGTGGGGATGAAGTTTTCGGCGGCTATTACAAATATTTTCTCGAAAGCTACACCCGATACATCAGAGCTCTACCAAATCCGCTAAAAATCCTTTTTCTACGTTCCGCAAGTCATTTGCCTTTTAAATTTATTAAAATCAAGCATTATATCAGAGTCTCTTTTGTTCAGAATGATCTGGAAAGGGCCTTCTCTTGGTTTTCGTCAATGGCGGATGAAAGCTTGGATAAAATTCTAAGCTATGATTTTCAACGCCCGATCATTATCCCCAAAGAAATAACCGCTGATTTGCAATTGCTCGGCTATTCGGGAGCGGAGGCGCTGTCTTATCTGGATTTGAAATATTGGCTTCCTGATAACCTTCTGGAGAGGGCGGATCGGTTGACCATGGCCAATTCTTTGGAGCTCAGAGCACCGTTTATGGATCACAGCTTGGTGGAATTCAGCTTTTCTTTGCCCCAATCGATGAAAGCCAAGTGGTTTTCAACCAAGATCCTTCTCAAGCAGGCGATGGAACAACTTCTGCCCAAAAAGATAATTTATCGAAAAAAGGTTGGATTCTTGACTCCCATCAATTATTGGTTCAGAAAAGAATTGAAAGATTGGACCGCGGATATTATTTTCTCATCAAAATGTAAACAGCGAGGAATATTCAATCCTGAGACCATAGAAAAAATATTCAATAACCATCTTTCAGGCGCCGAAGACAATTGGAAATTCCTCTGGACGATTATCAATTTTGAATTGTGGTTCAATAAATTCTTTGATTATGGAAACAAAAAGGCAAGCTCTTCGGCGTCTAGCCTTTGATAGACGTGATGAAAAACTCTTCGAAAAGCTCAAGAACGAATCGGCTAGGGCCTGAATTTTTTCGGAATAAAAGAGGCTTTTTATTTCGCTTTATGGACAGGTTGACAGGTTGATTTTGCTTGACATGACTTTTTGATTTTTGTAAAATTGACCATAGGTTTGAAAAACTGAAGAGGAAGTGCGGGTGACGAATGAGTAGATGATAAGCTGAACTCAAAGATCAGGACCGCAGTGAAAAGGGGCTACGGTTTTAGGGAAGCGGTCCATCGCCGAAGTATCATCTATCTTTCGGCTGGAAAAAAAGCCTTCAGTTACCCCAACTTAAGAAAAAAAGAGGATAGCTTTATTTTTTAATTTGGCCCAAAGGAGGAGACAAAATGAAAAAGTTCTTACTCGGTACCCTCATTATAGCTTTTATCCTGTGCGGGTTCATCTTCCCCGAGACCGTGACCCTGACAAAAGTCGGTGATTATGGAACAGGGTATTATTTTGACGTGTTTGTCCAGGGGAACTTCGCCTACTGTGCGGCGAGCGGAGCCGGCCTTGACATTATCAATATTAGCACCCCGGGCAGCCCGACTTTTGTCGCCAATTGTGATACTCCCGGTGAAGCCAACGGAGTGTATGTCAGTGGTAATTATGCTTATGTCGCCGACAGCGAAAGCGGACTGCAAATCATTGATATTTCTACGCCAGCGTCTGCCCATATTGAAGGCTCTTGTGATACCCCGGGTATTGCTAATGCGGTGTTCGTTAGCGGTGATCTTGCTTATGTCGCGGACGGGGAAAGCGGCCTGCGGATTGTTGATGTCGCTGATCGTGCCTTGCCTCATTCGGAAGGGACGCTTGATACTCCTGGATATGCCTGGGAGGTCTTTCTCAGCGGCAGTTTGGCTTATGTGGCAGATGGGACAAGCGGCGTCCAGATTATTAATGTTGCCACTCCAGCCACACCCACTCCAGCGGGTTCATTTTCTACGACCGGAACCGATGCCGAAGCTCGTGGAATCTGGGTCAGCGGCGTCTATGCTTATGTAGCATATTGGGGCATAGGCCTACGGATTTACGACGTCACTACCCCCTCCGCGGTCGTAGCTAAAGGCTTCATCGATGAAACATGGGAAGCATGGGCTGTTCAGATCAACGGCAGCTATGCTTATGTTGCGGGGGACGGTAATGATTTACAGGTCATCGATATTACCAACCCCGACTCTCCTTCCATCGCGGGTTCTTATGACACGGGGGGCTGGGGAAAGGCCGTATACATAACTGGAGCTTATGCTTATCTCGCAGATTATTCCCTCGGTCTGCAAATTTTCAACGTGCCGACTCCCACTCCATTTTTCGTCGGCAAATTCGATAGATCGGGATACCAACACGACGTTTATGTCAGCGGTGATTATGCCTACATGGCTTATAGAAGTGGGCTACAAATTTATGATGTAAGCACACCTTCCAATCCAATACTGAGGAGCAACTATGCCACGCCCGGAGATGGGGCCGCCGTTGGAGTCTTTGTCGTCGGCTACTATGCTTATGTGGCAGATGGCGGTTCCGGCTTGCAGATCATTAACGTATCGAATCCCGAATCTCCTTCATGGGCAGGAGCTTGTGATACAGATGGATATGCTTCTAGTGTTTTTATCAGTGGCAGCTATGCTTATGTAGCAGATGGGGATAACGGTCTCGAAATCATTGATATTTCCACGCCGGCGTCTGCCCATATTGAGGGCCCCGGCTATAACACCCCCGGAACTGCTTATAGCGTGTTTGTGAGCAGCGGCTACGCTTATATTGCAGATGGAGGCTCTGGCCTGCAAATCATCAATATTACGAATCCTTCTTCCCCTTCATTTGTTGGGGTATATAATACTTCCGGAGACGCTCGTGGGATATATATTAGCGGCTATTATGCCTATGTCGGAGATTATAATTCCGGATTGCAGATTATTAATATTGAAACGCCTTCCTCCCCTTCATTTGTAGGGGTATATGATACACCTGGTTATGCTTATGGGGTTTTTGTTAAGGACAACTGTGCTTACGTCGCAGATTGGGATAGAGGTTTGCAGGTCATTAATGTCTCAACTTCTTCCTCCCCCACATATGCGGCATCCTCAGATACAATTGGGTATTCTTGGGATGTCTTCGTCAGCGGCAACTATGCTTATCTGGCTGATGGATCCAGCGGTAAGCTTTATATCTATGAAATTAGCCATACCCTCACGGTATCAGGCACGGTGACAAGAGGAGGCACAGGCCTGGCGGGAGTGGTCATGAACGGGCTGACGGGCAATCCCACGACGGACGGCTCCGGCGTCTATACAGCTCAAGTAAACTATGGTTGGTCTGGAACGGTCACTCCAACCATTTCGGGAAATGCGTTTATCCCGGCTTCTCGTACTTATTCTAATGTCACCTCTGATCAGACGACTCAGGATTATGTGGCCGGTTATACTGTATCCGGCACGGTGCTGCGCGGAGGATTGGGGCTCCAGAGCGTGGTGATGAGCGGGCTGCCGGGTAACCCGACAACGAACTCCTCGGGCATTTATTCGGTTACGGTTGCGCATGGTTTTTCGGGAACCGCGACTCCAACCCTGGTGGGTAATACTTTCAGTCCACCTTCCATAGTTTACACTAGTGTAACCTCCGATCAGATGAGCCAGGACTATACGGCCACGCTGCTCACCTATACGATTACCGGCACGGTGACCCGTGGCGGCGTAGGCTTGCAGGGAGTGGTGATGAACGGACTCACGGGGAATCCGACAACGAACTCCTCGGGCGTCTATACCGCCACTGTGGATTATGGTTTCTCAGGAACGGCGACCCCAACCCTGGCCGGCAATACTTTTACACCGCCGACCCGAACCTACAGCAACGTAACATCCAACCAGACGGCCCAGGACTACACGACTACTTTGAACACCCTTACTATTTCCGGGACGGTCACCGCCGGCGGAGCGGGCCTGCAGGGCGTGGTGATGAGCGGCCTGCCGGGGAGCCCCACGACTGACTCTTCGGGCGTCTATACGGCCACGGTCGATTATGGCTTCTCAGGAACAGCGACACCAACCCTGTCCGGCTACTCTTTCACGCCGCCTACCCGAACCTACAGTAACGTAACTTCTAACCAAACGGCTCAGGACTACACGTCCGTTTTGTTCACTTACACTATTTCCGGGACGATTACGGCAGGCGGAGCGGCGTTACCGGGCGTCGTGGTGAGCGGCCTGCCGGGGAGCCCCACAACTAATTCTTCAGGCGTCTACGCGGCCACGGTCGATTATGGCTTTTCGGGAACAGCCACCCCGGTCCTTGCCGGCTATGCCTTTACTCCCCCCTCAAGGACATACTCAAGCGTCACGGCCGACCAGACCGGCCAGGATTACACCTCCTCGACGGTTACTTTGACCATCTCCGGGACGATCACAAGCGGCGGCTCAGGTCTCCAGGGAGTGGTGATGACCGGCCTGCCGGCGAGCCCCGCGACTGACTCTTCGGGCGTCTACACGGCCACGGTCGATTATGGCTTTTCGGGAACCGCCACGCCCACCCTCGCCGGCTATACATTTACTCCCCCTTCCAGAACCTACTCCACCGTGACCTCCAGCCAGACCGGCCAGGATTATACGGCAACTCTCATTCCGCCCCCGGTCATCCTTCTCTCCAGGTCCAGACTGAACTTTGGAGCGACGACGAGTCTCAAGACGTCCGACCAGAAATTCACTATTTCGAACTCGGGCTCGGGCACTCTTGATTGGTCCATAACGGATGACGCGGCCTGGCTCTCTTGTTCTTCCACTTCAGGAACCGGCGGGGCAGAGATCACCGTCGCAGTGGATACGACGGGACTGACCTCGAATACTTATAACGCTACGATCACCGTCTCTTCCACAAATGCTTCGAATTCGCCCCAGACCGTGACTGTATCGCTCGTCGTGAAAGCCGTTTCCCAGGTGCAGAATCCTTTCGGCTTTTTCGATACGCCCGTGAACGGGACGACGGGGATCACCGGCGCCATCCCGGTGACGGGTTGGGCCCTGGATGATATCGAAGTCACAAGAATAGAAATCAAAAGAGATCCCGTTGCCGCGGACCCGGCCGGGGCCAGAGGAGCGGACGGCCTGGTCTTTATCGGAGACGCCGTGTTCGTAGAAGAAGCGCGGCCCGACGTTGAACAGACTTTCCCCAATTCTCCTTTGAATTACCGGGCGGGATGGGGCTATATGCTGCTGACCTACGGTCTGCCCGATCAAGGAAACGGCTCCTATAAACTCTACGCCTTCGCTCATGATAAGGATGGCCACAGAATCGGGCTTGGAAACAAGACCTTCCAGTGCGACAACGCCCATGCGACAAAGCCGTTCGGAACGCTTGATACTCCCAGCCAGGGAGGAACGGCTTCCGGGACATTGGCGAATTTCGGCTGGGCCCTGACCCCGATGCCCAACGAGATCCCCAGGGATGGTTCCACGATATCCGTTTATGTCGACGGCGTATACCTCGGTCAACCCGTCTACAATCTATACCGCGCGGATATCGCCGCGGCCTTCCCCGGCTATGCCAATAGCGACGGAGCCGTTGGGCTTTATAGTATCGACACGACCCCTTACTCCAACCGCGTCCATACCATCGGCTGGCAGGTGACGGATAATAACGGCAATAGCGAGGGGATCGGCTCGCGGTTTTTTACCGTTTTCAATTCGAGCCCGGCGAAATTGACGGGAGAGATGGCAAGCGTTCAAGGCTTAAGGACAGCCCTGTCTCCGGATGAAATCCGGCGTCTCCCCGCCAGATCTTCCTCGGTCCAGTTCCGGAAAGGGGTCTCTCCCGCCGAGAGATGGCAACTGGGACGCATGAACCGCGAAGGCACGAACTCCATCCAAATACGAGAGGTTGACCGCGTTGAAATCCAGCTGGGCCAGAGCGGGAACATCCAGGGCTTCATGGCGGTGGGAAAAGATCTCCGGCCGCTACCCATCGGCTCAACCCTGGACGGCCGGAGCGGCACGTTCTACTGGCAGCCGGGACCCGGGTTCAAGGGAGACTACAATTTCGTCTTTATCGGCGAGGATGCGGACGGCAGACCGGTCAAGACCGCTTTAACAATCACCATCGCGCCCAAATCTTAGAGTTCCTGACAAGTTCCGGGGCCCCCGGACAACCGGGGGCCCTTTTTTCTCCCTCATACCTGGAGCAGATGACTTTGAGTCGATAACGAAAACCGAAAGAGAAGATCATGATAGAAGCCATCGAGGCTTGGTCGGGATTGGTTGCGGTTCTTCTCAGCCTCAGTATCCTGTTTTCCACATTATTTATCTGGGTTGGTGTTTTGCTGGCAAAGAAGAAAGATCTGTCCTTCCGGCGGATTCTCTCTGCGGCCGTCGCCGGCTCCGCCACGACCTATGGGTTCACGGTCTTGCTGATAACCCTATTCCGCTTGGATAGCCGGATCTCCTTTTCCCTCGGTCTGCTGCTGAGTCTCATCGCTATCAGAATAGCCCTCCGCCTCCATTTTCCCGTGCCGGTAGCTATTATCGCGTTGAGTATCGCCGCGCAAATTCTGGCATTATGGCTGGGAGTCAGTATCTTTGTGGGTGGGATGAAGGATCTCCTCATAATATTATGAAGGTTTGATACTTATGAGTATCATATCCATGAAATTTGGGAGTGCCTTTTATAAGAAGGGGGATTTAGAATTATATATTCTCATGAAAAAAGCAATATACTCGCTATCGAGTTGATTGGAAAATGATAGAAAAAACTCTCGAAATTTTAAGATGCCAACAATGTTTGGGGAAACTGATTTTTGTGGAAGATAGGCTCATCTGTAATGATTGTAACAAAGTATATCCAATATCAAGAAGGCTGATATTCATGGGCTATGACAAAAATAAAAAAAATGTGATAGAAGAAACAATTATCACGGAAAGAGACCTTCAAACGAATTTAGAGGAAGTCCAAAAACACTATGATTTTGCCCGTCCATCATTTAAGATTGGTTTATTATCCATTAATATTTTGAAGCATGATATTGATGCTAAAGAAAATAGGAAAATTGTTATCGATATTGGAAGCGGTGGGGCTCCAATGGGTAAAATATTATCCGATTTTGGATTTGATACATATCGGTGTGAATTAGATCCCAATAGTTTATATACCGGACTTTTTTGGAAACACCCGGATCTTGATGTGGGGAAACATATTGTTTGTGATGCGTGCTTCTTACCTTTTGCAGATGGCAGTGTTGATGTCGTATTTTGTAAGGAATTTATTCATCATGTGGAAGATTATAATTCTCTTATGATAGAAATAAACCGAGTTCTTAAACAAAATGGCATCTTTTTGATGATTGAACCAACCTTAACAATATTAAGTCTGTTTAGACGGAGGTTTTTCAGGGCCTCTGAAGAGTGTTTTGGGCATTATTATCAGACAATATCAAAGTATTATTTTGCGCTAAAAAGAAATGGCTTTTTGCCATATCGCTATTATCTTTACTCTTATCGAAAATCTAAGAGAATTAAGCTGCTGAATATACTTAAGAACTGTTTGAATAAGCAGATTCAATCAAGGGTGAAGACTTCAAGAATCGATTTTTTTTTAAAGATACATTTACAAAACCTTATTGGTGTAAGTAATGTCATATTCTCAAAAAAGATCATGAATATCTCAAAGGCAAAAAAAAGACCAAAAATTCGAATAGTCATGCCCTCCCAATTGATAATAGATGAAAGCTATCTTACGGATACTCGATTGGAAAAATTTAATGAAATTCTGAAAAATGTTTATGAAGAAATTGATCTTCCATGGTAGATCTTTTTATTATATAAAAATCTATTTAGGTTTTGGTAAAAATGACGAAGCGAGAGGAAGTAGATAAAGGCCGACGCAGAACACCGAGACGCTCTTTCAATTGTCGATCTTCTATGAGCCCACTCAAGCAGATCAATTCTCGGCCAAATATAGGCATACCAAGCGGGGAGATTTTTTCCTTCAAAGTATTAACTTTTTCGTAGCGATGACAAGGCGATGGCCAAATTGTCGAGAGAACGGTCAGCTCCAATTCGAAAGAGCCAGGTCATGTCATGATTTGTTCAGGTAGATACGCTCTAAGTGCGGATCGGATAACATTCTCTATCAATTCAGCGCCCGCGACACGATGCTGTAAGGATTGCGCGCGGGCTTATTATCGAGCCTCGAGCTGCGCGGCCTCGAGAAAACGATCGCGTCATCGGTAGAATACGGTTTTAGTGATCTAGTGTTCCGCGCAGATCCCGGCCACCGATTTCTAGAATTTGATCCCCTCGAGCACGATCGACATCTTCTCCTCAGGCATCCATTTCCTTAGCTTGATCCCGCTACCTCCCTTGTCGAGCAGAAACCCTTGCTCTTGGAGGTGTCCACCTTCTCAGGGGATCAGTCAGTATACTAATCATGCCTTGAGAAATTTCAGCTAAACCGGATCAATCCACACCAGATAAAAGAGACTCCCTTTCTTTTTTTGTGATTGGAATTGATACATGTTTAAGAAAATAAAATGCGATCACCATGAATAAAAAAGCAATATTGCATTCTTTAATTTCACCCAATGAAGATAATATTTCATCATCCTTAGAGGGCAGCATATATATTGAAAAATAATACATGATCCAGCTGGCCAAAAAGAAAAAGCCAATTTCTATCGGCACGATAGGAAAATAGATCTTTTGGAGCCATTTTTTACAAAAGTATAAGTATCGAAAAGCTAAGGGTACCAAAATGCAATAAAACAAACAAAATAGACTAAATAGGCCGGCTATCGTCGTAAGGTACCTTATCCAAAAAGGTTTGAGTTTTCCGTTTTTATCGGTTAAATTTATAAGCTCAATATTATGAATATTTATTTCCTTTTGTACATTTATCTCTGTTAAGAACTCAGGGGTTTTTACATTCAGAATTCTCTGACCCCAACTGATTTCTTCTCCAAATCCAAAAAAGAATATGATGGCTAAAATTAAATAAAAATAGTTTGTTGCCGGTTTTATTTGAATATTTTGATACTTCAATTTAGATTTTTTATAGGAAAGGAAAAAAAAAGCCGATGCGACAAGTAAATATATAGCTGTAAGATATTCAAACAATCCATCTTCTTTTCCTAATTTATTGAGAGTAGGAGAATCGAGAACCCATATTGTTATAAAGATGACGCATAGATACAGCAAAATATATATTACATATCTTTTCATCAAATCTTCATCTGCAAGATATAATTTTTATGAGATATTGTCAAATCTTTGTTGTTAGATTTCGTCACTTACATAAGTATCCTGATCCTTTATTCGCCTTTTATTGGGCTTAATTTGATGGCTTATCTATCTTCCGGAGACGTTCTGCAACAAATTCTTCCTACTTTTTGATTTTCTTGGTTATTGACAAAGATGCTCTTAGAATTATATGTTTTTTTCAAGATGCCAGGTCATATAGCGGATGTAAACAAGGGATTAATCCATTGCAACAAGATAAAATGGATTCATATTGCCAAGTCCTTGTAACCGACGGCCATACGCGGGCAGGGCTGGCGGTAGCGCGCTCGCTCGCTCTCCGTGGTATCGTACCTTTGGTCCTGGGATCTGATCCGTACGGCCTGGCTTTCCATTCCCGCTGGGTGAAACATATGTTACTGGCTCCGTCGCCGATGTCCCAGCCAGAGGCTTTCATAAACTTCACGCTTGATGTGATTCGAAAACACCGGATCCGGTTGGCCATCCCGGTCTCCGACCAAGCCCTCTTGTTATTCGACCGGGACCGGCAGCGCCTGGAGAGCCATACTCGGTTGGCGATGGCGAAATCAGAAGCGCTGCGTTTCGTGCTCGACAAGCGGCTCAATTTGGAACTAGCCTCAAAACTCGGAATCCCTTGCCCTCGGCAATTCGAATTGAAGAGCCTGCACCAGATTCCGGAGATGATTGAGGTTCTTGGCTTCCCGATTGTCCTGAAGCGGCCGGGTGATCCTATGGATCCGCATGTTCCTCGCTTTGACTTTCGCGTGCTGTATGCGCATAACGAAGAAGAACTGCGTGGCTATCTTAGCCAATATTGTCGGAATGGGCAGTATCCGATCTTCCAGGAATGTGCTTCGGGAAAAGTCCATAACTTATGTTGTTTTGTAGCGGAGGGAGAACTGCTGGCTGTGCATGAGTACCAATCGATTAGGCGGCTGGAGGGTGTGGGCGTTCTCCGGAAAATCATGGAATCCGACCCCGAACTGGTGCGATACACACGTGATCTCTTGGCTGCTATACGCTGGGACGGAGTAGCCCACGTCGGCTTTTTTGTGAACAAGCAACTCGGCAGAGTATGGTACATGGAGGTCAACGGCCGCTTCTGGGCTTCTGTCCAAGGTTCGATGAATGCCGGCTGGGACTTTCCTTCCTGGACCTATGACTACTTTCTTCATGGCAAGCGGCCGAATCTCAGATCGATCGATGTCGGAAGCTTGACATGTTGGCACCTTGGTGACTTAGTGGCGTTGCTCAAATACCTGCGCGGCGGGGAAGTGCCGGCGACTGGGACCCATCCGGGTAAGCTTCGCGCAGTCCTACAACATCTGGGTAGCTTCCGCCCGGGCGTGCATTCAGATGTGTTCTGGTGGAGCGACCCGATGCCGGCCTTATGGGAATACTGGCAACTCATCAAGCGATTGTGGGGGCTGATTCAGGGCAAGACCGGAGAAATCGGCACCAAAACCTCATGGCTTGGCTGATCCCCGCAAAAAATCAGCCCTGGCGTTATCTTAAGGATCTTGCTTGATCCGATTCTAAGAAACTGACGCTCTTGTTTTATACTAGATGCCAGGGCTGAAGTCTCTCTTTTCATACTCCTTGAAGACATCCTCTAGCGTACCAACCATACTTTGGGCTTATTCGGCATTGTCCCAAAATTCATTTCATAATATAATAATTCGTAAAAATTTAAATCAAAGGTCAAAATTGAAATTCAAGTCAAAAACAGAGATCCTCGTTCTGGGGGCGGGAATTTCCGGATGTGCCGCCGCCCAGGAGCTCCAGGCCAGGGGGGCGGATTATCTTCTTTTGGAAAAGAATGCGGAACCGGGAGGACTCACCCGTTCGATTAACGTAGGGGAGGGTCATTTTGATTACACGGGGCACTTTCTCCACCTGGCCCGCTGCAAAAGTCCGGCGGAAATCCCCTACGGCAAGCAAAAAGATGAAGACTGGCAGCTTGTCCAACGCCGCTCGGTCGCCTTTGCTGCCGGCCGGGCCGTCCCAGCGCCTCTTCAGTATAACCTCTACGCGCTGCCCGAAAGAATCCGGGAGAAATGTCTCCGGGATTTTGAGAATCGGCCGCAGATGATCTCTCCCAGCTCTTTTAGAGAATATCTCATCTCCGGCTTTGGAGAAGGAATTTGCGACTTATTTTTGACTCCTTATAATGAAAAGCTGCTGGCGACCTCGCTCGAAGATTTGACGCCCGACGCATCCAACCGGTTTTTCCCCAAGCCCGACGTAAAGATTGTCCGCAAGGGATTTTTAAAGCCGAAAAAGGTCGAACCCATCGGCTACAGCAGCTATTTCTGGTATCCAAGAAGATTCGGTATCGGCCTCCTGGCCAAGGGGATGTCCGACGGTCTGTCCAGCCTCAGGACCTGCTGTCCGGCTGAAAGGCTCGAGCTGTCCCGAAAACTCGTTCATACACCCTCCGGTGCGGTTCGCTACGAGCGACTCATCAGTTCTCTTCCTCTTAAATTTCTTTGTCGCATCTCCGATCATCCCAAACTCAAGCAGCTCAGTGATTTGTTAAGTCATAACAAGGTTTTATGCCTGAACATCCTTTTAAAAGGCCGTTTCAATAAAAATTTTGATGGCTGCCATTGGATTTATATTCCCGACAAGAATATCCCTTTTTACAGACTCGGCATCTATTCGCATCTTCCGGTGGCATTCGTCCCCGCTTGGCATTCTTCTCTCTATATTGAGATCGGTTTCGGAATGGAAGCGCCTCTCCCGTCGCTCGACGGAATCATCCGGAAAGTCTTTTCATCTCTGGAGAAGCTGAGGTGGGCCTCCCGGAAAGACTGCCGGGTCATCTCGGCCAACTGGATCGATTGCGCCTATGTCCACTTCACGCCGGGTCGGAGGGAAGTCCTTCCAGAGATCATGGCTATCCTCCGGGAAAAGGATATCCACCCCATAGGCAGGTACGGGCTTTGGGACTACACCTCGATGGAGGATTCGATCTACTCCGGAGTCGAGACGGCGCGAAAACTCCTCTGAGAGATCTTACCTTGATTCTCAATATATGAACTATAATGGCGGAGTTAAGTTCGGAACCCTATTCCAGAAATATAGCATAGGAAAATATGGAAATTGGGAATATCCAGGGATAGAAGAAGGTAGAAAGAATAAGGCGATTATATGAGTCTTGAGGGAAAGCGGATAGATTCGATCGTCGACGAATATTCCAATATTGCCGCCCGAGATTTTGTAATGGCCTTGAATCTCGTTTGTTATAAGTATTCTGCCTATGAATACGATCTGACCCATCCTGATATCACTCATGATGCGTCATTAGCCTGGAAGAGGATAATTGATAAGCTAAGAACTGAAATATCTGAACCTCAGGAATATATAATCGTGGATATCGGATCAGGAACGGGATTCGTTGTAAAGCAATTTCTCGAATACAAATTAGGTTTTTACAGATATGTTGGACTTGAACCTTCATCCGACATGATAAAATTGGCAGAAAAACAGAATATTGGCCAAAAAATTTCCTTTGAACGGCTTGATATTTCAAAAATTGATGAGCCTGGTCATATTCTTAAGACAATTAAGACAAATAAAATAATCACACTGAATTCGGTCTTGCATCATATCGTTTGGTGGGAAGATTTTTTGGAAAACATCAAAAATTCGCTAAATCCCGGTGACATTTTGGTTTTTTGCCACGAGCCCAATAATCGATTCTGGAAAAACGAAGTTCTTACTAAGAATTTTGACAGAATCGCAGAAAAAAGGATGAGGTCCGAACGTCTCAAGTTTTTCTTGAATCCGATAAATTATTGTAAAAAAATTTTTCGGATATTCGGGCTAGGAGGATGTGCTCCTCCATCAAAATATATGCTTATGAATAAAGAGCTTAAGGATATCGGCGTAATCAAGAAAACAATGCCTTCTCAAGTTATCAATGCGATTATTGATTATGGGGTTCCATTGTGTTGGAAGAATATTCCTTTCGATAAATCTTATGATGAGGGATTTTTTGACGTAGATCATTTAATTGAAAAATATTTTAAAGGCCTGGAAATCTTCATTTTCTTTACATATCAATATCTAGGTATTTCTACTAAAGACCTCTCTTCAAAATGGAAGAAAAAAGAACAGCTTCTGGAAGGGATGTATCCAAGAGATGGAGCTCAATTTTGTTTGGGAATCAAGAAAAATTGATGATTCAACATTTTCGATAAAAGCTAAAGATTATTGCTACATCAATATCTCCGCAAAGAAGTTCCGTTAATTAAAGCATCTCGTTTTTCCAGATGATTTTGCTGCCTATAATGGTCGAGTCTGCTGGCTATTCGGACCAGGCCGTAATCGAAAATTTTTTAGGATTTTGATTTGTTTTGGCCCTGAAAATGCGCTATACTAATTTTTCATTTCTCCACATGAACAGTCCGGCGAAAAAAGTTCGTCGAAGAACAGGAAAAGGAAGGACATCACGGTCAACAGGGCAAGCGTACCATTCCCGCTGATTCCATGAGGTCTGACTCGGCCATGAACAAGCGCTACCGCATGAAATACATTCAGGCCGTTGAATTTCTCCTCTGCCTGGCTTTTATTAATATTCTTTTCGTCGCAAATTCTTACGCCCAGGAAGTGACCTTGGGGCTGGCGAATAGTCCGCTGGCGGAGAACGGGGGCGTAGCGACGGTGACGGCGACGCTGTCGACGCCGGCAGGGCTGGACGTAACGGTGAACCTGGCTTTCAGCGGGACAGCGACGGTGACAGCGGATTATACGCCGAGCAGTGCTTCGATCATAATCCCTGCCGGAATTCTGAGCGGGAGCATCACGATCACGGGTGTGAATGACACGATAGATGAAAACGATGAGACGGTCATAGTTGATATAGATACAGTAGTGAACGCGACCGAGAACGGGATACAGCAAGTTACAGCGGTTATAACGGACGACGACGAGGCGCCCACAGTGACCTTAGGGCTGGCGGGGAGCCCGCTGGCGGAGAACGGGGGCATAGCGACGGTGACGGCGACGCTGTCGGCGCCGTCGGAGCTGGCTGTGACGGTGAACCTGGCGTTCAGCG
>Ga0315288_10004740_pt1 | contig 17318 bp, 14 predicted proteins | sample YL17G11_20_MG_FD_203454 | JGI IMG/M metagenome (GOLD analysis project Ga0315288, IMG submission 203454) | Sediment microbial communities from Yellowstone Lake, YNP, Wyoming, USA - YL17G11_20 | ecosystem: Environmental > Aquatic > Freshwater > Lake > Sediment | place: USA: Wyoming | collected... | reverse complement strand
CATCGCGTGTTTTTCTCAAAACATCTTTGGGCTTTCCAACGCCATCCTCGGGATACTCAAATTCCGTCCCGTAGGCGGATGCTTCTCGCCAGGGGTCGCTTATGGCACTGACCTGGTCGAGGTTAAATGCCCGAGCAACCGCAAGCTGGGCTTCCACCAGCACATCGCCATCAAGATAATAATCCCTGTAGCTGCGGCCGATGAAATTAGCCGCCCAGGACATAAAAATTGGCGTGACCGCAGGGCGGTCGTAGGAATCACCCTTTAGAGTCGCATAAATTCTTTCCTTTGGAGTCATAAATAACCTTATGATTTACCATTTACTATTTACTATTTTCAATTGTCGATTGAATGATGATTATAAATGATTAGAAGGACATTTCACGGATTTTTTGCCAAAGACGGATTGATTTTTACCGCAGAATGCGCAATGGCACACTGATGTTTTTCGCCACAAAGGCACTAAGACACGAAGAATCTAAGAGTTTTTTATCTAACTCCAAAACCTCCTGGTGCCTTCGTCTCTTCGTGGCTGGATTTCCTCTGTGGTCTCGGCGTTCTCTGCGGTGAAATGTTAATGTTCTTCGAGCCAGTGGAAGGCCATAAGGGCAAAGTCCTTGAGATTGATGATGCAGTCGCCGTTAATGTCGCCAGCGACAATGGTTTCGCAAACCGGCTCGCCAAAATATGATTTACTCGCTTCTTCTGTTCCGCCGTAGGCGCCCATATTTATAATCCCGCCATTTGGAAATGGCTCTAAGCCGATAGGACTTGCAGGATCACCAGCATCAATGCACAGACTCGTAACTTCGTCTTTTACCCAGCTACCTTCCGCTAATTTCGGATTTCGGAATTCGGATTTCGGATTTTCAGATGGTTCCCATCTGCCTGCTTGGGATTTTAGATGATAGTCAACACTATTGGGATCGGCGAAGAGAGGGTCTGTAGAAATGTTGAAGTCGCCATCATCGTTGTTTTCTTCGTCAGTGTCATTGTCCTTAACGCATGAGTAAGTGGCAGTACATCCCTTGAGTTCATCTCCGTTATCCCAGAGGATACAGTTACGAATAATAGGAGCAATAGATTCATATACTCTTATGCCTGCATGCTCATAACCACTAGGCAAAGTACCAACAATAGTGTTATTTAGGATTGTCGTTTGTTTGTTAGATAAATAAATTCCAATTCCCGCTCCAAAATTAAGAGTAATTATATTATTTAGAATAATAGGAGAAGAATCTCTTCTGACCTGAATAGCCCCCATACCATAATCAGCATAGTTCCCAAAAATCTTATTTCCTATAATAATAGGCGATGAGTTATACCAACAGTCAATCCCCCCCGAGAATTCTGAATAGTTATTCATTATGGTGTTATGGATAATCAGAGGGGACGAATTTTCCCTACAATATATTCCACCCCCCCATTCGCCTCCAGCTTCTGCGTAATTATCTGTAATTATGTTATGAATAATAAGAGGTGAAGAATTGTAACAACAGATACCTGCATTCGCTAACTGTTCACATTCACACCACCCTCCGTGAGTAATTGTAAATCCACTCAGAACGCAATTAGGCTCCTCGCCATTTTGGAAAGTTACTACAGAACTTTTCCGCATACCATCAATAACTGTGTTAGCAACTACATTAGGGTCGTTTGGGTCTGTTCTTCTTAAAGTAATATTTTTGCCCTTAAAGCTGATATTTTCAAAATAAGTTCCCTCGGCAACGACAATTACATTCCCATCGTTAGAGTCACCAATCGCTGCCTGAATGTTATTGAAATCCGCAGGGCCATCGTCATCAACATAAATGATTTTTGCTTCAGCAAGACATTGCATAAGCGGGATAAGTAGCGCCATCGCCAGCCAGATTTTTAGATTTTTATTACCGCTCATTTTTGCCTCCACAAAAATAACAGTATTTATCGTCCCATAAAATTATATCAGTTCGCCCGGTTTTTGTCCATAACGATTATTACAAATTCGTGATGACCCATTTTTACAAGGTCACGTTTTAATCCACCGGAGGCGGACAAGATTGGGTTTGATTGGTCCCCGGTTTGAGGATTCCGAGAAGCTCACCCATAGGGGATCTCCGCTTCGCTTCGAGTTTGTTTGGCTTTGTTTGGGTTTGTTTTGAACAGTTCATAGTTCGTTGTTCATTGTTATTAGTCATTGTTATTACTAAGGTTACAACCATTTTCGGTTTTGAGAAATTGGCTTTGTTTTGCATAATTACCTCATAGCCACAAAGCCATCCGCCTTCGCCAACCCTCCGCCGCACTGCGTGCTATGTAGGGCAGGAGCTACGGCGGACAGGCTCCGACACAAAGAAAAAATGTAAGGAATAACCACGAATAAACACGAATTTTCAGTAAGTATATTAAGCACCGCGTTTTCCCTATGATTTTATCATTCTGAACTTTTTTGTGGCCAAAACTGTCTGATTCGTGGAACTGCTGTTCCTTAGCGTGCGGTTCTCCGCAGCCCCGTTTTGGGGGCCTCCCCCAATTATCGATATTATACCAAACTCCTTTTGTATTTTCAATAAAAATTTTGACACCAAAAAGGATAAAAAATTAGCCACGAATTCACACAAATAAACACAAATTTTTCAGACGCGGATTTACGCAGATTAGTAGCCACAAAGACTCGAAGACACAAAGGTAACCACGGATTACACGGATTAACACGGAAAGAGTTTTGGCCAAAGAGGAAACAGAGGGCACAGAGGGATTTGCTCGGCTTTGGCGTTCTGCGGCAAGGCGTTTCTCGAAACGAGTTTCTGTGAAAGGCCATTGCCTTGTCCGCCGACCCTTCCTTCGCAGCATTGGCTATGCCTTTGCCGCTGCGGAGGGTAAAAGTCCTGCGGCTTTTATCATTAAGCCGAGCAAACAAAATCAGGCACGGATTGACGCAGCCAGCCAAAACAGGTTGGCTTGATACTCGATACCTGATACTCGATACTTGGTAGGAACGGCGAAACAATTGATTTTTTGGTTTTGTTTGTCGGATTTTGGGGGAGAGTTAGAACCACAGATTGCACAGATTAACACAGATTTTTTTTGGCCACAGAGCAGCACCCTTCGACTCTGCTCAGGGCGGGCAGAGAGCGCAGAGGGACACAGTTTGACACATCAGTATTTATCAAAAAGACACGGCCTGATTTCCATCAATTGCTCTACCCGTTCTTCTCCTACATCTAAGCCTAGTTTTTTCTGTAATAATACTTGACCAAGCCCTTTTTTAAGTAATATTCTCCATAACTTTGGATAATGCCTACGCAAAAATTCTATTTTACCGTACTTAATTGGGATTGTGCAACACCAACATCCTGTGCGTAATTCGAATCCTTGTGGAACACTTTTCTCGTAGAAAGGATTAGGAGGAATGTTGAATATCTTGTGGTATCTCCAAACATCTTCATTTGTCCAATCTTGTATCGGATGGCATTTCCAATGCTTGGACCTTTTAGAATAGAAATAGTCCCCATATTTTCTCGCTGAGAATTCCCTCAAGCGAGATTCGTGCCTCGATAATCCAGTAAAGTATAGATCCCACTTGTGTTCGCGCAACATTCTATCGATAGGATATTCCTTGAGATAGCGACAACAATTTTTTGAGGCATCTCGGTGTCCTTTTCTCGAAAACAATGGAAATCCGTAGTTATCAACTACCCACCAGAATGACTTAACTGGTCTTGTATTAATTACTTTTAGATTCCACTCTTTTGTAATTTTCCTCTTATACATATATGTTTCGGGATACTCCATTAGAGTATCATTAAATAACACGGGAACATCAGGGAAAAATTTCTTCACTAAATGCAAAACGACCATAGAGTTCTTTCCAAAAGAACACGCAACAACAGGATTCTCATTCTCGCTCAATACCCTCCGAACCAATTTTCCCGCTGAATCGATTTTCTGGTAGATACTTTTTTCTTTCATACAATATTAGGATGTATGATCACCACTTTCCTCAAACTGTTTGTTATTACCATTCGCTTTACAGATTAAACTGGCAAGAACAGGCTCATTACTCCTCATCCATCCTACATGCATTCTGTTAATTTCTCGCCAAGCATGCCAACAACCACTCGGTTGTTTTTTGTCAGGTTTATTGAGCATATTGATAAATATCCACATACCTCCACAAATCAATGGGAAAATAAATTGGACGTTGTTAACCTCTCCTATAAACCTACTTTCAATAATAAAATATGCGTGGACTGCTGCAAGAGGCAATGATGCAATAAATGTTGCAAAAAGTATCCACTGAAGATGATACAGTAATTTACAAGTATAACCTTTCCAATAAGTTTCTTTTACGCTGCTAGGAGACTCCTTTTCAATCTTTTCATGGAAGAGTTTATACCAATATCGTACGTGATCACAAGAACCCTCTGTAATGAAATTCTTGCAGGTCTCGCTCGTCTCAATACAGCGAGCACATCTGTTCAACAAATAATTGCTTGGAAATTCTTTTTGAAAGAATCTAATTGCTTTTTTCTTACTAGGGCTGCGCTGTAAAGAATCTGGCTTGACAAGGATATATCGGATCAAAGGAATAATTACTACAGCAACAATAGGAATTTCAACTAAAGCCTCAAGGCTCATCAACTTAACTTTAATATTAAGTATGTCTTGGTATACAAAGATATAGAAGTAGCCGACAAGTAACCCAGAAATTTGCAGTAATGCCTCTAGCCTTTTTCTAGGATCTTTTGACGTATTCGCTATTACATCGAGTATCTTACCTGGTAAACCCATTTTTCTTCTAATTCTCTTTGTCTTGTTTGATGTCTGTTTAATCCTGCATCCAATAATTCTACCCACCACCGCATCTTCTTTTCAACCGATTAATCTGCCAAAACCCCGGCGCGCCGGGGGCGGATAAATGTTGCTATTATCTTAATGGCAGCATAAAATCAGTGGAAATCGTTCGTATATTATTATAAAGTCAACGAAATGGAAGAGATCATTGCTCCATGGCAGAATGATTGGAAAGAACACAAGGAGATCGATCGTGGCGGTCAGGGGATCATAACCGAGCTGCGCCATAAGATGGATTCTGCGCGACGGGCAGTGTTAAAGCGCATCGTACCGCGATGGCAAAAAGACCCTCAGGCACGTCAACGACTTCAGCAAGAGACAGAAACCCTCTCAAAGCTTCACGATCTTGGTGCTCATGTTCCAGAAGTCTACGATTCTTTTTTGAACCATAACGAATCTGAGCCCTTCTTGCTTATGGAGTTCATTGAGGGCATTCGTTTCGATAACTGGCTCAAGACCAGTGCTCCAGTTGCACCAGCCAAAGCGGTTCTCGTAACACGTGGGATAGCCGAGACTATCATCCTATGCCATCAATATGAAATCGGGCACCGTGATCTGAAACCGTCAAACATCATACTTAAGAATGGAGAAATCAGCTCTCCCTATGTTTTAGACTTCGGGATCGCCTTCGATTCTAAACAGACGATGATTCTCACACGCGAAGGTGAGATGTTCTGGAATGAATTTATCATCTTGCCCGAATGCCAAGACTTGCAAGGTGGCCATCGTGACTTAAGGTCAGACATTACCGCGCTAGCCGGTATATTCTTCGCCTGTTTGACCGGCAGACCACCAATAGTGCTCCGTGATGCCCAAGACTTTGCTCCACACAAAAGGCATGAACGTTTACTTATAGATTCCGCAGTAACAGTGGAGCAGGGCGAGCGCCTTATCTGGTTCTTCGACCGCGCATTTGCATATCGTATTAGCGAACGATTCCAAAGTCTTAATGAATTTATATCTGAACTTATGCGTTTCGTTGAATCTTCCCCTGTGGAAAGTTTGGATCTTATCGAGCAGTTTGATATCTTCGACCAATCAGTGCGTACCACAGATAGAAATGTGCAAGTGGGTACCCTTCGACAAAAATACGACCGAGTCCGCCAGAAGGTGAGTGTTCGGATAAATGAGGAACTGAAAGCTCTCAAACAGCGTCACGGGGATCCATCTCATAGGAGATTAGAGATCCACAGACTTACTGAGCAAAATAGACCCAAGCTCGAGGGCGGCGACCTCTTGGATAATCAAATAATGGACAACTTTATAGTAGCAAGGCAAGACTTTCAGCAAGTCGCCTGTGTCCTTCTTGTGGCCTTTGGTGTCGGCATGCAGATTCACCTTTACTCGGCTTCTTATTGTGCCCCTTCTAAAATGTCAGACAGACCAAACAAGTTGCTCACTTGGTCTAAGATTGCGGTCCTTGATGAGAACACCGACGATTTATCGGAAACAAAACTCTCCATAATAGTTGAGGCGCTCAAGTCAAATCTTGCACGCGAGATAAGGAATCTTGCTCGAGAGAAGAATGTATGAGTTAAAAAACCACGGAGTATCTCGTTTGAAGACGAGTGTTTTCTCGTTAATGCTCATGCTAACGTTTCGCATTGAATTGGACACGACTTTTTTTCATTGCAGTTCAATCATCGATCCGCCTTCGCTAAAGCTTCCGACTTCGCTTGCGCTACGGTGGACCCCAGATAACGACTTTCTGGGGCCTTAGCTGCGCTACGGTGGGTCCCGGATATGGGCCCCAGATAACAACTTTCTGGGGTCTACGCTTCGCTGCGAGGATCTACGCTTCGCTACGGAATTCTGGGTCCCGGATAACGACATTCCGGGATCTGCGTTCCGGATAAAGACTTTCCGGAATCTACGCTTCGCTGCGAGGGTCTGCGCTACGCTACGGAATTCTGGGTCCCGGATAACGACATTCCGGGATCTTCGCTACGCTGCGAGGGTCTTCGCTGCGCTACGGAATTCTGGGTCCCGGATAACGACATTCCGGGATCTTCACTGCGCTACGAAGGGTCTGCGCTATGCTACGGAATTCTGGGTCCCGGATAACGACATTCCGGGATCTTCGCTACGCTGCGAGGGTCTGCGCTATGCTACGATGGACCCCAGATAACGACATTCTGGGGGCTTCGCACGGCATTTTCGCGGAATTTATGAAATATGCAGGCAAATTTTTACGAAGAAACTTATTGACAGAAGATTATCTGTCGTATATAATCTTTACCGTATTTGTGTGAAAACATACAAATACGGACCTGAGATATCCGCCGAAGGCGGATGGTTTTGGGATTATGGCAGGGTTTTAATCTTCGGATGATTCGGTCGCTTTTTCTTTTGTAAAAGCGATTGGCCCTCCGGAGGCGCCCATAGAGCCATAGCAACCGGAATAACGAAAGAATGTTTATCAGGAAAGGAACAGGAAAATGAAATCCGACTCCACTTCTTCGGCTATTTCAGCCGAGCAAGCCACCATCAAAGCAGGCGCACAAATAACTGTTGACTCTCTTATTGAACAAGGCGCCGATACAATATTCGGCTACCCCGGCGGCGTGGTTCTGCCTTTGTTCGATAAATTGTATGATGCGCCCATTCATTTCATAGTGCCGCGGCACGAGCAGGGCGGCTGCCATATGGCTGATGGCTACGCCCGCGCCAGCGGAAAAGTCGGCGTTATGATAGCAACCAGCGGGCCCGGAGCGTGTAACCTCGTTACAGGCCTTGCGACGGCGATGATGGATTCAATACCGATAGTTGCCATAACGGGGCAGGTCCGCACAGAGCTTATCGGCAACGATGCGTTTCAGGAAGCCGACATAACCGGCATTACCCGTCCAGTCACAAAATACAACTCCATTGTCAAGGATGTAAAGGACCTGGCGCGCACGATTAAGGAGGCATTTTATATTGCCTCGACCGGTCGGCCGGGACCTGTGCTGATTGATATACCCGTTGACGTAGCGGTAGCCAAATGCGAGAGCGGCGGGCCGGTTGAGATGGACCTGCCCGGCTATAAGGTCAGGACCAAGGGACACACGAGGCAGATATCGACTGCGGCACAGGCGATAAACAAATCGGAACGCCCGGTACTTTATGTGGGCGGCGGCATCATCAGTGCAAACGCAGGCGAGGAACTAAGAACGCTGGCGGAGAAGGCGCATCTGCCGGTAACAATGACGCTTTTAGGGCTGGGCAGTTTCGACCAGAGAAAACCCGAATCTTTAGATATGCTCGGTATGCACGGCTCTGCATACGCCAATTACGCGGTGCAGGAGTGCGATTTGCTGATTGCGGTTGGCGCTCGTTTTGATGACAGAGTGACCGGCAAGGTATCGACCTTTGCTCCGCACGCCAAGATAATCCATATCGACATCGACCCTGTGAGCATATCGAAGAGCGTTCGGGTCGATATCCCTGTTGTTGGTGACGCCAAAGCGATACTTAGCGAACTGGTTAAGGAGGTTGAATACCGCGAAAGAAAAGAATGGTTCGACAAAATTGCTGAGTGGAAAAAGAAATTTCCGTTCTGCTATGACCGGGACGCATCGACGATTAAGCCGCAGTATGTTATCGATGAGATTTGCCGCCAGACGAAAAATGACGCGATTGTAACGACAGGTGTCGGGCAGAATCAAATGTGGACATCTCAGTTCTATAAATTCATCAGGCCCAGGCAGCTTATCAGCTCAGGCGGACTTGGGACAATGGGTTATGGTCTGCCGGCTGCGATAGGCGCACAGATTGCAAAGCCTGATGCTACGGTTATTGATATTGACGGCGACCACAGCTTTAATATGACGATGACGGAGCTTGCGACTGCGGTCGAGCATAATCTGCCGATTAAGGTCTGCATTATGAATAACGGGTATATGGGAATGGTCAGGCAGTGGCAGGAGCTTTTCTATAATAAGCGATATTCCAAAAGCTATCTGCAAAATCCCGATTATGCAGTTGTTGCACGTGCGCTGGGAGCGGTCGGCATCACCGTCGATAAAAAACAGGACGTTCCCAAGGCAATCAAGGCAATGCTTGCGGAAAAGAATCCGTGCGTTGTTGACTTTAGAATCGAGAGGGAGGAAAATGTTTGGCCGATGGTCCCAGCCGGCAAGAGCATCAGTGAAATGAACGGGCTGGATATACTGGAGAGTCTTGCCTAAGAAAGTGAAAAGGCAAAAGCTATGAAGCACATTATAAGCGCATTGGTTGAGAATAAGCCGGGTGTTCTGGCACACGTTGCCGGGATGTTTGCGGCCAGAGCGTTTAATATCGATTCGCTCGTTGTCGGACGGACAGAAGACCCTAATCTAAGCCGGATGACGATTGTCGTTGTCGGCGACGACAAGGTTGTTGAGCAGGTTCGCAAACAATTAGAGAGGATTATTCCTGTTGTTAAGGTACAGGATTTTGCCGGCCAGCCGGTGGTAGCGCGGGATTTGATGCTTATATCAATTTCGGCGCCGCCGGAGAAAAGACCCGAAATCCTGTCGATGATAGAAATGTTTAAGGGCAAGGTCGTGGACATCGGCCAGAAAATGATTATGGTCGAGGTCAGCGGGCCTGAGGAAAAGATTGAGGCCTTTATCAACGTTTGCAGACCTTACGGCATCAAAAACGTTGCCAGAACCGGAACAATCGCAATGCCAAGACAGGCAAAAGAAGCGTGAATCGTATTGCGTGATGCGTAGTGCGTAACACAGAATATTACCCAGACGATATACACTTCCTACGAACAAATTTCTTGCCTGATGAAAAACTTTTAATATAATATCAATGGCTTCTTTGGTCAGAAAAGGGCTTACTTCATTTAGGCAGTTAACGATTTTTGTAGTAGAAATACACAAGGAGAGCTGAACTATGGCGGCGAAAATTTATTACGAAAAAGATGCCCCGATAGATGCGCTAAAGGGCAAAAAGGTGGCGGTCATCGGTTATGGCAGCCAGGGACACGCACACAGTCTGAACCTGCGCGACAGCGGCATAGAAGTAGCGGTGGCGGAGTTGAAAGGAACGGACAACTTCAACCTGGCTACCAGGCAATACTTTAAGCCGACCGATGTAAAAACAGCTATAAAGGGTGCGACGCTGATTATCATGACCGTGCCGGACGAAGTTCAGGCAAAGGTTTATAAGGAGGAGCTCGCTCCAAATCTGGCAGCGGGTCAAACGCTTGGCTTTTGTCATGGCTTTAATATTCACTTCAAGTATATTGTTCCGCCGAAAGATATTAACGTTGTAATGATTGCGCCAAAAGGGCCGGGACATCTGGTTCGCAGCGAGTTTGAAAAAGGCGGCGGCGTGCCGAACCTGATTGCTATCCAGCAGGACGCAACCGGCGATGCAAAGAAAATTGCCCTCGCGTGGGCGAACGGAATCGGCGGCGCCAGAGCAGGCATTATCGAAACCACATTCAAAGAAGAGACGGAAACAGACCTGTTCGGCGAGCAGTGCGTCCTCTGCGGCGGCCTGACGTCGCTTATTAAAGCCGGCTTCGAGACGCTGGTTGAAGCCGGTTACCAGCCCGAAATCGCTTATTTCGAATGCATGCACGAGGTCAAACTCATCGTTGACCTTATTTATCAGGGCGGCCTGAGCTATATGAGATATAGTATATCCAACACCGCCGAGTATGGCGACCTGACTCGCGGGTCAAGAATTATCCCTGAGAAGACCAGAGCTGAAATGAAAAAAATTCTGTCAGAAATCACCTCCGGCGAATTCGCCAAAGAGTGGGTCAACGAATACCAAACAGGGCTAAAAAAGTTTAACCAGCTATACCAGAGAGACCATGATTGCCAGCTCGAACAAATGGGCAGGAAACTGCGCAAAATGATGAAGTGGATTAATGCGAAAGAAGTCTAATCCGCCTTTAGCATATACCCCATCGGGTCTGTATGCTGCTTTTATGAAGGAGAAAGACTTATGAGGCCAACAGAACTCAACATAGAAAGTAAAAAATCGCAGGCAAAAAGTTTTGCATTCCGGATTCTTATTTTTGCCGCTCTTTACGGACTTTACGGCTGCTCCGTTGTATCCCCGTATGTGGGGCTTCGGCGGGAAGAGCCGTCATACGACCAGGAGCTTCTCGCTGCCTACCAGGGGGTAAAACTAAACAAAAGTATCACTCTCGACGTGCTGCCTGTGCTCAAAAGCTCGCCGCACGAGCTGCTCAGTCAAAGCGACAGCGTTGTCGCCGCGCTGGGGCAAAGCAAGAATGGCTACAAAACCTGGTTTAATATGGTCGCTTTCGACGAGTACAAGCTGGCCGCAAAGCGAAAGTACTTCTTTGCAGTGGATGAAAAAGTTACCCGCTCACCGACCAGCCCCCGACGGCCGTTGCTTGAGCCCAGGCAGGGTCTGGCCTTCGACTGCGAAATGGTGCTGGAAAAAGAACTGCTCGATAAACCTTATGCAGCCGAAAATGCAAGGCAAATCGCAATACTAAGACAGGTCTCAAATAATCTCCGCACGGACATAGATGAGCTTGGCGAGGATATAGAGACAGCCGGTCAGGACAACAAAATGCTTCACGTCTGCGGAATGCTCATCAATCAGACATTCCAGACTATTTTGCTTACACTGGAAACATCCCCTGTGCTTGCAACGAAGCTAAATGACAGAAGCGGCGTTGAGTTCGACCATGTCAGTTTTGATAAGGGTAAAATCCGGATGGTCGTTGAGGATGATATTGTCAGGGTCAAAATCCGCCTCGGCGTACTTACGCAGACGTTCGAACAGTAGCCACACAAAAAGTGGAAACCACCGGAACCACGACTTGTGCCGACCCAATTTTAGATTTTGGATATCAATCGACAATCTACAATCGATACGGGTGTCCCCAGATTTCCTCGTCGTTGTAATCACTCCGAAAATAGGTAACTGTGGGGCTGTTGAAAAACCATAGGTAGAGTGAAAACCACAATGGTTTTTGTGCTTTTACTGAATGTTTCACAGCACAAGATGGGCTTTTTCAACGCCCCCACTGTCCCTATTATTTTTTGACAATAAATTTCGCGTAGTTGTCTTCTTCATAAGTTCTTACGACATAGACATGGCCAACTAGACACAGCCTTTCGCTACTGGAGTATCCCGTTTCAGCAGCCTCGGTGACAGAGTCGAAATCCACGGCACCTGCATCGTAAAATCCATTACGCCCGTTGCAATAGAAGTTCTGGAATTTCAGCACACCCTGATCTTGCCTCATCTCGATATCGCGAAGTGAGTTGGGTTCGTATCCCTCCACTCTGCCATCTGAGAAATCAACTCCTCCAGCACCAGTAACCCACTCAATTGTGCCTGTCTGGAGATTTCCACTGTCGAAGCTGCGGTTGCCGTCTGCCTGATAGACATAGTCAATAATGATTTTGCGGTTCCGGTAAAGCTCCAGGTTTTCTATCGCAGTTCCACCTGCAGGAGGTGTAAACCTAACGGAATGGTACGCATAACCTGATGGTGATGCTACAAGAGAATGCTCGGCCACAGATAATCCTCCGAAGGAATACTGCCCATCCTGACCTGTAGTCATCTCCATGTGAGGGTAAGTGTAGCCGATATCGCCACGATAACCGTGGTTGGCGAATGGAAACGAAAGATTGACACTCGCGCCGGCAAAGGGTTTATTCTGATCATTCACGACTATACCAGTTACTGATGCTAAATCTTCAGGAGAGGTTTTGTGCATTACGAACTCTACATAGGTGATTTCTCCTTGTAGAATTGTGATAAACGCATCAATCGGGTCATATCCGTAAGCTCGCAACACAAATTTCTTGTTGGTTCCTGCATAATGCGATGAAAGAGTGCGGCCCATAATAAACCATCCGTTCTTATATACCCAAAGGGGTTCATCGACATCTTGACACAGGTTTACCATGATATCTTTTCCACTGCTAATAGGTGCTCCATCACTCATTGTAACTCTGCCCGCTATGCATATACCTCCTTTTGATTTAAGTTCGGTGATTCTCTGGTCGAGATTCCGCTGAAGGTCCTTTGGAAAATCATTGCGATTTAGTGCAGCTGCCGGCAGATTAAGGAAACGGATAATGATAAGGAAACAGGCAATGATAAGGAGACAGATAATGATGCAGAAAATTATCTTCTTCATTTTTCGCCCTCCAGAAAATAATGGTGTGTATTCGGCTGCTTTCAAGAACCCTTAATCGACATTTCCCATATTAATCCGCCAGAGGCGGATTAAACGCTTGGCTACGCAACCAGGCATTTCAATGCCACAATAATACCAAAATCTTCCTCGAATTACAATAATCTGAAGTTGGAATCGGGATGTCTCTACCCCACCGCGTTGGGTTCTCCCTTTTTTAATGGCCAAACTTAATCCGCCAGACGAACCCGCCAAACAAACGGCGGACAAGCAGCGGATAAATCCGCCAGAGGCGGATAAATATGGGAAATCCGGGAATAATCAATTAAAAGAGTGGGTCTGTAAGCCGAGTTCTGTATCCCACCTGGTTACAGCAGGCGGCGGCCATTTATCTTGACCAACTGTTACCAGCTGGCTCTGCCTTTCGGCAAGCGACCTACCCGCTGGCAGAACGGCAAGCTTAACCGCTCAAGCTCGGGCCGAGCAACCAGCTTCTTGGTCTTGCAGGCGGTGGGGTTTGCCCTGCCGGCACCGTCACCGGCGCCGCGGTGCGCTCTTACCGCACCATTTCACCATTGCCCCGTGAGATAACGAGTCGAAGGTCTTTATTACCGACCCCGGCGCATTATCTCACGGGGCTGTGTATTTTCTGTGGCACTTTCCCTGGGGTCACCCCCGGTGGCCGTTAGCCATCACCGTGCCCTGTCCTGCCCGGACTTTCCTCCCCGTGAGATAATTTCAATCTGCCGGATAATTTCTTATCCAGCAGGTTCATATCTCACGGGGCGACCGCCCGACCCACTCTTTCAATTGATTATTAACTACTACGGCTTATTATAGCACAAGTTTGCGGCGGTTTCTACTTTTTTAGCGTTTGATTTCGATATGTTTTTTGAACCGATGGTCATCGGTTTGCGGGAAATCGGTCCTGAAGTGCACGCCGCGACTTTCCTCTCGCTCACCAGCCGACTGGGCTATAAGCATGCAAACAGTCAGCATATTCTGGCATTCCCAGCCCACCGGCGAGTCAAAAACCTTGTCCATCACATACCGCTGCCAGAATTTGATACGCTCCTGGGCATCGCCGAGCAGGTGAGCTGTTCGCGTGATGCCGACGTTCCGCCACATAAGAGATTGAAGTGAGTTTCTGACGTCGGCGGTATCCAGCAGGGTACGGTCAGAGTGTGCAATCCGGTATTTTATCGGCGGGTGTTTAATATGGGAGCGGGATTTCTTTTTGTATTCGCAGATTGCTCGTCCGGCTATTTTGCCGAAGACCAATCCTTCAAGCAGAGAATTGCTGCCGAGGCGGTTTGCACCGTGCAGGCCGGTGGAGGCAACCTCGCCGCAGGCGTAGAGATTTTCGATACTCGTTCTGGCTGATATGTCGGTCTTAACTCCACCAACCATATAGTGTGCGCTTGGGCGGACAGGAATAAGGTCCCGGCTGACGTCTATATCAAAACTCTCGCACAGTTCGCTAATCAGAGGAAATCTTTTTGCCAGGTACGTCTTGTCTAAGTGGCGAACGTCGAGATATACGTGGGTTGATTCGGTCTTGAGCATCTGGGCGAGGATGGCCCGGCTGACAACGTCCCGCGGCGCAAGCTCGGCGGCTTCGTGATAGTCCTTCATAAAACGATAACCTTTACTGTCCAGCAAAACCGCTCCCTCGCCGCGGAGCGTCTCGGTAATCAAGGCCCGTGTGGCGCCTGCCACGTAGAGCGTAGTTGGATGGAACTGGACAAACTCCAGGTCCTGCAGCACCGCTCCCGCACGATAGGCCATAGCGAGGCCGTCGCCGGTGGCGACCTCCGGATTTGTAGTTTCGCGATAGAACTGCCCCGCTCCGCCGGTCGCCAGAATTGTGTTCGTCGCCCAGATTATATGAAGGCCTGTTTGCTTATTGAGGCCGATTACTCCAATGCACCTGCTGTCTTCAGTGAGGAGGTCGATAGTGTAAAAGTTTTCTAATATTTTTATATTCGGATTGCTTCTGACCTTTTTTATGAGCGCATCTGCAATAATCCTGCCCGTTTCATCACCGTGAGCGTGAGCAATGCGGGGGTAACTGTGGCCGCCTTCGAGCGTAGTAGAGACGCGGCCATCCACCATATCAAACTCAACACCCCAGCAAAGCAGTTGCTCTATCAGTTGCGGTCCCTGTTGGACAACGAGGTCAACCACGCTTTCGTCGCATATACCGCAGCCGGTATTAAGCGTATCGGCTATGTGCGACTGGAATGTATCGACTTTGTCAAGCACTGAAGCGATGCCGCCCTGGGCCTTCCAGGTATTACTATTTTGCAAAGTATCCTTGCAGACGACGATGATGTTGCGGCGATTTGCTGCTCCCTCGACTATGCTCGGGACAAGTTCGATAGCGGCGCGAAGGCCTGCGATGCCGGCCCCTATAATCAGACAATCGGTGAAGAACTGCTGCGTCGAGGCAGAGTCGATATTTACCAGATACCGTCTAAAATCCGGATGAGCGGCCATAATCGTCAAGATGCCTTACGGCATTGCAATGTCAGGTTATCAGGACATCAGGTTACCAGGTAGTGAACATCAGGGTATCAGGGTGGCAGAATTCCATCCTGATTTCCCGATTTTCCTGATACTCTACACCCTGGTTTTCCGATGTCCTGATTTTCTTTTTTCCTTGTTTCTACTCAGTTCTGTCAGTTTTATTTTGAGCTTTTGCCGGGCTTTGGGCCGGCAGGGACATTCGGCTCGGCGGTCTTTTTTCGATTGAGGGTAATGTCCTTTACAAAAACCTTGTCGCCATCAGCATATTTGAGCACGAAAATCTGAAGCTCTTTTGTCGAGCCAGTCAATATGGGGCTATCCTCAAGAAATTCGTGCTTGACCGCATTAGGGTCTGCTTTGAGAAATTCCTTCATCTTGTCGTCATCTGTTAATAGCATCTTTAGCTGGGGTTCGATGGAGTCTATTTTTACAAAGGTATGAGCAGGTATCAGAAACAAAGTGTTATAAACCCATTCAATCTTGTTCGGGTCCTGTTGTTCCCAGGGGGCCGGGCAAATATCTAAAAAGAGCTTGTCTTTGAGCTTGACTAAATGAGCGACGAACATGCCCTTTTTGCCTTCTTTGTCGGAGAAAATCAGCCGGTAGGCGCTGTCATTTGTGTCAGCCCGCTTAAACTCCCAGGTGACTTCGGGACTGTTGGGGTCATCAACCCAGGTGCCGAGCAGCTTTTCATCGAATACCACGTCTTTTTCAGTGAAAAGCGGATGAAGCGACACAATAGGCACACAGCCGCCCAAAAGGACAGCCAATAAATAGAAAAAAAACTTTTTCGCGTTCATTTTGGTCTCCTTAAGATTTTTTGAAAGTTACTATCCTGCCGCGATAACATCACACACCCAGTAATATAGCCGCTATGACCGGACAGTCAATTATAAAACCGCAGATAAGCAAAATGTTGCAAAGCCGGTCTAAAACCGATAGATTGCGAGGATTTAGCCGACAGCAATAAAATTTAACAGGGACAAAGTATGCTGGAGCTGGACTTAGTTGGTTGGATTGTGGTCGCGTTATGTGCGATTATGACAGGGATTTCCAAAACCGGGATTCCGGGTTTCGGAATACTGGTTGTGCCCCTGATGGCTATGGTTATTCCAGCACGCAGCTCGACGGGGGTGCTGCTCGGTATTTTGATACTGGGTGACTTGTTTGCGGCGGCGTATCACAGGCACAACGCGAAATGGCCGCACGTGCTGAAGCTGCTGCCTGTGGCCTTTGCAGGTATTGTAGCCGGATACTTCGGAATGAAAGTGGTCAGCGACCAGCAGCTTAAGCCGATTATCGGCGGGATAGTTTTGCTGATGCTTGGTGTCAACTACTGGCGGACAATCACCAAAGGCAAAGATGCACCGATTCCAACTCAATGGTGGTTCGCGGCAGGGCTTGGGTTTTTAGCGGGGGTTACAACAATGATGGCCAATGCAGCCGGGCCGATAATGATTATTTATCTGTTGGCGATGCGGCTGCCCAAAGTCGAATTCGTGGGGACAAGCGCGTGGTTCTTTTTCGTCATTAACTGGCTCAAAGTGCCGTTCAGCTTGAGCTTGCAGGTAATGACGAAAGAGTCGGTGGAATTAAATTTGCTGATGCTGCCGTTTGTTGTTGTCGGGTCTGTTGCAGGGATATTTTTTCTAAAACGCATCCCGCAAAAAGTATTTACCACCGTTGTGCAGATATTAGCAGCCGCAGCGGCTATCAAGCTTTTGTTTTAACCGAAAGCTGTTCTACCCGGATGGGGGTCTGGTTTGCAAAATTGATTTGCAAAATCGCCGGCCAAAAGCGATTATTACAGATATGGACGGTTTCAAGAACAGGGACAGGT
>Ga0315288_10004739_pt1 | contig 17319 bp, 13 predicted proteins | sample YL17G11_20_MG_FD_203454 | JGI IMG/M metagenome (GOLD analysis project Ga0315288, IMG submission 203454) | Sediment microbial communities from Yellowstone Lake, YNP, Wyoming, USA - YL17G11_20 | ecosystem: Environmental > Aquatic > Freshwater > Lake > Sediment | place: USA: Wyoming | collected... | reverse complement strand
GGAAGACGCGAGTCTCCTATGGCCGAGCGCACGAGAATGTCCAATCAGGAGTCCGAATACCCTGAGGAATCTCCGGTATTGCTGTAAGAGCGCCTGTGATCAGCATTTCTCCTGAGCCGATTTGACGTTCGGCCCGGATAGGAGCGCCGCACCTTTAAGACGGGTCTCAACGGACCCTGCCCGCCTCGCAAGCATCTCTCTGCACACCGCCTTTGGCAGGCTTAGCCCGCGTACACACTCCAACACTTTCCCGATTCCGGTGGGTATATTGTCGTTCATCGCGCCTCATCGCGCATTTTCATTTGACTTATTCCTTCGAGACGGGTATTGACAACGTGATTGAGGTTCAGTCAATCGCGGCCAACGGCAAAAATGGAAATGAATAAGGATTCGAAGATATATATAGCCGGGCACACGGGGCTGCTGGGTTCGGCCCTTATGGAAGAGCTGGCCCGCCCAAACACTGGCGGGCTGGCCGACGGCGGCTTCAGTAATGTAGTGACCCGGTCTCACAAAGAGCTCGACTTGACCAACAACGAGGGGGTGTTCAGTTTCTTCTCGGCCGAGAGGCCCGAATACGTCTTTTTGGCGGCGGGGAAAGTTGGAGGCATCATCGACAACAAGACCTATCCGGCTGAATATCTTCGCGTAAACCTTGCCATACAAAACAATGTCTTTGAAGCTGCACGGCAATTTGACGTCAAGAATCTGGTTTTCTACGGCTCCTCGTGCGCGTATCCGAAAGAGTGCCCGCAGCCAATGAAAGAGGAATGCCTGTTGGCCGGCATGGTGGAAGAAACGAGCCTGGGGTACGCCGCGGCCAAGATCGCCGGTCTTGTCGGATGCAGGGTCTATAATGAGCAATACGGCAAGAACCGCTTCATTGCATTGACGCCGAATTCGATGTACGGGCCCAACGACAACTTCGACCTGGACAACTGCCATGTGCTCTCGGCGTTGATTCGCAGATTCCACGAAGCAAAGGCAAGCGGGGCCGCGACCGTGACATTGTGGGGCAGCGGGCGGCCAAGACGGGAATTCATCTATAGCCGGGACGTTGCGGCTGCGTCACTATTTGCGGTGCAGCACAGCGAGCATCTTGAGAACCGCCACTATAATATAGGCACGGGTATAGACTACTCCGTCAAAAAGCTGGCGTCGATAATCGCTGAGATTGTCGATTACAGGGGTGAAGTCTTGTGGGACAAGAGCAAGCCGGACGGCGCGCCGAGAAAGCTCCTGGACAGCACGAGGTTTCTATCTCTCGGGTGGAAACCCGAAACGGACTTGCGGGACGGACTGCAGAGGACCTATCAATGGTATCGCAGCCAGTTCACTGCCAAACAAGCCTGATGCGATGGATTGATGCGTGAAGGATCGATGCGACAGACACCCAAGATTACGGCAGTGATATTGGCCGGCGGATTCGGCACACGGCTCAGGTCGGTAGTCTCGGACAGACCCAAAGTGCTGGCCGAAGTCTCGGGGAAGCCCTTCCTGGCATATATTCTGGACCAGCTCTCATCGGCCGGCTTGCAAACAGTCGTCATCAGCACGGGATATATGGCCGAGACCATAGAAGACTGCTTCGGGGACAGCCACGGGCCGCTGCACATTGTGTATTCCAAAGAAGATGAGCCGCTCGGCACCGCAGGAGCTCTGAGGCTGGCCCTTAGGCATCTAACTTCAGAGACCGTCCTGGTAATGAACGGCGATTCTTTTATAGATGCCGATCTGAATGCGTATGTGAGCTGGTTCTTCGAGCAGGAGCGGCAGGCCGCCCTGCTTCTGGCGAGAGTCGCCGACACAAGGCGATTCGGCAGTGTGAACATCGGCAAGGACAATATCATTGTTTCTTTCGAAGAAAAAAGTAAGATTGCGGGGCCAGGCTGGATAAATGCGGGCGTGTACCTGCTCAAGAACTCGCTGATTGGGGGCATCGAGCAGGGCAAGTGCCGCTCGCTGGAGCGTGACTTCTTTCCCAAGCTGGCGGGAAAAGACCTCTTTGGGTATTGTGTTGAAAGAAGATTCATAGATATCGGAACACCCCAGTCGTATGCCGCGGCGGAACATTTTTTTTGTTCGGCGAGCAAGGAGGCTTGAAGGATGATCATAAGTCGAACGCCGTTTAGAATATCATTTTTCGGCGGAGGGACAGAGTACCCGAACTGGTATCGCACGCACGGCGGCAGCGTCCTGAGCGCTTCGATAGATAAATACTGTTATATTTCGTGCCGAATTTTGCCGCCTTTTTTTGAGCACAAGACACGGCTGGTCTATTCAGAAATCGAGAACTGCAGCAGCATAGACGAAATTCGGCATCCTGCCGTTCGAGAGACTCTTCGTTTTCTAAAACTCGACTACGGTCTTGAGATTCACCACGACGGCGATTTGCCGGCCAGGACGGGACTCGGGTCGAGCTCTTCCTTCACGGTGGCGCTGCTGCACGCTTTATACGCCCAGCAGGGCATTATGCCGGACAAGAGACGCCTGGCGATCGAGAGCATTCATATCGAGCACAATCTGATAAAGGAGATAGTGGGGTCTCAGGACCAGGTGTGCGCCGCTTACGGCGGCTTCAACCAGATCGATTTCTCCAGGAGCGGGGCATTTGACGTTCGGCCCATTACCTTGCGGCCGGGCCGCATCGAGGAGCTGAATTCTCATTTGATGCTATTCTTCACGGAATTAGAGCCCGCCGCTTCGAGCATAGTCAGAGGCTACGTCGAAGACGTTGCCGGCAAATACGTCCTTTTGAGACAGATGCAGAAAATGGTGGGCAAAGGCGTAGACGTTCTGCAGAGTGACGCCGATATTTGTGAATTTGGGGAGCTGCTGCACCAGGCATGGACGTTGAAGAGAAGCCTCAGCCCCGACGTTTTGAGCAGTCACGTGGACGAGCTATACGATCGGGCGCGCGCCGCAGGGGCGGTTGGAGGCATGATCACGGGAGCCGGCGGCGGCGGATTTCTGCTTTTGTTCGCAGCGCCTTCAAGTCAGGAAAGTGTAAGAGAGGCGCTTGCTAAGAACATCTACGTGCCGTTCAAGTTTGAGTACGGCGGCAGCCAAATCATCTTCTATAAGCCGGAACGCGAGGACTACAGGGACCTGCAAAAGCAAAAAGCAAAACAACTCTCAAGCTCCGCTGAAGATCCCGAGACCGCAAAGAAATCACAGAGAATCAGAACAGTGCGCGATGTTAGAAAGAGCGTACCCAAGGTCGTCCAAGTGACGCCGCACCAAGAGTCTTGATTCGAAAATCACAATGCAAAGAGTCGGCACGAGGCCGGTCGAGGCTATGATGCCTTTTCGCATTCTTTGTTTCGTCTTGGCCCGTAGGGAATGCTCCCGATCAATGGGCCACATTCAGGTGTCCAACATTTCTTTGGAACCAGTTGTCGAAATAGGAGATGTAGAAAAGGTCAATGGCGAAGACGGGTTTTCCGATGGGCTCGGATGGACGCCGAACCGCGTGCATCAGGTTCGCAGCACCCTGATAGCATCTTTGAGCATCTTCTTGTCGCCGCGCTGGAACAGCCGCTCGGCGGCCTTTTGCTTGTTGAGCCTTCGCAGGACCTCCGACAATCCATTCGGCAGGCCGTGCCTGTCCTGCCCGAGGGTTTGCAGCAGCCATCTGCCACACTTTGCAACCATTTTCGGCGGAAGTATAATGGCGGCAACATTGTTTTCGTGCAGCAATTCGAGCTTAACGCCATGGTTGCCCAGGTCCGTTGCTGAAAACGTATAGCCATTCTGGTAGTGAAAGCCCGGCAGTGCGCCCCGGCTGATACTTGCTGATTTGCCCGTTTCCTTGACGGTTTCGGTGGTCAGTTCTATCATTACAAAGTCCTTTACAGCCTCCAGCCCTTTGCAGGGTGGTTCCAACAATACCCCTCCTGATGATACGCGTGGGCCAGCGAACCGAGCCAGTCGGCATCGGAACGCATAGTTTTTGACCATTAGATTAGACGCCTTTGGTCCCAGAAATATTGCAGAAATCTTCAGCCAGCCTCGATTCGGCTCATTCTACGACTACCCCAAAAGCCCGTTCCAGGCACGGCCACAAGGTTTTTTGAGTATTTTCATTGGCCAATGAACATCTCTGTCGTGATAATCGTAGTTTAACTATGCCGAGAACCGTGGGCTGGGGATGTTCTCGGCTCCCCTCTCCTCCGCACCTCAGCCCACTTTTTTGGTCTTATCCCCGTGATATTTGCCCACTGGGCGGTAAGACCAGCCATTTTGGCGTGCTGGCTTTGAGAAATTGGCGTATTTCCCACCGGGAAGCAGGGGTTTATGTCAAATGGCAAGCGGGGATTGCCCTGCCGATTTCTGTTTTGCATTTTCACGTTTTGCCTGTATGCTGAGTTGGCAGCGCATTTTCTATTTTCGAGCGATACGGGTTGATGATATGCACATTGATTCATACCAATTCGGCAAAATCGTTGTCGATGGCGTCAGCTACAGCAGCGACGTAGTGATTCTCGGCAATGCCGTGCAGGACAATTGGCGCAGGATACACGGGCACCTGCTGTCTGCGGAGGACCTGGAATCCGTGATTGAGGCCAAGCCTTCCGTGCTCGTTGTGGGCTGCGGGGCATACGGAGTGATGAAAGTGCCCAAGGAAACCCGCAAAGCACTGTTGGAGGACAACATCCAGCTCGAAGCGCTCAAGACCGGGCAGGCCGTTGAGCGATTCAATGAATTGTCACAAGCCGGCGCCAACGTCGCCGCCGCGCTGCACCTCACGTGTTGATTCTTCCGTGGGTGGGTTTGTCCTTCGCGACTGGGCCGTGTGGTTGCCGCCGGGCGAAAGATTGCAGAATCGTCAGTAACTTGTTACGATTAGACTGTGTTTGTCGTCCTGCTGTGGATAGACCGTGAATCTGTGAGGATCCAAAAATGCTATTGCCAAAAGAGAAAGATGCTCGGTCGGTTTGCCCTAAGACGGGCAGTCGCGTCAGGGGCAAGGGTCATCGTCGGCGGCTTATGTGGATGTTCCCGATAGGCGGGTTGCTGGCGCTGGTCTGGTTCCTGATACGTGTGATCCCGAAGCCATCGCGTGCGGCGTACCCGTGCCAACGTCTCGCGTTCCCGCTGGCATCAGGCTTCGTGATTTGGCTTGCAGGGGCAATCGCGTCCGTCACGGCCATTCGCAAGGCCAGAAAAAGTCTTGCGCAATCGCGTTACGTTTTATGCGCAATACTCGTCGCAGTAAGCATCTCCGTCTTATGGGTGGCTCAAAGCCTTACCACGGACAAGCCGGCCCTAGCTGAAGAGCCGAGGGCAAACGCCCCGATAGGAATCGCCAAAGGACTCTATCCGGGGCGGGTTGTCTGGGTGCACGACCCCAACGCAACCGATTGGAACGGGCCTGGTGACGGGCACTGGTGGGAAAGCAGCCACACAGACCAGGCGGCCGTGGACAAGATGATGGGCCGGGCCATACAGGAGCTTGGCGGGCAGACAACAAACGCTGAGGCGTGGGACAGGCTGTTCAAGCACTTCAACAAGACGCACAGCAGGGGTGATACAGGATACAAGGCGGGCGAGAAGATTATCATCAAGGTCAATTTCGTCGGCTGCATCAGGATATGGGACAGCCGCCCCGTGACAAAGGTCGAAGATTACAACCTGCGAAGCTTGGATTATATGAACACGTCTCCGCAGGTGATAAACGCCCTGCTGCGGCAGCTCGTCGATGAAGTGGGCGTCAAGCAGCCCGATATTACCGTGGGCGATCCCTTATGCTACTTTCCGAACGAGTACTACAACCTCTGCCATGACAAATTTCCGGACGTCCGGTATCTGGAGTATCTGGGCGAATTCGGTCGAACGGCGGCGAAGCTCTCCTCCATCCCTCTGTATTGGAGCACGCCTGCCGCGGCCGGAAAGAAGACCGACTACCTGCCGACCTGTTATGTCGAAGCCGATTATCTCATTAACCTTGCCAACCTCAAAAGCCACAACGACATGGCCGGGGTAACACTCTGCGCCAAGAACCACTATGGATCATTGCTAAGATCGCCGCGCTCCTCCACACACTACGATATGCACAAGGACCTGCCGTACATAACGCCCGGTATGGGCCATTACAGACCGCTGGTTGACCTGATGGGCCACAAGCAGTTGGGCGGCAAGACGCTTCTATACCTGATAGACGGACTCTACGCCGGCAAACACGCCAAAGAGAGCGCGCCGAGGAAATGGAACATGCCGCCCTTCTACGGCGACTGGACTTCAAGCCTGTTCGCCTCTCAGGACCCGGTGGCGATAGACTCGGTCGGCTTTGATTTTCTGCGGACGGAGTGGGACGATGCGCCGCGCAAGTCCGGCACAAACGATTATTTGATCGAGGCCGCCCAGGCGGACAATCCGCCTTCCGGAACATTCTATGACCCGGACCATGAAGGCGATGTCACCCGGCTGCCGAGCCAGGGCGTCTATGAGAGCTGGAACAATCCGGCGGACAAGCAGTATTCGCGCAATCTGGGAACCGGCAGTGGCATAGAATTGGTGAAGCTGACCGCCAAAACACGCCTTTCCAAGCCAAATACAAGGGACTTGCCCTACTGAGTATTTTCAGAGAAAGAAGGCCCAAAATTGTAATCGCAATGAAAACGGGACGCTAAGCACATGACGGCAAAAACGGGTTTTGACAATGAGAAGTACTTACAGGAACAGACGGAGGCAATCTTTGAGCGAGTCCGTCGGTTCAACAACAAACTGTATCTCGAATTCGGCGGGAAACTTCTGTTTGACTATCAAGCGGCAAATGCAATGAGGGCATTTTTTGCGGGGCCGCCATCGAACTGAGGGACGGAACCTGAGGTACTCCCACTTGTCCAGACCAAAATCTCAGGTGTATAAGGTATTATTCTGGAGTAGTAGCATGTTCTTTCTTTTTGCTTCTTCTTCTTTCTTGTTAGATTCTGTTAAATTGTTACTTCTGCCATGCCCAGACTGTCGGCAGAATGCGACGCAGAACAGGAAAAATCAGCTCTGTAGCCAAAGTACGCCTCCGCCGGCGTCAGGTATCCTAACGATTGATGCAAACGCTCGTAGTTGTAAAAATGAAAGTAGCACGCGAGATTCTGCCTGGCTTGGTCAACAGTGCCGTAGTCTTTCAGATAAACCTCTTCATATTGTTGACCTGCGAAGGGTGAATGCCATATTCGGTCGCAATCTCGTTAACGGTTTTGTGTCCGGCAATTGCCTCGCCTGCCACTCCGGCCTTGAACTGTCCTGTGTGCCGTTTACGCTGCGCCATAATAGCCTCCAATTCCATGCTACCATACCACAGCGATACTACCCTATCTACTGGTCTGAAAAACCGGGAGTATTATAGTTGTTTATGACCATAGTCCTGGTATGACAGTATGTCCATTTATGCTTTTGTGTTCCATAACTACTTATCATATAATGGTGTATGTTGATTTTTGGCAATGAACCGGTCAGTTTTGGTACCCTTAGATAAATGATAGGAAGGAAGACAGTGTTGTTTGCCGCGATTTGCGGAATGTTGGCGGCGGTTGGCACTCTATGCGCCGCGACGGACGAGATTGGCCCGCCGCCCCGCCTCGCGCCGGAAGACGCGGGGGCAGGCCGGTATGACGTGGTTTGGACCAGTCCAAGCAAAGACTCAGCCGGCTCTATGCCTATAGGCAACGGCGATATCAGCCTGAATGTCTGGATGGAGGAAAGCGGCGACATATCTTTCTATATCGGCAAGACCGATGCGTGGGGCGATAATGCCAGACTGCTAAAGGTGGGCAAAGTGCGGATCAGCATCGCACCCAATCCGTTCAGCGATAATGTGGCCCAAGTGGCGCCAGCCATCCCAGCGACCACCCCGGCGGTCGAATACCGCCAAACCCTGAGCCTGGAAAACGGCGAGATTGTCTTTGAATTCGGGGCCGGCGATTCAGAGCGGTCAACGCTCCGCCTATGGGTCGATGCGAACGACCCGGTCATTTACCTTACTTCGGAATCGGCCAAAGAATTGACCCTTACAGCCCGAATCGAGCTGTGGCGGACAGAGCGATATGAGCTGCCTTCTATCGAGGTGAGCGATGTGCACTTAGACCGCTCTAAGGCGGATCAGAAATACGCCCCCACGGTTGTCGAGCCTGATACTATCCTGCGAGACCTGGGCGACCGCATCGGCTGGCTGCACCACAACAAGAAGTCCATCGGGCCGGAGCTTACCATGCGCATCCAGGGCCTTGCGGATTACCATACGGACGACCCTCTATTAGGGCGAACATTCGGCGCGGTAATCACCGCCCTGAACGGCCAACGAACGGACGACGCAACTCTGTCCACGCGGCCCGGCACATCGCAGCGGCTGGCGATCTTTGTGCTCACTGACCATCCCTCGACGCCTCAAGGGTGGCTTACGAAGGTCAATCGTGTGATTGACCGGGTGGAGGGCGTGGACTTCCAAAAGCGCCGTGAACGGCATTTGAATTGGTGGCGCGAGTTCTGGGACCGCAGTTGGATAAACATTCATTCCAACAAGGCAGAGCCGCCTGCGGCCATGGTTGGGCAGAACGACCATCCTATTCGCATTGGCGTTGACCAGGCCGGCGGCAATCGATTCGTCGGCGAGATTGGCCGGGTCAGTCTGCTGCGAAAGGTCTTGTCGCAAGAGGAGATTGCACAACTAACTCGACAGGGCAGGGAAGCCTTAACGCAAAGCGGCGTTGTCGGCAGTTGGGTCGATGTACGAATTGGCCGGGAACTCTCTGCAATTGAGCACGGCGAACTGGGCGGGCCGCTGAGCGTCGAAGCGTGGATTTGCCCCGGCGACCTTCCTGCCGGGGGTGGTCGGATATTCGACAAGGTCACGCCGGGCAAGGACGATGGGGTGCTGTTAGATACCTGGCCCGGCGGCAGCCTTCGCCTGATCACCGTGACGGGGCACATTGAAAAGAAGGACTGCCTGGCCAAAGGCAAGTGGCATCATGTCGCGGCAACGATAGATCCTAATGCCGGGATACAGAGGCTCTTTCTTGACGGCAAACTGCTCGGCGAGCAGCTTACAGACACGACTGAGCCGGCCTTTGTTGTGTCGAGGGGCTATCAACTGCAGCGGTTTATCAATGCCTGTGCGGGTCGGGGGCGCTATCCGATCAAGTTCAACGGCTCGATCTTCACCGTTCCTTATCCGGGCGGGCCGGGCGATGCGGACTATCGCCGATGGGGGCCAGGCTATTGGTGGCAGAACACCCGCCTGCCGTATATCAGCATGTGCACGTCGGGCGATTTCGATCTGATGACGCCTTTGTTTCGGATGTATGTGGATGAGGTCCTGCCGCTCAGCGCGTACCGGACGAAAAAATACTGCGGGCACGGCGGGGCGTTTTTCCCGGAGTGCATCTATTTCTGGGGTGCGATTTTCAGCGAGACGTACGGCTGGACGCCGTTTGAGCAGCGGACGGATAAGCTCCAGGAGAGCGGATGGCACAAGTGGGAATGGGTCTGCGGCCCCGAACTGGTTTTTATGATGCTCGACTACTACGAGCATACCCAGGACGAGGTATTTCTGAGGGAAAAGCTGCTGCCCGCGGCCGACGAGGTGCTGAGGTTTTTCGATGAGCATTATTCGGCAGGTCCGGACGGCAAACTCGTGATGCATCCATCGCAGGCCGTCGAGACGTGGTGGAACTGCACCAATCCAATGCCCGAATTGGCGGGGCTGCACGCGGTAACTGAGCGGCTGCTGCGACTGCCCGAAGGATTTGGCGACAAGGGGCAGCGTGCGTTCTGGCAGTCATTGAAGAATAAGCTTCCTGAGCTGCCTACGCGCCAGGTCGATGGCGTGCCGATGCTTGCGCCTGCCGAGAAGTACGAAGACAAGAGAAACATAGAGAATCCAGAGCTGTACGCCGTCTTTCCATTTCGCCTTGTTTCCTTTGAAAAGGATAGCGCGCAACTCGGCGTTGAGGCGTTGAAGCATCGTTGGGACAGCGGCCATTCCGGCTGGCGGCAGGACGACATTTTCATGGCCTACCTGGGCTTGGCTGATCAGGCAAAGCAGAACGTCGTTGCCCGAGCCGGAAGCTACGACACGAACTCGCGCTTCCCGGCCTTCTGGGGGCCGAACTACGACTGGACGCCCGACCAGGACCACGGCGGCGTTCTGCTCAGGGCTGTCCAGGCGATGCTCCTTCAGACCGAGGGCAAGAAGATATTTCTTCTGCCCGCCTGGCCGCGAGAATGGGATGTAGATTTCAAGCTGCACGCGCCGTACAGGACTGTGATTCAGGGGCGCTTTGAGAATGGGCGGTTCACTCAACTAAATGTTTTGCCGGCCGATAGGAAGAATGATGTGGTCATCGTTAGCCCCGGGCAGGCCAATAGGTGATCGAAGAATGAAAGCAGACAAACCTCGACAGATAAATGTGTCCTGGACGGCGAGAATCAAAACAGAGCGCCAAAGCGCAAGCCTTTCTTGCGACTTGGCGCGGCTTCTGATATTACGGCGAAAGGAGGTCTGAGCAGATGAGAAAGCGATTCGGTCGCCGGGATGGTCGCCGGGATGGCTGGCGCCACTGGCGCCATTTGCGCAGCGTGATCGCGGTGAGCTTATTTGCGGCCGCGACGGCGCAGGCGACACAAGGCCCCGTGGGGGTGAGGCCGCAACCGGATGAGTTTCGTTTTCGCAGCCAGTGGATGGGTCCACTGGTTGACAGGACGGAGCAGATTGCTCGTCCCCATCTAAAGCTGCTTTACGAAGATACGACGGATGGGGTGTCTCGCGGACGGTCCTGGCGCGGCACGCCGTACCAGCTTGGCGACAAGACCTACACCAACGGGTTCGCATTCAATTCCACCAAGCACTTTCTGGTGGTTCTGGGGCAGCCCGCAGAAAGGTTTGTTGCGGAGGTGGGATTGGAGAACAACGACGATACGCAGCGCGGAGCGGCGACGGGTTATGGCTCGGTGACGTTCCATGTGCTGGTCGATGGCAATGAGGTTTTTGCCTCGCCGGTGCTCCGGCTGAAGGATGGGGCGTGCGCCGTCAACGTGCCCCTTAACGGCGCCGCCCAGTTCGAGATCCGCGTCAAGGACGGCGGCGACGGCCGCAGCTATGACCAGGCGCTCTGGGCCGACGCGACGGTGCGGCTTGCGAACGGCGCAAGCGTGACACTGCAAGAGCTGCCGTTAGAGGGGACCGGCGGAAGGAAACTCTCCCTCACCGAGCCGCCGTTCTCGTTTTTGTATGACGGCAAACCTTCAACGGAGCTGCTCAAGCAATGGATAGTCACCCACGATACGCAATATCTCGATGCGCAGCGCACCCAGCATACGCTAACTTACGCGGACTCCGCGAGCGGCCTGCAGGTTCGCTGCGTTCTGATTGCATACCACGATTTTACCACGGTGGAATGGCCGGTGTACTTCAAGAACACCGGCCCCAACGACACGCCGATTATTGAAAAGATTCAGGCGCTTGACATCGAGCTTAGCCGCGGCAGCGATGGGGAGTTCCTGCTGCACCATAATATCGGCTCGCCCGCCGGCGCCAATGATTACGGCCCGCTGGAAACGCGATTGGGCACAGGCGCCACAAAGCGCCTGGCCGGCGCGGGCGGGCGTCCGACCAATGCAGACTGGTCGTACTTCAACCTTGAATGGTCCGGCGAGGCCCAGGGCCCCGCGGGGGGAATCATTGTTGCCGTCGGCTGGCCTGGGCAGTGGGCGGCGGAGCTTGTGCGCGACAACGCGCGCGGCTTGCGCCTCCGCGCCGGCCAGGAATTGACGCGATTCAAGCTCCTGCCCGGCGAAGAGGTCCGTAGTCCGCTGATTGTCTTGCAGTTCTGGAAAGGCAACTGGATCGCGGCGCAGAACCTATGGCGCCGCTGGATGATGGCCCATTCGATGCCTAAGCCGGGCGGCCAGCTTCCACAACCGCAACTGCTCGCCTCCAGCTCGCGCCAGTACGATGAGATGATTAACGCCAACGAAGCCAACCAGATGATGTTCATCGACCGTTACATAGAGGAGGGCGTCAAGCTCGATTACTGGTGGATGGACGCCGGCTGGTATGTGCATCATGGCGGCGGCTGGCCTCGCGTGGGCACGTGGGAAGTGGACACGGGCCGTTTTCCGCATGGACTGCGGGCCGTCTCGGATTACGCGCACAGCAAGGGCCTCAAGATATTGGTCTGGTTCGAGCCGGAGCGAGTGACTGCCGGGACGTGGCTGGCGAACAACCATCCTGAATGGGTGCTGGGCGGCGAGAAGGGCGGGCTGCTGAATCTCGGCAATGATGCCGCGCGTCAATGGCTGACCGAGCACGTGGACGGGCTGCTGAATGAGCAGGGCATTGACCTTTACCGTCAGGATTTCAACATGGACCCGCTGGGGTACTGGCGCGGCGCCGATGCGCCGGACCGCCAGGGCATAACCGAAATCAGGCATGTCACGGGGTATCTGGCCTACTGGGACGAGCTGCGCCGCCGGCATCCGGAGATGCTTATCGATTCATGCGCGAGCGGCGGGCGGCGCAACGACGTTGAGACGATGCGCCGCGCAGTGCCATTGTGGCGGAGCGACTATGCCTTCGAAGCCATCGGCCACCAGTGCATGATGTACGGCCTGTCGTTGTGGCTGCCGTTTCACGGCACCGGCACCGTATTCACTCGCAATGCACCCTACTACGGCAGCGGCCACACGCCAGTCGAGCCTTATGCCTTCTGGAGCAACGCCGGTCAGAGCATCGGCTTTGGGCTGGATGTTCGCCTGAAGGACCTCGACTACGCTGCGATTCGCCGCCTCATCGGCCAGTGGCGTCAAATTGCAGCGAATTACTACGGCGATTTCTACCCGCTCACGCCCTGGTCTCGTGACGACGCGGTATGGATGGCCTGGCAGTTCGACCGGCCGGAGGCGGGGGAGGGTATGGTACAGGTCTTCCGCCGGCACAACAGCTTCTATGAGTCCGCACGCTTGCGGCTGTTCGGCCTGGATGAGGCGGCCGATTACCTTGTGTCCAACCTCGATACAGGCGAGCAAGAACACCGCAGCGGGCGCGATCTGCTGGCCGACGGGCTGCCCGTGACTGTTACGGCCAAGCCGGGGGTCGTGCTGCTGACATATCAGAAACAAAAATGAAGGCGCAGTTGAAGCCGGTCAACCGGTACGTGCGCGATTGACTCACTCTGACTCTCGCCGGGATGGTCGCCGGGACGGCTGGCGCCAGTGGCGCCAGTGCGGCCATTTTTGGCATGGTTCAATTCTGGGTGGCAGCCTCAAGCGCAGCGCCCCGCCTGAGCCTGCCAAAGGAGCAATGGGCTTCTGACAGCTCCTTTGGCGGGGTCGTAGTTGAGCCTGGGATCGCCCTTGATCTGCTCCTGGATGAGCCAGCGAACGGAGAATGCGCTTTCGTAGGCGCTCCTAACCGAGAACTTCCAACTCATCGGGGCCTGACACCGAAATCTCATTCGGGATGAGTATATCGTGCCGTTTTCTTGAAAACTGGTCAGTTTGAGTTATTACTACTGATGCCACTGGCCGGTGAAGGGTTTGTAGAATTTCTTCCATTCATGGTCGTACCATACCGGGGCCGACGGCAAACCTTCCTGGCCGAGGGCATCGACGGCCACCACGTGGTAGCGCCGGGAGTCGGCGCCAGCGGTCGGGTCGGAAAACGTCAGCTCATCGATCGGATCTTCGGTCAATCGTGAAATCGGGTCCTTGTCCCAGCGCCCGTCTAAGCGGTAGATGCGGTATCCCTTCAGATTCTTTTGCGGGTTCGCGGCCCATTTCAGCCGACACGTTGTCCCGTCCTCCTGAGCAAAGACCCATCGCGGCGCCGATGGGATCGTCAGAAAACAGGGCGAAGGGCCGCTCTCGACGCCCAGCGCATTGACCGCACGAATTCGATATGCAAAAACAGCGAGCCTATACGACTTGCCGTTGCGATCCAGGTGCTCGTCGGACAACTCTCGCTCCAGCAAAGCGGGGCCTTGAACCGGACGCGGTTTGGCAAGGTCAACACTGTCACTAAAAGATGCGCCCTTGAGCAGGTCCGTGGAGACCCGCTCGAACGGGCCGATTCGCCGTATCGCGCCGACGGCGGGCTCGGCCGGCGGCGAAATGCGCGACTTTAGCCGTTTCAACTGGTCCTCGGTCCAGACCTCCACGTCGGCTCGTTCCACGTAGTATCCCGCTGTGTCACCTGCCTTCGGCGGCGCCCATGACAACTGCACCTCGCTTTGCGAAAGCACCGAGACGACCGCGTCCTCAACTATGGGCGGCTGTGTGCGCACCTTTACACTCGGCTCACTCAGACGCTCATCAGCCGCCGCCCGGATGGCATAGTAATAAACCACTCCACGCTTCAGGCCGGCATCCCGATACTGCCTTTGCCCGGCATCCGCCGAGGCGACTCGTTCGTAGCTCACCCCCCACGGCTGCTCGCCCGTTCCGCGATAGATTACGTAATTCGTCACTCCCGAAGACGCACTCGGCTCCCATACCAGCGTAGAAGCCGTGTTGGCCGTCGTTGTCACCTGGAGATTTGCCGGCGGCAGTAATGACGCCCGCCCGGCAGATTCAGCCTTGCCGAAGCAGTACGTCCATATCTGCTGCTCTTCCGGACCCGGCTCAGGCCGTGTGCGGTTTTCAAGGATGGTCAGCCCGATCTCCGGCGCGAAGGCCAGCACGCGCGACCGGTTGCCGCTTGCGTCCGGCTCCTGCGGCGGATTCATCTTGGTCCATGTATTCTTGCCGGCGTCATAAGTCCACGTCTCCAGGCGGTGCTTCGCATTTTCCTCTTCTCCGGTTGTAATCTTGACGATTGCGACGACCACCTGGTTCAGTGAATCGTATGCGAGCACGGCGTCGTTCTGATTGGTCGGCGGCATCGCAGGCGGTTTGAGATCACGCCACTGGTTCTCTGTGAGGCTGTAGCCCCACGTGTGCGGGTCGTCGCTAAACTGTGCCCCGAACAGAATATGGAGCTTACGGGCCGAGTCGTACACCATATTGCCGCCGCTGCGGAATTCAGGCTCTATCTTCGGTTTCATACGCGTCCAGGTATTAGCGTGCGGGTCATAAACAATTGTCCCCTCGCGGCTGCCCTCCCCGCCGAAGAGCACGATGACCTGCACATCGCTGTCCCACGATGCGCACCGCAGCGGCGAGACGTGTGGAGCCGGGACGGGATTGAGATTGCGCCACAGGTTCTCATCGAGGTCATAGACCCATATTGTGGAGTCGTTCACGTATATCTCCCGAAACCACTGCCAGCCGTGACTGCCGCTGAATGACGGAAACCGCACATAGCGTTTGCGGATGGGGTCGAAAATGTTCTGCTGGGCGCAGCATACGCCCGGCGGCGACGTATCCGGCTCTTTCAGCACCCATTTCGCGGTAAAGGGGTCAAAGGTCCAGACCTCGGAATACTGCGCCCCGCCGCCGCCCTGGTTATGCCCGCCATACCGGATCAGCACCTTGTGCAAATTATCCCATGCGCACGCGCCTTCATAGCCGAGCCGCGGCGACGGCGGCGTATCTGCCAGGGGGCTTCGCTTTACCCAGGTGTTCGCTGGCTGGGTAAGGTCGATGCCCGCGACAGGACCTGCAGCCAGAACCGCAATAATAACAACGGCCGTCAGGATGCGTGCTCTTTGTGTACTCATCGAATGTGACCTCCTTATGTTGTTGGCACTTAAGGCTTCTGCAAAATTGCAGGTTAGGCCTACTTGGAAAAGAAAAAATCGTTTGTTGATTTTTTCTTTTCAAGGGCAATGTATTGCCTTGCAATCGCTTAGGTAATTGTTGAAGAAAATCATGAAAGAGATTTTCTTCAACAATATAGGTCTAACCTGCAATTTTGCAGAACTCATTGTTAGCACTTTTCTGCCCGAAACGCCTGTTGCTAACGATACCCCTCCAACAGGCGACTTGCAACCCCAAACGCGGAATCCCTCAGCCCCCGGCTTGCCGGAAAACGCGAAATTTGGCAAAAGCACGCTTGAAAAGGAGCACGGCCCCGGTAGAATCGTGGCGATTGGAGCTAAAACCGCCGGCTTATTAGGAACTTTTTGTGGAAAGGTGAACAATGGGTCTTGCAGCGATAGACTGGATAGTAATAGCGGCATATTTCGCCCTAATTATGGGCATCGCGTGGTGGGTCATCCTCAGGAACAAAGATACCACCGATGATTATTTCCTCGCGGGCAGAAATCTCGGATGGTGGGTGGTCGGCGCATCCATCTTTGCCTCGAACATCGGGTCCGAACATCTTGTCGGCCTGGCCGGGTCCGGGTGCACCGACGGAGTGGCTATGGCCCATTACGAACTGCATGCCTGGTGTTTGCTGATTCTCGGCTGGGTGATGGTTCCCTTCTATATGCGCTCGAAGGTCTTTACTATGCCGGAGTTTCTGGAGAGGCGATTCTCGCCGACCGCCCGCTGGGTGCTCTCACTTATCTCGTTAGTGGCCTACGTCCTGACCAAAATCGCCGTCGGTATATTCGCAGGCGGCATCGTCTTTAGTGTCTTGCTGCCGAACATAGAATTTATGGGCCTGGACAGTTTCTGGATAGGTTCAATTCTCGTGGTTGTCCTGACGGGGCTTTACACCGTCCTCGGAGGACTTCGCGCGGTTGCATATAACGACGTCATACAGACTGTTATTCTGGTTATAGGCTCGGTATTGGTAACCATTTTCGGCCTGCATGCCCTCGGCGGGTGGGACCAGTTGCGACAGATCGCCGGCTCAGATATGTTCAACCTCTGGAAGCCGCTGATTCCCAAAGGGATTGAGGGCACCTGGGCGCCGGTGAAAGAAGCGGGCAAGATGGCCTGGTATTTCAACGATAACTATCCCTGGGTAGGAATGCTCTTCTGCGCCCCCATCATCGGGCTGTGGTACTGGTGCACCGACCAGTACATCGTTCAGCGCGCCCTGGGGGCGCCGAATGAACGAGAGGCTCGCCGAGGCTCCATTTGCGCCGGTTTTCTCAAGCTGCTGCCGGTCTTTATCTTTATTATCCCCGGCATGATATGCTTCGCCCTGGCCCAGAGCAACAAAGCGCCGGCTATTCGAGAGGTGCTCTTCGACGATAAAGGACAAATAGTCCGCGAACAATGTCAGCAGGCCTTCCCGCTGCTGGTCAAGACGGTGCTGCCCGCCGGTGTCCGAGGAATTGTTGTGGCAGGTTTGCTGGCGGCTCTAATGAGCTCATTGGCAGGGTGCTTTAATGCATCTTCAACGCTTTTTACGATGGACTTCTACAGCAAGTTTCGGCCAAAGGCATCACAGCACCATTTAGTTTGGATAGGCCGAATCGCAACAACAAT
>Ga0315288_10004738_pt1 | contig 17320 bp, 30 predicted proteins | sample YL17G11_20_MG_FD_203454 | JGI IMG/M metagenome (GOLD analysis project Ga0315288, IMG submission 203454) | Sediment microbial communities from Yellowstone Lake, YNP, Wyoming, USA - YL17G11_20 | ecosystem: Environmental > Aquatic > Freshwater > Lake > Sediment | place: USA: Wyoming | collected... | reverse complement strand
ATCTCCGCCAGTATTAGAAATGGGGAGTTGGTTTGCGTTGGTACCTAGACCCCACGTAAAACCATCCAACTCTGGACGCCAAACTCCTGGACTCGTCTGATTATCAAAGCGCCAGATAAACGGTTGCCCAGCGGTAGTGGTCCGCCATGCAAACGGAAAACTAGGGCCGAACGCCGTTGTGTTAGAACCCCCTGCGGCAAGCGTGAACGTGCCCCCCGTACCAATGGCCATGAGTCCAACAACCGTCCCATTCGGAGGATTGGTCGGGAACGTAAAAGTAAAGGTTGCCGTACCGTCTATACGGTTGAGCTTTCCAGACTCAGCCACACTTGCTGCGCTGTAGACCGTCGCAGTGAAGGGGAGACCCCCAATAGATGCAAGAGGGATCGAATCAAGGCTCCCGCCGCCCGTGCGACCCAAGACCGACTCATCGGTCAACTGAATGGCTAGCGGTACGCCAGCATTGTCGCTAACTCGAATTGTGTTAGCAATAGATAGAATCAAGTCGGTCGAGTCGTAGATGGGGAACCAGGCCCCAACCCCACCTATAGCTCCTGCGTTGAACTTGAAAATGGCCGAAGCAACACCACCGGCTAGGGGGACTATGAGGTTACCCAGATTAGTGGCCTGGATGACTGGATGAGTGCCGCCGTCGATCAACAGAGGGCCGTTGCCACCCCCTGTCGTTTGAACGAAGCCCACCACATCCCCGTCCGTAGGTGCCGGAGGTAGCGTTGCGGTGAATGAGGTATTACTGTCGTATTGGTGAAGCAGACCTGGGGTAGCTAGGAAGTTCCCCGTCTGCACCGTGGGGGACCACGCCAACCCGGCGTTCGCTGCAACAATCGCAGCCGCCATCTCTAGGTTGGAAGGCACGTCCATGATGATGCGAGCTTCCAGGGGGGTCTTGAAACCCGCAGGCGATGAGACCCCAAGAATGGACGGAGTGAGCGGGGCGATGGCCGTCAAGGCCGCAAGGATGTCGTACCCATCGTAGGGGGTGGCATCCAAGATATCGCCGTCTACGACCAGGTCCCCATCAACGGTCATCGAATCCGTGAACAACATCTGGTCGTTTTCTTGAACGACACGCACGGAACGCTGAGGAATGAGGTTGACTGAGAAGTTGTCTTCCTCACGAACTGGGGTGATATCACCCTCAACCAAAAGATCGCCTGAGTTCGTGGGGTTGTAGGTCGGGAAAACGCCGTCGTCATCGACAACCACGTCATCCGAGTAAAGCATCGACTGCCCACTAGGAATCGTTTTCGGAACATCGATTTCAGTGAGCGAAAAGCCACCACCGCCTGAAATTGCCTCAAAACTCAGAGGTGTAGTGTTCAGAACGATAGGCGCAGCAGTCGCAAGAATGAACAAGGAGTTCTTGTTCGTAAGGCCTTCAGGACCAATTGGTGTCACCGCACCAGGGCTGACTTGGCTCGAATCAGCGAAGTCCCCACGGCGAGTCAAAATGAAGGGAAGACTTACGCTACCAACCTGCGTGACAACGTAGATACCATTGTCGTCAGCAGTCGGTCCAAGCCCATGCCAATAGAGCAATGAGTCATTGGTTACAAGTGTCACCCCATCGATGGCTGGAAGGGCCCCAAAAGCCGTCGCTGTGATAACGTTACCAGTGCGCGTATAAGCAGGAAGTGGAGCCGCAGTAGCTACCCGTACAGACTCTTTGTAGTCTTGAAGACCTGCCAGGGGAACTACAGCGCCAAGATGATCCTTAAGCTTAAGGATCCCATCTGAGGTGTCTCTAAACAAACGAGCTTTGCCCACCGCAGATGCATTGGGCACGCTAGAAGCAAGCTCACTAGTAAACTGAATGTTAGAACTCATGGCTCTTTCAAATCTCCGGCAACATCAGTTCACCGATCATGTCTAGAGTCCCATCCAACTCTAGACCACCAATGACAATCATTTGTTGGTATTGGGGGATCGTTACCGTCGCCCCAGTGGGGATGGTTTTCCATGAGAAATTATCAGTACCTCCACTACCGCCCCCATTGCGGATAAGTGGGTTGAGCTTTGTAGCCCAGCCAAAAGCAGTATCTCCTTCTCGGGTCTCTAAAACGAAACCAACCCGAGTCAGGAATGCGGTCAAAGAGAAGACACCAAACGTAATCTCAATAGGCCCGCCTGTGCCCGTTACAGTGCTCTTAAACCCAAAGGCACTACCTGTGGTCGGAGGGAAAGGAAACGTCACCACGGTCCCTGGGGTGGTGACTAAATGCGTGATAGGGGCGACGTTCGTAAGTACGGGAACCGTAGACAACTCATCGGTTCCGATGAGTTCTAGGTACCAATTCACGACCCCTGCAATAGAGTTCAGCTTGATGCTGATCGTGTTGGCTGGCGTAACATCCACACCGTTTGGGGTGGGGAGGAACGGCCCAGCACCATTTTTGACCAAACATACAGGGGAAATTGGCATGATTTACAACCCACACTGTTGGCGAGCAGGTTCGATCTCTGAGCAAGACCGCACTTTCGCTACGCATTGTGGTTTGAGATCGATCCCGTTTTTCTGCTGCTTCCCACAAAAATCCGTGCAGGATTCATTCGGGACCCCTGGTTTCCCAGGCAGATCCGAGTCGTAGACCGAGTTGCCTTCTTCGCAGCCAAGACCCCCCTCTTGAACGGGCCCAATAGCCTGGCACATGTCCGCACAGGCACTATGGACGGGCTGCGGCTCTGGTTCCGGTGCTGGGGTGGGTCTTACGTCATAGGGGTGGCACCCCAGGAGCAAGAGGGTAAAAAATAGGCTGCGCATGGCTTCACAAGTTGCCAGCCCATAAGAGAAAACTCGGTCTTTCGATTATCCCCTTTTGAGCCAGGGATAACGATGACTCAAAAATATGGCTACCACCGTGACCCCATCACCAGGGTTGAAGCCAACGGCTCTGTCACGAACTTGATTCAGAAGGATCACAAGTTCAAAGACGTGGCGGCCAAACTTGGAGCAAATCAAACAACGGGAGACGTAGACCTGTCTCTCTACTGCGTAGATATGAATCAGCGTGGGCTCTCAAGCTGCGTTGGTAACTCTACGATTGAGAGTCTAGAAATGCTCAGTAATGTAGCTGGGTACAAACCAGTACCTCTATCTAGACTCTTTGTATACAATATGGCCCGTCAACGAAACGGGAATCTGGACAAAGACGAGGGAACTTTCATCCGAAGCGCCTTTGATGTACTCTCAAGATTCGGGGTCTGTGACGAATACCTGTGGCCCTACGAAGAAGGTAAGGTCTTCACAAGCCCGTCCATCATGGCGCAGCGTCAAGCTGTAGGGCATCGGATCCATTCGTACTACCGAATCGACTCTACCGGGGATGAGCGGATCAAAGACATTGTGGCTGCTCTTCACGCCAAACACCCTGTAGTCTTTGGCACAATGATCACCAGCGCATTCCAAAGAATTGGTGACCGGACACCCATTGATCGACCCGGCCCTAACGACACCCTCATTGGCGGTCATGCCATGGTCATCGTTGGGTATATCGGAGGAAGCTTCCTGATCAAGAACTCTTGGGGTACAGGTTGGGGCAGCCACGGCTTCTGCCTCATGACCCCTGAGTACATTACTTGGAACAGCACATGGGATTTATGGGTGCCGACACTTGGAATCGATTTTGTGGATTGAGCAAAGGTTTGAAATGCAAGATCTAAACAAACGAGTAGTCCGCCGCTTTCTTACCGCCTTACACACAGTGGGTGATACCATTGAGCGAGGAACCTTGCGGATTCACCGCTTCAGGGATTCAGTCAAACTAACGGATCTGACCAATGCAGGTAAGCGAGGCGGTAAAGTAAATGTTTGTAGCGTTTCGACACCCTACGGGCGTCAAGACTCGTTGTACGATCTGACGGAACAACTTGAGACTGTTTCTTCTTTCGATGCGGCTAGGGCGATTGTGGAAACCTTCGTTCAAGAAAACGACAAAGCCGGATCCCTAACATCTTACGATGTGGACATGGGATGGCTCCGTGGCGTAGATGTGATGCCCGCAGGTTTCAAACCACTCGTCATCAACGGCAAGTACACTCATGTGACTGCCGAATGGAAGAGCTTCAGCATTCGCGACAAAGTGGATATGAACAATGAGCCTAGCTGCATACCTGCAATCAAAGGCGGGCTCAGGTCAATCCCTGTCTTCTATCGGTGGGTCAAAGAAAACGCTAGCCGTATTGAGGACATGAAATTTCACGAGATTCTGCATGAGATGCAGAAGATTGGCGTAGATTACCACAGTTACTGCGCTATGGATTGAACTGGGCGTGATGCCAAAGCCCCCTGAACCTCCTAAGAAGCTTCCTAGCTGGGAGCCGCCAGCTTCAAGGGAAGACCGGCTAGGAGATCTTGTCACCTGGGCTATTTGCCTTTCCTGGCTGGGCCCTGTGGGGTACTACGTCTATTTGATTTGGTGTAAGTGACCTCTTATGACCAACGTGGGCGGCATACTCAGCGATTCAGAAATTCTAAAAGCGGTTGAAAACGGTGATATCGAGATCACTCCGTTCAACCCTAAACAACTCAACATCACAAGCTACGACCTCACACTGGGTGAGAACGTCTTGGTTTACAAAGACTGGGTGATGACCGACGCCCCAGGGGAACAACACTTTCTCCCCCTCAACCACGTTCTTGATACTAAGAAAGAACCTGAAACGATTTCTCTGAAGATGGACCCTCAAAAAGGCTTCACCCTTAGACCTGGGATTGGCTATTTAATGCACACACATGAAGTTGTGGGCACTAAGAAGTTCAACCCAGTATTAGACGGCAAATCTTCTTTGGGGAGGTTATTCATACAATGCCATTGGACGGCAGGGTTCGGAGATCCTGGCTTCCTCGGGAACTATACTCTTGAAGTGAGTGCTCAGCATCCCGTGCGTATCTATCCAGGTATGAAATTCTGCCAGATTCGATTTCACACTATCGCAGGCGAGTTGAGCAAGACCTACGATCAGGTCGGCCACTACACAGCGAAACAAGCTCAAGGTGCCGTGGCTTCTCAAGCGTGGAAACAGTTCAAGGTCTAACGAAACGCTGAAGAACCCGCTCAGTCATTGAGGCGGATCGTTGACGCTTGTTAGGTACGACTTCTTTGTGCATCCAATGTTCGCTATCCGGCTGCACATGGCCAGATCGAACAAACTTGGCTACGTGCTTGTCAAACTGGCTCATCGGGAATGAACCAGCCACCCGAACAACATACCCTTCGCTGATGCCCTTTGAACTCAGCATGGACTTGAATGGGTAGAGGCCCATTACCTTTTTGGTGTCCCACACGCCTCTCCAAACAACCGGAGCGTGAGGTAGATCCAAAAGGTTTGCCCACTCCTCCACCTCATCCCACGGGCGGGCTGTGTTTGCAGAATCCGCGATCCCAAAGATTACGAAGTAGTCCGGAAGCAAATCGTACTCAATGGAGTGCTTGGCATACAAGTTCTCCCCCATGAGCCGCCAACCATCAGGGAAACCCATACAGCCAATTTCACGAGCTTTGCCCCGAACGTAGTCACGGGAAACATGCCCAGCCGAATCAAGACTTCGGGCGTGACATTCCCCTGTTGAGTAGATGGTGGTGTTCTCGCCATCTAATTTCTCAGTAATAACCACTTGCTTGCCGCCGAATATCTGCTCAACGGTTTCAAGTGAGTGCGTCTTGTCATCATCAGTAGCCCCAAGGGACCATGGTAGATGAAAAGTTCTCGGGTACTTGGTTTTCATGACAGGAGCACTTTAGCTCGACTATCAATCGAAAGTCAAAACTTGAGCTTTTGAGGCCGACGACCGCCACCATCTATGAAAACATTGGCCCAAAGGCGATCGTTTAAAGTCTTCACCTTGTACAAGTCATCGTCCAAAGCTACTTTACGGACTCGCTTCTTTAGAGCGAACGCCCCCAGCAATCCAAATGCGACTACCCAAGCCATGTCTCTTACTACACCGCAACTCAAGAAGAAGTTTCTCAAAACGGTAGGGCTCTATCTTACCTGTAACCCTTGCTTATAAATGAGCTTCGGTGTAATTGACTGGGGTATGCAGCCTCAAGGCTTTCCAATCCACGCGGCTTCTACGAAAGAGGACGTTTACCGTCTTTCCGATCATCAGTTGGTTGTGGCGGGGCACATAATTCAGGCCAAAGCCGAAGACCTGAAACTCACTCTGACCCGTTGGGAGAAAGAGTTGTGTGCTGGAGTAGTGCAGCAGTACACTCTCCGACCAAGTATCTCTTGGAAGCAGCGTAAGGCGCTCCGAGAAGTGGTCTACAAAACTACACTGATTTTACAACACAGAGCGGATTTCTCAGAGGAGCTACGAAAAGCGTTAGACAAGCTTGACTAAGGGTTTGGTTGTAGCTGACTCAAAGGTATCCGCCACGGCACTGAACTCAGCATAGAGTTCCGGACGTTTACCCTTTAGACGATCTGCCTCTTGGCGTGCCCACTCGTAGGCAGCAGGGGAAACTGTACCAGGCACGCTAGACTTCCTGGTTGCCAAAAGAACTTTGGCTCGTTGGATGATCTCCTGCTCATTCCGATACACTTCATCCGTTCCTTCAACCCCTCTATCTTGGGAAGCCAGCCCAAAGAGGTCCAACTCAGGAGCGTACTCGATAGTCACCTTGAAGTTGTTGGCCTTCACATCAATATACCAAGAACTTAGAGCGAGAATCGGGTCATCGATTTTGATCTCTGAGTCCAGCACTTGTTCCCTGAGTTTTTCAACCAATAGATCAACTCTCATTTTCGGTTCCATCGTAATAGGCCAGGAGTTTTTTGACAACTTCCGCTCCTAGAGCTTGTGGGGTCAAACCGCGCTCGTAAGCCGTTAGCTTGCAGGCTTCTCTGAGGACTATTGATAAGTGCGGCCACAATGCCTCTAGAGATTTCAGGTTACTTTCGTCTAAACCCTTCTCTGCTATTAGCTTTCGCAGGTTCGCAGCGGAATCTTCTTTGCTCACCATGGCCCTAGATACACTGAAACTGGTGTATCTAGGGCCATGTCAGACACCCGCACAGCACTCTACCTAACGCATGCTTCAACCTTTGACGCTTTAAATGAGATCCGTGATCTCGTAGCAGGGAACGCAAAAGCCAAAGGTTTCCGAGATCAAATGGCAGAAGGGTTGACTCCGGAACAATGGGCCGGGCAACCTGGACGCCTTATCCGAGCGGCAGTATTTACTTCCAATCAACACGGAGAATCGTCTGAGTTTTGGGAGGCTTTTCGAGCTGGTAATCTGGATGAGCTTTGCGACAAAGCCGAGAAGATGAAAGCCATTGGGCTCCCACCGCTCACCAACGCAGAAGAAGAGATCGCTGACGAAATCATTCGAGCTTTGGATAAGGCGGAGTGTTTCGGGGTCAACGTCGCCAAAGCCGTCTCTGTCAAAATGAGCTACAATGCAAGCCGCCCCATGCTCCATGGCGGAAAACGGGCCTGACGTGCTTTACGGCAATTCGGTCAGAAGCAAGTTTTTGCGAGTTCTTACCGGAACCTGCGTCTTGAAGCCATAGTGTAGGACAGCGTGCTCCCCATGAGCACTGAGTCTCCAAGCACCCTTTTTGAGTTCAATCAGACGGTAACGCCTGAGAGTTTGCATCTCTGGTAAGCCCACAGAACCAGCCATAAATTGACTCAATGCTTGTCTAGGAGCTTCTGGGAGTAACGGCAATCGCATTTCCTTGAATTACACCGAACTTGTGTTGTAGTAAAGAAAGAGCCTATGAGCGTAGTTGTCATGATCGGTTTGCAGGGTAGTGGGAAGTCCTTCCAAGCGAAGAAGCTGGTGGCTGACCATCTCAAGGCTGTTCCTTTCAGTCAGGCTGCCGTTGTGTCAGCAGACGACTACTATGTGGACGAGGATGGGGTCTACCGTTACGACCCAGCTTTGATCGGAGAAGCCCACGCTGAGTGCTTCCGTAAGTTTGTGGAGTACGTCGGGCGCTTTCGAGCGGACAAGGATCTGGTTGTCGTTGACAATACCAACATGTGCAATTGGGAGCGTTCCCCATACATGATGCTGGCCCGAGCCCTGGGGCACAAGACCAAGCTGGTTCATGTTCGATGCGATCCGGAAATCTGCGCCCGTAGAAATACTCACGGGGTTCCAGCAGAGACTATCTTCGATCAAGCAAAGAGGCTGGAAACGCCGTTCCCTTGGTGGGATTTCGAAGTTGTTGACACCCTGTAATCCAACAAGAAGATCCTTATTGGTGTACTATGCGTTAGAGTTCTTTTGGAACATCAAACCATAGAAGCCATGCCTCCGGACTTCGCGACTTACCCGGCCACACGAAAAGGTGCAGAGAGCATTGTCCAAGCGCTACTCTCTAACCTTGTTCGCTTGTGGAAAATGGAGCGCAGAGTTCACAGCAGCGATGATTTGGTAGCGATCATCAACACAGAACAACGCAAGATTGTTCTTGAGCCTCGTTCCGCTGTCATCACCTACCTCAAGAAGGAAAAGCCGCAGAGCGACCTTCTCAACTACGTGGTGAACTCAGCGCCTAGTAAACCAGGTCTTGTTTCGGTTTGGGCCATCATTGGGTTCACTTCAGGCGAAGCCTGTATCATCCCAATCGTCTTAGCCCGCAGTTAGCGAGCCCTTCCGGTGTAGCAGTAGAGCAAGGAGTCCAAATATGGATGAACTTGACCTACTAGTGCAAACAGAAGTGCTGCGTAAAATTAACCAAGATCTTGGGATCAAGGCTGGGCGTATTCGGTTTTCCCGCCAGGGAAAACTCATAGCAACTCCTAGGCTCTCACCACAAGAAAATGAGGGGCTTAAAGCGTGGGTTACTCGACTCACAGCTAAACGGAAGTGAAATCTTCCCCGTAGGTCTCAGGTGGGTTTGAACCCCAAAGAGAACTGGGGTGGTGGCGAATCATATTGAAGTAGTCATCCCGCCCTAACTCGCAGGGGATGATCCAAGGATCTACGTCTACGAGTAGGGCGTGATTCACCATCAACAAACGGCCTACTTTACCGTTGTAGAGTTCGTAGGGGTGGATGTTCTCAAACTCGCAATGTAAGTCCCATAAGTGGTTGATTTTATCATCCGGGTCAATGCTGTCGTCGTCAGTTCTTAGAGCGTCCACAACATTCTGAGCCGCCCGATTCCACTTCCACATGTAGTGCGGGACATGCACTGCCAGAAGGATATTGTTCACACTCACTCGTTTGTTGTTAACTCTAAGAACTCCAGCTAACGGGTGATCCCTCAGTAACATCTCATGTAAAGATTTTGGTAGGGCGTAACGATCTTCGGAGGCCATTCGTATGCAATACACAAGAGCTTCACGATGAGTGTCGTAAAGAGGGTTACCTGGATCTGCATGTCCGGGTTGAGGATCTATTTTGTTCGATTCAATAACGAACTCATGGACCCAATCCGAATGCAGTCCGGCTTGTTTCAACAGCTCAGACTCATCCATCTTTTCAATCCTACCACTAAAACGGTGTAACGCAAAACCACTGAACAAAATGCTGCACTGGGAAAAACCAAAAGAGATCACGAACTTCGGGTTGGTCTACATCTCACGGTGCCGTAGATTTATGATTATCCGACGTGGGCCTACCACATACAAACTATCGTACACAACTAAAAACAATGGCTACAAGAAAGCGGGAGAGTTTTCCCAGCTACGTCAGGCTAAAGAGGAAGCTGAAAAGCAATCAGCACTAGGGGATTGACCAGCCTCACTCAGAGTCCTCATCTGTAGCACTCCCAGCGGCTGAGGCCACCTCAGCCGCCAATTCTCTAGCTAGCTTCCGTTTAGCTACCCGCATAACTTGATAAATCTGTTTGCGAGCCGCTTTCTCTCTGACAGGGTTCACTGTCTTGGTCACGTACTTCCCCTTGGCTATCGGTTGCCACCCGTAGTACCTTTGCTCTATCTTCAGTTGCTGCTCTACCATCCATTGGAGATATGTCTGATACCCGACTTGATGGTACGCTGCCCCAGCTTTAATCATCTCAAGGGTCTCGGGGCGCAACCTCACATGGAAGTGTATTCTAAGCGCTAACTTCTTGTTGCGAGGGGGACGACGTTTGATCGATTCCGACATGACCGAAGATACACCACAAGGGTACGAACAGATTACGGTCGAGACTATCGATGAGGTACTTCCACGTCTTCAACTCTTCACTAAAAAATTAGTGCAGCAACTTAGCGCATGCGGAATCAGAATAGGCATCACCACCATCTACCTCCTAGACTCGATAGAGCACCCAATCGAAGTTCCTGGGGAATGTAACGGAGTGCCTATTCAAATCTCTTTCGATGCTACTTTACGGGTATGGGACGGTGAAACACCTAAGGCGAGAATCGGCATACGTTTCAACCACGGTACTCCTTTTTACTACGTGGAAAAAGGGAGGCCAAGGAAGGGAGCGCCTGCTCCTTTTTTGATAAAGAACATAGTGTTCCGTTTCATACGGGAACTTCGTAAACTAGAGCGGGCAGCTCAAATCCAACGAGCGAAGGATACCACCAAAGCAGCAGCAGAAGTGGCTTTCCAACACCTGGCCGACAAACTTGGAGTACCTTTGAGCGTAGAGGATCCAAGTTTTATCGACTTGTCAAAGAAGGTCAAGATAAAGCGGTTGGATCAAACTCCAACCATAGTCTTGGTGATAGTGAACGTAACCCACAATGAGGCATTGGACCTGGCTAAGAAGTTTTCTTAGCCCCTTCAAGCATCCCTTGTTATAGTCTCGGTTAGAGCTACGGGTTCAGGTTCGGGTTCAGGTTCAGGCACCCGTGGTAGTTGGGCTTCACATCGTGGGCACCAACGAACCATACCCAGACGAAGGGGTCGTCGTTGTAGCTTCTGGATAGGAATCGCAGAACCACAAGTACGGCATTTCGTACATACTACCCATTACACCGAAGACTAGGTAACTGACAATAGTTGAACCTCGGCTTTTTCAGGTGTATTAGGGAAAAGCCATGAAAATTCTTGTCATTGATGACACCCAAAGCCGTTTGGATTGGTTCCAGGACGTTCTGGAACCTTTGGGGCATGACGTGAGGTTGGCGGCAGACGCATCCCTTGCTCTCGATCAATTCCAGGAAACGGAGTTTGACCTGGCTTTCTTTGATCACGACATGGGGCCTGGGATGAATGGATCGCAACTCGCTTATCATCTTCTAAGTCACCCAAAGAAGTTCAAATCCCCGAAAATGGTCTGGATCCATACCAGCAACACGGTCGGGGCCGAGAACATTGCGGCCAAGTTCCGTTCGGTGGGTATCCCGCTCAAGATTCGGTCCTTTGAGTCCTGCATGTACAACAAGCAGGACTTCAAGGAGACTGTAGAAGGGGCTGTTGTGATCTTAGAGCTTATGGGTCAGAAATGACCTTCGCTTTCAAAACAGCCAAGAAACTGTTGGAACTGACGTTTGAGCTGGATTACTTCCAACCTGGGGCTTCCAAAGAGACCCCTATCCCCTACCACTGGACCCCGGCTCGAAAGAGCAACTTCGTGGTTGTGGTAGGGGAGAACGCTTCGGGAAAGAGCTTCCTGCGGCGTGTGCTGTCCGCAGTGGCTCACAAAACCAAAGTGGAGCCCATGACTGTCTCCATGGAAGGGCGTCAAACTGGAGGCTTTGAGAGAGCTTTCATTTATGGCGATGAAGGACGCTCCGCTACGGGGAATCTCTCTTGCAATTCAGTGCTTACTGGAATTAGCACCTGCAAAAGCCGAGATAAACCTCACATCATTGTGTGGGACGAGCCAGACCTAGGGCTCTCCGATAGCTGGGCAAAAAGCATGGGCATAACGTTCCAAGAGTTTGCCAACGATCTCCCAGAGAAAACCTTGGCGGTTGTTGTGATCACCCACAACTCCAATCTCTTACGGGAATTGATCTCTGTAGATCACCACTTCGTGTGCCTTGGGGACGAAGGGTACGAAAATCTTACGTCTTGGGTAAACCGCCCACTCTCTAAAGTGAAACCACTCAAGGAGCTAGCGGAAGAAGAGCATAAGCGTTTCAAGAAGATTCTTACGGTCTTGCGGAAAGCGGGTATTTCATGAAAACAGAAGCGCAACGATTTGCAGCTAAGGTCAAGCACCACAAAGGGCACTGGATTTGGACAGGTAGCTCTGATGGCTCTTATGGCAAGTTCTGGAAAGACGGCAAGCTTCAAGCGGCCAATCGAATCGCACTAGAAGCACACACCGGACAAGCGGTACCAAAAACAAAGAAAGTCATTCGTACCTGTAGCACTAAGAACTGTGTCAACCCCGACCACCACTTCGTTGGAACACAAGCGGAAGCTCGCAGCATGTCTACGTTGAGGGAGAAGAACAACAAACTAGACATCGTGCTGGCTGCTGAGATACGGGATCAAATCGAAGCCGGGCACACCACACGGGAGCTAGCGGCAGACTACGAAGTCTCTCAATCCACTATTTGGAAAATCAGTATTGGCCGCACCTACCAGCGAGCTGAGACATTGCAGAAAAGGCTCAAAGCTCAAAAACGGAGGATCACGTAATGGGTATTACTCAGTTCAGTTCTATCTTAGAGGGTAATGGGAAAACCATCAAAGAGAACAATCTCGGGAAGCTGCCCGTTCATGCTTTGGGAGCTATCGTGAAGGTTACCCTAGACCTTTACTACCCAGGGTATCAACAGTCCGATGGGGTAGAGGTCAATCTCAAGGGTAAATGCACTCTCTATGTCGTTGGCCACATGAGAGACTGCGATGGGACACCCCTCTACATTCTTTCAGACATCCCCGTGGTGTACCCTGTAGATGAACCTATGCTCTCGCAGCAAAAGCTTCTCTATGACACCTACTCCCATGTCATGGAGCACGGGTACGGGGAAGACAGCTTGAAAGCCACGGGTAGACATCGGAGTCTATTTCCGACCCTCAAGGCATGGTTGTTTGATGGTCCTGATGTAGAACTAGGAGTTGATTGATGAGCCTGGATTTACATCCTTCTATTTACTACGCAATCCGTGTTGCGAGGTCTGAATTTTTTTCTCGCACTGAAGAAAAAATCAGAGTGTGCTTCGCTTCCCCTAACAAACACCGGGTAGAGAACAACTACTGTTCTGAGTGCGGGTCTAAGACAGCGTTTCAGGACAAAGAAATTGCTACAGAAGCCTTCCAAAAGTTCTGTGCTTCCGAGAACACTACCCCAGAAGAAACCTTCAAAGCCCTCCAAGAAGAAGGCCTCGAATGGGTGGAGGGGGAACTCACGCTCAGCATAAAACTACACGAGATCAATCTTTATGTAGACCCTGGAGCAGCATCTGATATTGTCTACGGTCTTGGTTTTCAAATCGTTAAAGGGCAGAGCCAGCGAGGCAACCATCAAGAAGTTCTGGGGTTCTCTGCTTATGCTTTGGAAGACCTCAACAAGCCCCTCAAAGAAGCGGCAGAATCTTTGGGTGTCCAAGGGGAACCCAAAGTGTACGTCAGCGTGTACTTGAGTTACTGAATTCTTTATGCCAACGTACAACACCCGCACCGTGAACCCCTACGCTACAGACATGACTCCAGACGCGCTGTTCAGACGCACTGTGGACGCCGACTACGAAGTGCTGGTCGTGCCCATGACGTTTGGCAAGGCACGCCTGTGCTACGGCCTACAAGGCTCCCCGTGTTACGAACGTGGCTTCTGCTACGAAGACCCAAAACGCGCCATCGAAGCCGCCATGGTGTGGGATGGCACGGGCGATCCGCTGGTAGGCTGGCACCGTGAACCCATGACAGGACGACGCAGACCTGGCGGCGACCCCGCCAAGGAAGAGCAGTATTGGTGAACACATGACGCAAGACCAAGCACACTACGGACTGATCGAAGGCGGCTTGGTCGGACACCCTCCCATCACTACCGAGCCGGTAGCGCCGGTAGTGGAGGATCCACCAAGTGAACCACAAGAGAAAACGTCCTAAGAGCCGCCGTGCGGGTTGTTTGTTTTGCAAGCCCCATAAGGGAAACGGTACAGCCAAGATGAGCTGTAACCAGACCTGGCAAGAAAAGAAGGCTAAAATCTCAGAACGTGAGCAACGCTCAGAGTGAACGAAAGAGGGGTTTGATCAACTGGGTCAAACCCCTCTTCAAATTCAACTGTGGTTGGCGATGCGAAGGAACTCGTCTTCGCATGACTCCAAGTAGAACTTCTGAGCCAGCATCGTGTCAGCATCCGGCACAGCTTCGATAGGATGCATACAGAGTGTCTTGAGGACTCTTCCGTCATCCGTAACCTGCTGCACATTCCGACTACGACCCCGTTTGATACGGTACTTACGACGTTCCCCACTGGAAGCAAACGTTTCAAGGTGGAAGTGTCCTTTGAGACGCAGCTCTTCCCGCTGCATCTCAGACAAGCACTCATTCAAGAGAACTTCCGCACGTTCACGAGCCTTAGCCCGCTCACCTTCCATACGGATTTGCTCTTGTTGGTATACCTCACGTTGTTGCTGACGCAGTTGAGCTTGCTCAGGTGTCTCAACAAACTGAGCTTGACTCAAATTCAAGTGGTGATTTACAATACCCGCAAGTTGATCTTGAGTGCCTTGGTTCCACGCAGACCAAACCACCGCATTGCTACTTGTGCTGATATCCAAAGCAACAGATGCTGAGGTGGACGCAGGTAGTGTGATGGTCACACTTTGATTCCATGCGGACCAAACAATATTGGCCGTCTGCGATACTGATGCGCTGTTACCCCACGTCGTTGCGGCAGAAGAATTTGTAGAGCTATTCCACGAAGACCACACCACGGGGTTACTAAAGATGAGAGGCATACCTCATCCGCCTTGAACAGGTGGGATGAAGATCACTCGACCTGCTTTCGGATCGAAAGTCTCCATACGCTCACCCTTCTTGTGCGGGTCTTCATCCGAAACACGGAAAGCCCGAAAGCGCTTGCTGGCTACGAGCTTGTCAAACGAAGCCTTGGCGACCTCTACTTCATCAGGATTGTTCGGATCCCAGATGGTTTTTGTGTCCCCCGCTTGACCCATGACCGCAAAAGCGTTTCTACCCGCAGGGATAGCCCCAAAAGACGAATCGAACTCAGTTTCCATGTACATTTGCTCCCGGTTGAAAGTGAGAGGACCTTGCCCAGTTACACCGAAACTGCGAGGTTGTCTACGGGCAAAGGCGTTACAGCCCCGGTGTAATACACTCAATGGTCTTCAACGTCTGGATCACGCTACTGACCCCCTTGAGCATCAATTCACTCCTTGGGGGGCTAGTTAGAAAAGGGTATACTGTAGGGCCATTAAACCCAGAAGAATCCTTGTATGAAGAAGGACAAGTCTCTACGTTACTTGGGTTAGAGGTTCGCCTTGTTGATGGGAACGAAGAAGTTACAGACGAAGCCCTAGACGATCTCCTTGTTTATCTGGTTGACCTTTTCAAGGAAACCAACACAAAGTATCATTCGTTCGTAATTACAGAAGAAAGCGCCGCTCGCTGGGACAGTGGGAACATCGTTTTGCCAATACCTCAGTACAAGCCTAAAACCGTGTTTGAGCACCTTGAAAACGACGATTGAAATGGTCTGGATCGCCGCACACACACGATTGGATGCTGCCGATCTGTTACGCGAGGAAGCTAAGCGTCTTCGTAAAGAGGCATCTTCCAAAGACAACCGATTCACAGTAGCCTTATGGCTCAAGGCTCGTGATTTTGAGATTCTAGCGGACCAACTCGAAAAAGAATCTGAGTAGCTGTCAGAACCCAAGCTGCCCCGGCGTCTACTGTATCGAAAGGGCACGAAACATGTACAACCTCGCAATCTCCGATATCTGCACCGCTCTCAATCCTACTAGTGTCATTGGCAGCAAGGTCACTGACGTTTCAGCCTTCCTCAAGGTTCTCCAGACTGCCATCGAAAAGCACGCCTTTGCGGCTGACCGAATTCCTGGCCAAGGGTTCATTCAGATCCCTGAAGCCGTCCCGTTCGTTTCGGCTGGGACAGGAAAACCAACACTGGACCCCGCAAACTATGTGCTTCGGGAGTACCGGGGGCGTGTGGGTTCCTTCTTGAAGCGAGAGTTCGCAGCACCCACAGAAGGCTGCGCTGCGGTGGTCTACACAAAAGCCGCCTATCTGGTTGATCCTGATGTTACGCCAGAAGAGGCAACACGCATCCACTCCCTGAGCTGGAGCAACCCGCTCAGTTTCCCTAGCCCGCCGACTGAGATCCCTGTTTCCCACGTCCTGGTAGCCGTTCTGGCGTTCGCTGGGCCCCAAAGTCAGCTTAGCCCCCACCGCTTTACTGCCAACCTTGCAGGGGGCAACCATGAGGCTCAGGTGTGGACTGCCGATGAGATTCGAGCCAAGGCCCGTGACATCATGAGCTACGACAACAACTGGGCCACGGTGGCTGATCCAGTCTAGGGTATGCTCTGCATTAAGTGCCGAGTTCGCTCAACGGAAGATAACGAAGTTCTATGCCCTGAATGCTGGGAAGCGAACTTTCTTCGGGGCTTAGAGCCTGAGCATAAGAGAAGACGCGGGAAGAGAAAGCTCTCAGAACAAGAGCTTTTTCAACTCGCTAGGTATTCAAGAAGGGGTGACTAGTTCGCTTGCCTCACGCAACGCCGAGTCCAGTTATTGACGCCTCATCGGTATCAACTTGACTCGGTTGGATCAGTTACTTAGAAGGCCAGTCCCAATAGTTCCCATGAGCAGGTTGCTTAGACCGATGCACAACCGAGGTTGAGCGCTCAATCTGCCTGCCGTACGGATCCGTCTTGGAATCATCCCCAGACACAAACACCAAGTTGCACCCCGGCTCGCCTTCTTGCCCGCTCATTGCTGACCAGACAACAGTGACAAGCGCATTGTGCTCTTTGGCGTGTGCATCCACGTAAATGATGCTTGACCCTACTTCCAATTTCCTATCCATAACCCTGTCTTTCCGCAGCATCGGCGCTGCGTGAGACAAGCGAACTCACAGTGTCTGATACTGCCCCAACAAAATGGGGGAAGTCGTCGCAACAGGTTCCACCAAGCGTACTCGCACTAAGTACGGAGCTTGGAACGTAGGATAACCTGTGACCGAAGTATTACTACCTGGGCTAATGCTGCCGGTTGAGCTTATGGGTGCGATATTAACACCATCGACATACTCTGTCACCACGGTGTGCGAAATAGTGTCCAAGTTCTCAACAAGAAAGCCACTACTAGATAATGCAAAAAAGAACTCTAGGCCTGGAAAGATTGGCGTATAAGGTTGGTTAGATTTACCGGCAGCAGGAGACGGGATGAGCGTCACATTAGAGGCTGTCAGAGATAACCTAATAGGCGTAGA
>Ga0315288_10004735_pt1 | contig 17327 bp, 17 predicted proteins | sample YL17G11_20_MG_FD_203454 | JGI IMG/M metagenome (GOLD analysis project Ga0315288, IMG submission 203454) | Sediment microbial communities from Yellowstone Lake, YNP, Wyoming, USA - YL17G11_20 | ecosystem: Environmental > Aquatic > Freshwater > Lake > Sediment | place: USA: Wyoming | collected... | reverse complement strand
CGCGGCTCGGATCATCCGACCTTGTGCCATAGGCACGTATAGCAGACGGAATCCCGCGCCTCACGCCTCGGAGCCGGTGGACACTTGACAACCGTCCTCATAGCAGCCGCCCGCCTTGGCGGGCGCGTGTTGTTAACGCGCCCAGTAAACTGGGCGGCTAAATGTGGGCGCGGTGATGGCGGCGTGGGCGCGTGTTGTTCGTTGCGGCGCGGGGTCGTGAACATTTAGCCGCCCGCCTCGGCGGGCGCGTGTTGTTCGTCGTGGGTGCGGGGTTGTGAACATTTAGCCGCCGCGCTTGCGCGGCGCGTGTTGTTCGTCGTGGCGCGGGGTTGTGAACATTTAGCCGCCGCGCCCGGCATGAATAACGCGCCCAGTAAACTGGGCGGCTAAATGTGGGCGCGGCCGTGACGGTTGGCGCGCGGGTCGTGCACATTTAGCCGCCCGCCTTGGCGGGCGCGTGTTTGGGGGAACCGCTATGGCGGTCCTCGCGTATCACGTCATATTCGGCGCGTACGGTTTCTGGTTGCCGAACGACCCCCGCGGCTCGTGGTCGGTTTTCGTGGCGAGTTGGGAACTCTCGCGTTTCGGCAAGGCCACCAAGACGGAAGCCCGACGGTCGGTTGCGAAGGCGGCGCACGACGGGCGATTGCGGGAGGAGGCGAAGAGGGCGTTGAAGTATCCCGCCGTCCGTTTTTCGGGTCGGCAAGCCCTGGCGGTGGCGCACGGCTTTGCACGGGCTCGGACCGAAGGCGGATACCGCGTGCATGCCTGCTCCATCCTGCCGGAGCATGTGCACATGGTGATTGGATGGCACGATCGAGCGGTGGGCCGGATGGTGGGTCATTTCAAGGCCCGGGCGACGCAGGCGCTGGCGGAAGAAGGTCTGTGGCGGGCCGATGGGCGGCCGGTGTGGGCCAAGAGGGGGTGGAAGGTTTTCCTGAACGGCCCGGAAGAGGTCCATCGCGCGATTGCGTACGTGGAGGCGAATCCCGAGCGCGAGGGGAAACGCCGCCAGCGGTGGTCGTTCGTGGAAGCGTATGATGGTTAACGCGCACGACATGAATAACGCGCCCAGTAAACTGGGCGGCTAAATGTGGGCGCGGTGATGGCGGCGTGGGCTCGCGGGTCGTGCACATTTAGCCGCCCGCCTCGGCGGGCGCGTGTTGTCCGTCGCGGCCCAGTCCGTCGCGGCGGACGCTTGCAAATCGGCGGATGCGCGATACCATGTCGGCTCCGACCGAGTGAGCGGTGCGCCCTGGCAAGGAGCCGCAGGTTGAAAACCGACGAAATACGGACGCGATTCCTCCGGTTCTTCGAGAAGCGGGGACACAAAATCCTCCCCTCCGATTCGCTCATTCCGCACAACGACCCGACGCTCCTGTTCACCGGCGCCGGGATGAACCAGTTCAAGGAACAGTTTCTGGGCCTGAAGCCCTCCGGCTTCAACCGGGCCGCCACGTGCCAGAAGTGCCTGCGGACGGGCGACCTGGAGAACGTCGGCGTGACGCGGTGGCACATGACGTTCTTCGAGATGCTGGGCAACTTCTCGTTCGGCGACTATTTCAAGAAGGAATCGTGCCAGTGGGCCTGGCAGTTCATGCTGGAGGAGATGGGGCAGAAGCCGGAGCACCTGCACGTCACGATCTACGAGAAGGACGAGGAGACGTTCGAGATCTGGCATAAACTCATCGGCATTCCGTCCGAACGAATCTGGCGGTTCGGGGAGGACTCGAACTTCTGGCCGGAGTCGGCCCCGTCTTTAGGACCGAACGGCCCGTGCGGGCCGTGCACGGAAATCCTCGTGGACACGGAGCCGGGGCGGGGCGACGCCTCGACCCCCGCGAACGATTCCGCCCGGTTCGTCGAGGTGTGGAACCTGGTGCTCCAGCAGTTCGACCGGCAGGAGGAGGGCAAGTTGGCACCCCTGCCGTCGAAGAATATTGATACGGGAATGGGCCTGGAGCGGATGGCGGCGATCATGCAGGGCGTGCCGACCGCCATGGACATTGACGTCATGTTGCCGATCGTCCGGGCGGCGGCCGAGCGGGCGGGGCGCTCCTACGAGCCGCTTTCCGCCGACGCCGACGGTCGGCGCCTTCGCCGAATCGCCGAGCACGCGCGGGCGGTCGCTTTCTGCATCGCCGACGGTGCCCTGCCGGACCGGTACGGGCGGGGGTACGTCGTGCGCCGGCTGATCCGGCGTGCGGCGCTCGACGGCCGGCACTTGGGCGTCACGGAGCCGTTTCTGTACGGCCTCGTGCCGGCGGTTGAGAAGACGATGGGGCGGGCGTACCCGGAACTGGCGCAGCGGCGGACGACGATCGAGAACATTGTTCGGGGCGAGGAGGAGCGGTTCGCGGCGGCGCTGGAGGATTCGCCGGGCGTCCGCGAGTTCGAGGAGGCGACGGCCGAGGCGGTCGCCTCCGACGCGAAGCGCATGTCCACCGAAAGGGTGTTTGAGTTCTACGACACGTTCGGCATTCCCCTGGAGTTCATGGAGGAGCGGTGGCGCGATGAGGGCGTCACGTTCGACCGCGAGGGGTTCGAGAAGGCGCTGGAGGCGCGGCGGGCGCAGTCGCGGGCCGGGTCGAAAATGGGCGACGAGGCAATCGTCTTCAAGCGCGAGTTTCTGTCGGAAAAGGCGCTGGAGCGCCTCCGCCGGGAGAACCTCGAGACGGATTTCGTCGGATACGAGTCCACGGCGAGCGAGGCGCGGGTGCTGGCGATCTTCGTGGACGACGCGTGGGCGGAGTCGGCCGAGGCGGGGCGGGAGGCCCAGGTCCTCCTGGACCGGACGCCGTTCTACGCCCGCGCGGGCGGCCAGGTCGGCGACGCGGGGCGGATCGAGGCGGAGGCGGGCTCGGGATGCGTCGCCGACACGATCCTCGACCACGCCTTTTTCGTCCACCTGGTGAAGGTCGAGAAGGGGCGAATCCAGCGGCGCGGGGCGGTCCGGGCGGTCGTGGACGCCGGGCGGCGCCTCGCGACGGCGCGGAACCATACGGCGACGCACCTCCTGCAATGGGCCCTTCGGAAGGTGCTGGGGGAGCACGTGCATCAGGCGGGGTCGGAGGTGTCGGCGGAGCGGCTGCGGTTTGATTTCACGCACCCGACGGCGCTGGCGGTGGAGGAGCGGCGGGAGGTGGAGCGGCTGGTGAACGAGCGGATCCTGGCGGGCGAGGCGGTCGAGGTCCGCACCATGCCGCTCGAAGAAGCCCGTCAGAAGGGCGCGATGGCCCTCTTCGGCGAGAAGTACGGCGACGAGGTCCGCGTGGTGTCGGTGGGCGACTTTTCGATGGAACTTTGCGGCGGGACGCATCTGGAGACGGCCGGCGAGATCGGTCTCTTTAAGATCACGAGCGAGGAGTCGGTGGCGGCGGGAGTGCGGCGGATCATGGCCCTGACGGGCGCCGTCGCCCTCGAATATCTCCACACCGAGGAGGACCGGCTGGCGGAGGTCTGCCGGGCGCTGAAGGCGACGCCGGAGACGATCCTCGCGCGGATCGAGAACCTCCAGAAGCAAATCCGCGACCTGAGAGGGGACCTGGCGAAGGCCCGGAGCCTGTCGCAGCGGGGCGGGCTGGACGAGTTGCTCGCCAAGGTCCAGCCGGTCGAGGGCGTGCCGGTCCTGGCGGCCCAGGTCGAGGGGGCGGACGCGAACGCCCTGCGCGAGGCGTGCGACGCCATCCGCCAGAAGCAGGGCTCGATTCTCGTGGTCCTCGGAAGTTGCGAGGGCGGCAAGGTGAACCTCGTGGCCGCAGCCACGAAGGACCTGGTCGCCAAGGGTCTGCACGCGGGGAACCTGGTGCGCGAGGTGGCCAAGGCGGTGGGCGGCGGGGGCGGCGGCCGGCCGGACCTGGGCCAGGCGGGCGGCAAGGAGCCGGACCGGCTCCCGGCGGCCCTGGCGGGCGTTCCGGACCTGGTGCGCAAGCAACTCGGCGGCTGAGGGGGGTGATCGGGCGGTTTGGGGTTGACCGGGAGGCCGGCGGTCTGTAGGATTCTCGGCCTTTGGTGCCGTCGGAGGGGCCGCGACAGGGTTTTTTGACCCGTAAGAAAGAGGAGAAACGCATGCCGGTTCCGAAAAGACGGACCTCGAAGGCGCGGAAGGGGAAACGCCGGTCGCACCATGCCCTGGTGCCGGTGCAGACGGTCGTATGTAAGCACTGTGGCCACGCGACGTTATCGCACACGGTGTGCGGGAACTGCGGGTGGTATCGCGATCGCCAAGTCGTCGAGATCGAAGGGGAGGATTAGGGTTTGCGGCTGGCGATCGATGCGATGGGCGGCGACTTTGCCCCGGCCGAGATCGTCCGCGGGGCCGTGGCCGCCAGGGACGCCCTCGCCCAAGACGAGATCGTCCTGGTGGGGGACGAGGGGGCGATCCGGGCGGAACTCCAGGCATCGGGCGCAGGGCTGGACCGCCTATCGATCGTCCATGCCTCGCAGGCGGTCGGCATGGCCGAGGCCCCCGTCGAGGCCGTCCGAAAGAAGCCGGATTCATCGATGCGGCGGGCGATGGAACTGATGGCCCGGCGCGAGGTGGACGCGGTCATCAGCGCGGGGAACACGGGGGCGTTCGTGGCGGCGGCGCACATGGTGGCCCGCCGGCTGCCGGGCATCCGCCGGCCGGGCATCAGCATCATCCTGCCGACGTACCACGGGCCCGTGGTGCTGATCGACGTCGGGGCGAACGTGGATTGCCGGCCGACGCACCTCTTTCAGTACGGTCTGATGGCCAGCCTGTACTCGCGCAAGATGTTCGGGACCGAAAACCCGCGCGTGGGGATTCTTTCGATCGGCGAGGAGAGCCAGAAGGGCAACGACCTGGCGCGCGAGGCGAGCGACCTCCTGGAGGCATCGGAGTTGAATTTTCGCGGCAACGCGGAAGGGCGGGACCTTTTCAACGGCCGGTTCGACGTCGTCGTCTGCGACGGGTTCGTGGGGAACATCGTCCTGAAGTGCGTCGAGGCGATGGCCGAGAACCTCTTCCAGACCATCCGCGAGGAACTCAAGGAGATGGAGCCGGCGGTGACGGCGAAACTCGGGCCGGCGCTCGCGAACCTTCAGCGCCGTCACGACTCGGCGGAATACGGCGGGGCGCCGCTCCTGGGGGTGGACGGGATTGTGATCATCTGTCACGGCAATTCGAGGGCGCGGGCCGTCGCCAACGCGTTCCGCGCGGCCGCCAACTACGCGCGCACTCAAGTCAACCGCGAGATCGTCGAAACCGTAGCCAAGATGAAGGAAGGCGGCGAGTGAAGCCGGTCCGCAGCGCGAAGATCGTCGGCACGGGCATGAGCGTGCCCGAGCGCGTCATGACGAACGAGGACTTCGCGCGCCTCGTCGAGACGAACGACGAGTGGATCGTCCAGCGCACGGGTATGAAGGAACGCCGCATCGCCGAGAACGACCAGGCCACCAGCGACCTGGCGGTCGAGGCGTCCCGCGCGGCCCTCGAGGACGCCGGCCTGGCGCCCGAGGACGTGGACCTCGTCATCTGTGCGACGATTACGGCCGACAACATTCTTCCGGCGACCGCCTGCTGGATTCAGAACCGCCTCGGGTGCGGGGATACGGCGGCGTACGACCTCTCGGCCGCCTGCTGCGGCCATCTCTACGCCCTGGCCCAGGCGCGGGCGAACATCCTCTCGGGCCAGGCGAAGACCGTGCTCGTCGTCGCCGCCGAGACGCTCTCGAAGATCACCGACTACACGGACCGCTCGTCCTGCGTCCTTTTCGGCGACGGGGCGGGCGCGGCCGTGGTCCAGGCGTCCGACGAACCCGGCGTCGGCATCCTCTACACGACGCTCTACGCCGACGGCGGGGGCGGCGAGATGATGCTCCTGCCGGCCGGCGGGTCGCGAAGGCCTCCGTCGCACCAGACCATCGAGGAGCGCGGCCACTACATGCAGATTCGGGGGCGAGAGGTCTTCAAGTTCGCCGTCGTCAAAATGCAGGAACTCATCGAGGAATGCATGAAGGCGTGCGGCCTGACGGTGGACCAGGTTCGGCTCGTCGTGCCGCACCAGGTCAACATCCGCATCATTGACGCCGCCACGAGCCGCATGGGCTTCCCGCCCGAGAAGGTGTTCCTCAACATCGAGAAGTACGGGAACACGGGCGGGGCGAGTTGCGCGATGGCCTATCACGAGGCCCGGAAGCAGGGCATCCTGGGGCCGGGCGACGTGGCCGTTCTGGTCGCCTTCGGCGGGGGCCTGACCTGGGCCGCCGCCGTGGTGAAACATTAATCACCGCAGAGACGCAGAGGGCGCAGAGAACGGCTTTTCATAGGTCAAGAGGAAACGGCCTGAAGTGAGAGCAGCGTGTGACGATGAAAGAGCACGATATGGTGGTATTGGCGGAGGACCTGGACGAGCACGGCCTGCGCGCGGGCGATGTGGGTACGGTCGTCCTGGTGCACGAGGGCGGGCGGGGGTACGAGGTGGAGTTTGCCACCCTCGATGGCGAGACGGTGGCGGTGGTGACGCTTGAGGGTTCGCAAGTCCGCCCGATCGGTCGGCACGAAATCGCGCATGCCCGCCCGGTGGCCGGCTGAGTCCTTCCTCGTGGTGTTCGGCGGGGGTGCTCTACGGGCGCACGACGCGGGTCTTGCGATCGGTGACGACGACAAAGCACCCCTTCCAGGCGTTGACGTCCTCGGTGCGGAAGAGGCTCTCGATTCGCTCAAGGAGCCCTTGGCGTCCCGGCTCTCTGAGGCGGATGAGCAGAATGCCGTGGTGGCGTCCCGGCGTGTAGCGGCGGGTGTCTGAGAAATCCAGGTCCTGCGTGATGAGCAACCGGCCGGACGCCTGAGCGGCTTTCCAGACCTTGGCGTCCGCTTGTCCGGTCAGACCTTCCTGAGGGACTGTGTCTACGTCGTGACCGGCTTCGCCAAGCGAGCGTGCCAGCCGCCGAGGAATGTTTTCGTCCAGTTTGATTCTCATGGGATGTGCGGGGCGCTCGCCACCGGGAGGTCCTCTTCCGCAGAAGCGGCCGCGAAGGCGATGACCGCGCGGACGTCCTGTTCGGTCAGCGTGGGGAAATCCTCAAGGATTTCCTGGACGGACGCGCCTTCGGCCAGGCTGGCGAGGATGGTCCGCACCGTCACTCGCGTTCCTTTGATTACCGGATCCCCGCCGCAGACTTTCGCATCCCGGACGATATGCTGCCTGTAATCCATGACATGGCTCCGCACACGCTAGGGCTCAAGTACTTTCAGTGTACCTTGGGGCGGCGACGGAAGCAAGGGTGTCGCGGGAATATGTCGCGGGAAAAGATAACGGCTGTCCGGATTCTCAGCCCCCCAAGGGCAACCCAGCGCCGAGAAGGGCCCACATGCCCCCTTCGGGTTTTTGGTCTGGACGATAGGGGAATAGCCGCTACACTCTTTCACTCTGCTCTGAAGAATGCGCGGCGGGCCCGCCTTCGCCCTACGGGCTATGGCGTGGCAAGCAAGCCCGCCGGCTAAATGGGCTTGGCCCAAACAAAGGCGAGGCAAGCGCATGGCCAAGACGGCGCTACTGTTTCCCGGCCAGGGGGCGCAATTTGTCGGCATGGGCAGGGACGTGGCGGAGGCGTTCCCGGAGGCCAAGGCCCTCTATACCGGAGCCGACGAGGTCCTCGGTTTTGCGCTCTCGGCGATTTGCTTCGACGGGCCGGAGGAGCGCCTCACGGCGACGGACATCAGCCAGCCCGCCATCCTGGTGACGAGCCTGGCGGTCCTGGCCGCCCTCCGGACGACCGACGCCGGGAAGGGCCTTAAGGTGGACGGGGCGGCGGGCCTCTCGCTGGGGGAATACACGGCCCTGGCGGCGGCGGGGGCGATCGGGTTCGACGAGGCGGTGCGGCTGGCGCACCTCAGGGGGCGGTACATGCAGGAGGCGTGCGGGACGGCGCCGGGCGGCATGGTGTCGCTCCTGGGGGTGGACTCTGGCGGCGCGGAAAAGATTTGCCAGGCCGCCCGCCAGGCCGGTAGAATCTGGCCCGCCAATTACAACTGCCCGGGCCAGGTGGTGGTGAGCGGCGAGAAGGCGGCCTGTGCGAAGGCGGCCGAAATCGCCGAGTCCATGGGGGCCCAGCGGGCGGTTCCGCTGGCGGTCGCGGGGGCGTTCCATTCGCCCCTGATGACGACCGCCCGCGAGAAACTGGCGCCGGCGCTGGCGAATCTCGAGGTCCGGGACTTTGAATTCCCCGTGGTGGCGAACGTGACGGGGGATTTTTATCGGGGTCCGGGCGAGGTGGCGGACTTGCTCGCGCGGCAGGTGGACTCTTGCGTCCGCTGGCAGCAGGGCGTCGAGCGGATGATTGCCGATGGGTTCGACACGTTTGTCGAGGTCGGCCCGGGGCGGGTGCTCGTGGGGCTTCTGAAACGGATTGACCGGAAACTCGGACGCAGCGCCCGCACGGTGGGAACGGTGGAGGAGATTCGGGCGCTAAGCGATTTTAGATAAGGCACGCGCCCAGTAAACTGGGCGGCTAAATGTTGGCGCGGGCCACCGGGCGCGGGGATGTATACAGTTAGCCGCCCCGCCCGCCACGGCGGGTAAACTTGCGGGGCGCGCTAAATCGGGCGGGGCGGCGAACCAGCAAACGCTGAGGCGTGACATGGGATTCGAGGGCAAGACGGCCATCGTGACGGGCGCCGCACGGGGCATCGGCCTGGAGATTGCGCGGCAACTGGCGGCGCGGGGCGCGGCGCTGGTTCTGGTGGACGTGCTGGAGGAGGACCTCGCGAAGGCGTCGGCGGAACTCGGCGGCGCGACGCTCTCCTATGTCCTCGACGTGACGGACGAGGCGGCCGTCGAAAAGATGATCGACGAGGTGGCCGAGAAGGCCGGCTCGATCGACATCCTCGTCAACAACGCCGGCATCACGCGGGACGACCTCTTGCTGCGGATGACCGAGGAAGCGTGGGACCTCGTGATGAAGGTGAACCTGAAGGGGACGTTCCTCATGACGAAGCACGCCGCCAGGTATATGATCCGCCAGCGGTCTGGGCGGATCGTCAACCTGGCGAGCGTCTCGGGTCTGGTGGGGAATCCGGGCCAGGCGAACTACTCGGCGTCGAAGGCGGGCGTCGTGGGGTTTACGAAGACGGTGGCGAGGGAACTGGCGGGGCGGAACGTGTGCGCGAACGCCGTCGCCCCCGGTTTCATCGACACGAAGATGACGCAGGTCCTGCCGGAGAAGGCCAAGGAGCGGGCCCTGGCGATGATCCCGCTGGGGAAAATGGGCCTGGCCCAGGACGTGGCGGCGGCGGTGGTGTTCCTGGCGAGCGACGAGGCCCGGTACATTACGGGCCAGGTGCTGGCGGTGGACGGCGGGATGGCGATGTAATCTCACCGCAGAGACGCAGAGGACGCAGAGAACAGCAAAGATAGGGGAACGACGGGAAGACTAAGGAACGGCCAAGGATTTTCAAGGACGGTGGAGCAAGGTGACTTTTTTGCTGTTCCCCTGGCCTTTTCTTTTGTCTTTCTCTGCGTTCTCTGCGTCTCTGCGGTGAAAGAAGTCGTTGGGGAAAAGGCGTTGCAAGTGGGCGGGCCGGCCGATAGACTGCTGGTGTACGAGGAAGGGGCCCCCCGGGGGGCCGCGGCCGAAAGGGTGATGGGCAAACGTTTCCTGCAGACGCGATGAGGAGGCAAGGCATATGGCGGACGAGAAGAAGATCAGCAAGGCCTCGGGCAAGGTGAGCGACGTCGGTCAGCGGATCATCGAGATCGTCGCGGAACAACTGGGGGCCGACAAGTTGCAAATCGCCCGCGAAACGTCGTTCATCAACGACCTGGGGGCGGATTCCCTCGACACGGTCGAAATCGTCATGGAGATCGAGGACGAGTTCGACATCGACGTCCCCCAGGAAGACGCGGAAAAGATCCAGACAGTCGGCCAGGCGATCGACTATGTGGAGAGGCACCTGTAACCGATGGCCAGACGCGTCGTCGTGACAGGCCTGGGGCTGATCACGTCGCTGGCGTCGGACGTGGAAGCGTTCTGGAAGCGGTTGCTTGCCGGCGCCTCCGGCATCAGCCGCATTGAACATTTCGACACGTCCGGCTACACCGTTCACATCGGCGGCGAGGTCAAGGACTTTACCTCCGACACCTACCTTCCGAAGCACGAGGCGAAGCATCTGGACCGTTTCAGCCAGATGGCCGTCGGCGCCGCCGTCCAGGCCGTCAAGGACTCGGGCCTGGACCTCGCGAGCGTCGAGGACCCGTTCCGCGTCGGCGTCATCGTCGGGAGCGGCATCGGAGGCCTGGCGGAGTTCGAGGCCCAGCACAAGCGGCTGGTGGAGCGCGGGCCCATGAAGGTCTCGCCCTACATGGTCCCGAAACTGATGATCAACGCCGCCGCCGGACAGATCTCCATTCTTTACGGCGTCAAGGGGCCGAACGCCGGCGTCGCCAACGCCTGCGCCAGCGCCTCCAACGCCATCGGCCAGGCATTCTGGGTCATCCAGAACGACGAGGCCGACGTGATGATTACGGGCGGTGCGGAGGCGGCCCTCACGCCGTTGGGCCTCGCCGGCTTCTGCGCGAACCGCGCCCTCTCGACCCGCAACGACGAGCCCGAGCGCGCCAGCCGGCCCTTCGACCGCGACCGCGACGGCTTCGTCCTCTCCGAGGGCGCCGGCATCATCGTCCTCGAAGAATACGGGCACGCCAGACGACGCGGCGCCAAAATGTACGCCGAGATGATCGGCTTCGGGATGAGCGGCGACGGAACCCACATCGTCCAGCCCGACCCCGAAGGGCGCGGGGCGGCCTATGCCATGCAGCAGATGCTCAAGGACGCCTCGGCCGAGGCGGACTCGGTGGACCACATCAACGCGCACGGCACGGGGACGCCGCTCGGCGACATCGCCGAAACCAAGGCCATCAAGATCGTTTTCGGCGACCACGCCCGCAAAATCGCCGTCTCGAGTACCAAGTCCAGCCTGGGGCACCTCTTGGGCGCCTCCGGCGGCGTGGAGACGATTGCGACGGTCCTGGCGCTTCGGGACCAGGTCGCCCCGCCGACGATCAACCTCGAGAATCCCGATCCTGCGTGCGATCTGGACTACGTGCCGCTCGTGCCCCGCGAGATGCCCATCCGCCGGGCCGCGTGCAATTCCTTCGGTTTCGGCGGCCACAACGCCTGCCTCCTGCTGCAGAAGATCTGAGTGCAATGTAGGCCGCGGCAACGCCGCGGCTTCTTTCTCGGAGACCAGACCATGATGCGCCACATTGTCTTGCTGATGACGCTGGCAGTGGGTCTTGCCGGCTGCGGCCGGTCACAGGCGGTCCGGGAAGAAAGGGCCGTCAATGCGATCCTCAAGTTGGGCGGCACGGTTTCCAGGAACGAGAAACTTCTCGGTAGGCCTGTCAGAAGTGTTGAACTGCATAGCCCCAAAGTGAAGGACTCCGATCTGAAGGACCTTAAGGAATTCAAGAGCTTGAAGTTTCTCGACCTCTGCGGCATCCCGATCACGGGCACCGGCCTGAAAGACCTGAAGGAACTTAAGGGCCTGAAAACGCTCATTCTCCGGGACACCCAGATCACGGACGCCGGTATGAAGAACCTGAAGGAACTTAAGGGCTTGCAGACGCTCGAACTGAGCATGACCCCAATCACGGACGCCGGCACGAAGGAACTGAAAGAACTCAAGGGTCTGCAGGCGCTCTTCCTCATCAGTACCCAGATCACGGACGCCAGTTTGAAGGAACTGAAGGAGCTCAAGGGCCTGCGGATGCTCTACCTCAGCGACACCCAGATCACGTCCGCCGGCATGAAGGAACTGAAGGAACTCAAGGGCCTGCGGTACCTCGTCCTCAGCCGCACCCAGATCACGGACGCCGGCCTCAAGGACTTGAAGGAACTTACGGGCCTGCAAGGGCTCTGGCTCACCGGCACCCGGATCACAGACGCCGGCCTGAAGGAACTGAAAGAACTCAAGGGCCTGAAGGGGCTCAACCTCAACGGCACCAAGATCACGGATGCCGGCAGGAGGGACATGGAACAGGCGTTGCCGACAACAAGTATCTCTGGTCCCTGAACGCTCGGCACGGGCCGGACCAATAGCCACGTCAGTGGGTTTCGGCGGCCCAAACGGCTGCCTGCTGCTGCAGAAGGTTTAATGCTACTTTGTCAACTTTGTCTGTTGTTGCGCGGCGGCCTTCCCAGGCCGCCGCGCCCTGAGCGCTTACCCGCGGCGTGGTGGCCTGGGAAGGCCACCACGCGGGGACTCGATGGTTGCCCAGTAGGATGACGAAGTAGCACCAAGCGGGCGCCAGTCCTTGACCTTCCGGCGTGGGCGCGGCCAGGATGGACGTGGAGGAACCGGCCATGAAAATGATTGTGACGCTCGAGCGGGACGAGACCGGCGCGGTGGTGGCCGAGTGTCCGGCCATTCCCGGCTGCGTCTCCCAGGGCAAGACCGAGGACGAAGCCCTCGCCAACATCCGCGAGGCGATTCAGGCGTGCCTGGAGGCCCGGGCGGCCAACGGCATGCCGCTCACCGTCGCGACGCGCGAGGTCGAGGTGAAGGTCTGATGGCCAAGTTGCCCGTCATCTCGGGCGCTGAAGCCGTCAGGCGCTTCGAGCGCGCGGGTGGCGCGTGGACCGGCAAAAGGGCAGCCACGTCGTCCTCCTGAAGCAAGGTCATATCGCCAGCCTGTCGGTTCCGCAGCACAAGGAACTTGCGCCGGGGATGCTGCGCTCGCTGATTCGGGCGGCCGGGATGACGGTCGAGGAGTTCGAGCGCGTTCACTGATCCGGCGGTCGCAGCGCCTGCCTGCTGCTTCAGAAGATCTAGGTTAGGGCAGAAGGCTTCTCCCGGTGCCTGGCGTCAACGGCGCGCGGCGTGCATCCACGCCGGGCTGGATCAACAGCATCCCCGGGATTCGCTTCGCTCATCCCGGGGCGTTGGAGGCATGCCGTCCGCGCAACACTTATTTGCCCCACGGTGAATACACCGGGGGCGCCGTACTCGTCCGGTGAATACGCCGGGAGGCGCCGCAGCGTTAATCAGTGCCGTCGGCGTCGCGGTCGGGCAGGAGGCGGTAACTGCCGAGGAAATAAAGGGCCAGCAGCGCGTCGATGTGCAGGAGTTCGACGTCGGCCGTCTCGCCCATCCGGCGCTTCACTTCGATGACGAACCAGAAGCCGAGGCCGAGTCGGGTGTCGCGGAGGAGGGCGTATTCAAGGGCGGTTTCATCGGTCGTCTCGCGGCCGGTGACGGTCGCCACCAGTCGGCGGACGATTCCGTAAAGCGCCTCGACGGCCGCCCGATACGATTGACCTTCCATGAGGCCCCGCACGCGCCCCAGTTCGTCGCCCAGATCGTCCCACAGGACATTCGCCCGCGTGTCGCGCGGGAGCCGCCGGCGGACGGCGGCCATCGCGCGGCGCGCCCGGCGGACGAGCGTTCCGAGGCGCCGGCCTTCCTGGGCGCGTTCGCCGGTCAGGTACGGATAGAACTCGCCGGGCCGGCCCAAGAGGTTGCCGATGGCGATGGCGAGTTGGCGCCGCAGGACCGGGTTCTTGGTGGTGTGCATTCGGGGGAGGATTTCCCAGGCGGCTTCCACGATGCCGTGCTCCGAGACGGCCTCGGCGCCGGAAACGATGACTCGCTCGTGGTGCTGCTCCCCGAGGAGTTTGATAAGCCGGCGCAGCGGGGTGCGGCCGCCGACATCGCCGAGCGCCTGGGCGCAGGCCTCCTGAAGTTCGACCGATCCGCTCGCGAGGCACTCGGTGAGGGCTTCGATGGCGCGCCCGTCGCCGATCTGCCCCAGGGCGCGGGCGGCCTGGGGGCGGATGGTCGAGTTCGGGTCGCACAGGTGCCGCAGCAAGGCCTCGACCGCTTGGGGCGATCGGATGCGCCCCAGGGCGCGGGCCGCCTCTTCGCGGACCTCGTGGTCCGCATCGTCGAGGCGTGCGATGATGTCGGCCGCGGGCAAGTCGTCGTCGGCGCGTTCCATCGTGCGAAGGGCCCGCGTCGCTTTGGGTGCGGGCGGCGCCGGTTCGCGGCCGGCGATGTCGTGGAGGGCGTCGGCGCACGCCTGCCGAAGGTCCGCCGACGCGCTTTCGAGGCACTGCGTCAGGGACTCGACGGCGCGCGGGTCGCCGATCTGCCCCAGAGCGCGCGCCGCTTGCGGTCGGATGCTGGAGTGCGGGTCGCGCAGGCACGCGAGGAGGACGTCGACGGCGTCCGGCGAGCGGATGCGTCCGAGGGCGCGGGCGGCCTCTTCGCGGACTTCATGGTCGGGGTCGTCGAGGCGGGCGATGACGTCGGCCATCACCAGGTCGCCCGGTCCCCGTTCGACGCTCCGCAGGGCGCGGGCGGTTCGCGCGGACGTCGCCCCCCCGCCGCCCCCGATGATGCTCAGGTTGAGGAAGGTGCGGAAGACGCCTGGGCTGGCGAGGCGCGAGACGACGTAGCCGACGGGCTTTTCGCGTCCCTCGCGGATGCGGCTGAGGGTCAGGAGGCTGACGGCGAGCATGACGAACGAGACGACGGCGACGATGTGGAAACTGCCGACGGCCACCCCCGCCAGATTCGCGTGGAAGCCGGCCAGCGCGTCGGCCAGTTGGCCTCCCACGAGCGAGCCGCCGGCCGCGATCGTCCCCACCAGGACGCTGTGCCAGGCCACGAAGGCGGTGCGGTTTTTCTGCGGCGTCAGGGTGAGCATCAACTGGGCGGCGCCGTTCCAGTATCCCAGGCCGAGGATGCCCGCCGCCATCGCCGTCACGGGAAGGATGTAGGCGTAGTTGCCAGGCGTCATGAAGAAGTACCCGATCCAGGGGATGACGGGATGCATGGCGCCGAGAAGGACGACGGGCTTTCGGCCGAAGCGGTCCATCACGAGGCCCCACGGCGTGGCGGTGGCGATCCACGTCGCCTGCGTGATGACGTACATGATGCCGAGCCAGGTGTTCGCGGCGCCGATGCCTCCCTCCGCCGCGCTGGCCGTGATGTACGGGGCGACGAACGGTCCCAGGATGCTCGTCGCGAAGGACCACAGGCCGATGGAAAGGGAGAAGCGGAGGAAGTTTCGGCTGCGGAGCGGCTGAATGAATCGGCGCCATCCGCCGCGCAGTTCCCCGGGATGCTGCTGGGGTTCAGGAATGAATGTGTGCAGGAGGATGTCCAGGACGCCCAGCGTGCCGCCCACCGCGAATACGACGGTGTACACATAGAAGATGTTTCCCTCGCCGAAAGCGTCGAGCGCGACCTGGACGGAGAAGAACCAGACGACGTTGGCGGCGTGGATGATGGTGCTGCGGCGACCGAAGAACGCGCCGCGGACGCCTTCCGGGATGAGGTCGGCGAGCCAGGACCACCATCCGGCGGCGCTGATCGTCGCCAGGACGAAACTCGTGACCGAGGCTGCCGTCACGATCGAAATGCCGAGGCTCTTGGAGCCCCCCTGGGCGGCGTACAGGGCCACGCCCGCCAGGACGTACCCGAGCAGGCGGTGCAGGATGTGGGACGCCGCAAAGAAGACCTTGCGCGTCCGGAGCCGCGCGTAGATGAGCACCGCCAGCAGGTGGAAGGGAGCGGCTAACTGGGTGAGAGCCACCAGGAGCCCGAGTTCGCTGGCCGACCCGCCCAGGTGGTTTTTGAAGAAGACGTTCAGGACGGCCTGGGGGGAGCAGACGGCGTACCAGGCTATGCCGCCCGCCCCGGCGAGGATGTTCATGTTGATGGCGCGGCGGAGCCGGCTTGGCGTGATGGCCCGACCCCTCGTGTCGAGCGGCAAGGGTCCCGTTTCGGCTTGGGTCATGGCTGGCATCGCTCGCGGGCGATCCTGCGGGCGAGGGCCAGGGCCTCTTCCTTCGTTCCGGCCCGGCCTTCCAGTTGGGCATCATACACCTGGCGGAGGATATCGGCAAAGGCTGGGCCGGGCGCGAGGCCCATCGCGATAAGGTCGTGGCCGGTGACGAGCGGCTCGGGGCGGACTTCCTCGGCGCTCATCGCGCGGTACCGGGCCATCAGGGCCTCGTAGCCTTCGGCCGACCCGCCCGACGCCAGGCAATCGGCCCGCCAGAGTTCCGCCAGTTCCTCGAAACCTTCCTCGGCGAAGAGGCGCTTCAGCGTGGCCTCGCGCATCTCGTCGAAGTTCATCAGCATCATGTGCCGGGCGACGAGCCAGGTGACGCGCCGCGTCTGGCTGGTGCTCATCCGCAGCCGCTCGCAGACGGCCCGGGCGGCGTCCTCCCCGACTCGCTGGTGGTGATAGAAGGTGACGCGGCCTTCGCGCATCCGGGCGGTCGCGGGCTTGCCGACGTCGTGCAACAGCATGGCAAGGGCCAGTTCGAACGTCGGTTCCCGCAGATGCTCGAGGCAAAGGAGCGTGTGGCGGAAGACGTCGCCCTCGGGATGGACGGCGGGGGTCTGCGGCTCGCCCTTGAGGGCTTCGACCTCCGGCAAGAGGACGGCCAGAAGGCCGAGTTCGCAGGCCAGTTCCAGGCCGCGCCGCCGGCCGGCCGGCGGGGCCGTCAGGATCCGCGCGAGTTCCTCCCGCACGCGTTCGCCGCTGACGGACGCCACGCTCGGCGCGAGTTCCCGGACGGCCTCGGCCGTCGCGGGTTCGATGGCGAAGCCGAGTTCCGCCGCGAAACGGACCGCCCGCAGCATCCGCAGGTGGTCCTCGGCGAAACGCCCGCGCGGGTCGCCGACGGCCCGGATGAGGCGATCCCCAAGGTCCTCGCGGCCGCCGACGTAGTCAACGACCTTCCCGTCCGCCGGGTCCAGGAACATGGCGTTGATGGTGAAGTCGCGTCGGCGGGCGTCCTCGCGGGCGTCGGTGAAACGGACGGCGTCGGGGCGCCGGCCGTCGGCGTAGCCCTGCTCGGCGCGGAACGTGGCGACCTCGACCTGGACCGGCCCTTCGGTCACGACGACGACGCCGAATGCCGCACCGACCGTGAGGGCCTTCGGATACAGCGCCAGGACCTCGTCCGGGCGGGCGCTGGTGGCCACGTCGTAGTCCTTGGGCGACCGGCCGAGGAGGAGGTCCCGGACGCATCCGCCGGCCAGAAGCGCCTCGTGGCCGGCGTCGCGCAAGGTGCGAATGACGGACTCGGCGAGTTGCTTCTCGGTGCTCATAACAGGGAGCGAAGGATACCGCGCGGGCGGCCCGGCGTAAAGCGGCTGCCGCGGATTTCACCGCCGGGGGGGCCTTCCTCTTAGGGGCTGTTGCAAAACTTCTTTGGGTGGCGGGTCTCCGCACCCGCCACCCCCGGCAGGCTGCGGTACAATCCGGGCACATGGTTTACACAATAGACCGGGCACATGGTTTACAACTGGGGCATGGAAGGAGGCGACCATGCCTTGGCGGGAG
>Ga0315288_10004733_pt1 | contig 17327 bp, 5 predicted proteins | sample YL17G11_20_MG_FD_203454 | JGI IMG/M metagenome (GOLD analysis project Ga0315288, IMG submission 203454) | Sediment microbial communities from Yellowstone Lake, YNP, Wyoming, USA - YL17G11_20 | ecosystem: Environmental > Aquatic > Freshwater > Lake > Sediment | place: USA: Wyoming | collected... | reverse complement strand
GACCCCCGCGCTGAGCCATGAAGTAATAGCTGCGAGAGAGGTTGAAATAGGCCTCCCCCCAACCTTCCCGGATGGTGGTCGACTTGAGACCCCAGGCTATGGCGTTCTCCAGGTCGCCCATCGACTGATAGTGCTCAGAGACCTTGAGGCACGCGAGGAACTTCTCGTCGTCCCACCCGGAAAGCTCCACGTAGCGCTTGTGGAACTTGATGGAGTTTCCGAGGTCACCGACGTTCCCGTACTCGAGGCCAAGGTAGTAGAGCTGCCGGACATCGGCCTCACCGACTTTGTCGTAATGTGCCTTGAGAATGCGGAGGTTCCGCATAGGCTCCCCGGGCTTCTTCGTCATATCCCGACGGTGGATGATGCGGACTGCGTCGGTCTGAACGAAGGCCGTCCCAGGCTGCTTCGGAATGAGGACCTCGTGTACAGAGCCCTCCCACTTGAACTGGCTGCCGGGGGCGACGAGGCGCTCGCGCCAGTGGAGGCATGTGACGTTTCCGAGGTGGTCGTGAGCGTACTCGTACGGGAACATCACGAGCCGGGGCTGCCCGTTGCGGGTCTTCTCCTGCTCCTCGATGATATGAGAGAGGTTCTCCGCGCCGCGGACCTCATCGTCGCCGTCGACCCACATGGTCCACGGGTTCGTGGCCAGATCGAAGCTCCGCTGACGGGCCTGGGAGAAGGAGGTTATCCGCCCCTCGGAATCGTTGCAGTCCGTGAAGACCTCGAACTTGTCCGCATACTTGCGGCAGATCTCCGGAGTCTCGTCCTTCGAGCCCGTGTCCACGATACAGAGCTCGGCGACGTGGGGCCTGAGGCTCTTGAGGCAGTTTTCTATCTGGTGCTGCTCGTTCTTGACGATCATGCACACTGATACGGGCGCCGGAGAGGTCATGACCGCACGTTACCGAGCCCAAAATACGGAAGCGCGGAAGTACGATGCTCATACTTCCGCGCTCGTCCGATAGGTCGGATCAGGTCATCAGAGAGTAGGAAGCGTATGCGTCGACGGACTGGCCGCGGAAGCTCGCGTTGGCGTTCGGAGCGGTCGTAAAGGCCGCGGAGATCGCCGTGTGCGCGGTCTCCATCGAGGCCTTCGCGCCGGCCGCTCCGGTCCAATATGACTGGGCCCCGAGGCCCTGGCCCGTCTCCGACCCGCACCAGAGCCCGTAGTTCCTGCCGGACTGGCTCGCGTAGTCGAACCAGTGCTGGAACGTGGCGATCTGCTGGGTCGAGTTGTTGTAATAACACCCGACTGCGACGAAGTCGGCGCAGTCCATGAGGTTCAGGCCCTCGAGCTGGGTGGGCTTCCCGCCGTAGGAGAAGCTCAGGGCCGCGGATGCGGGGTCGGCCAGCCACTGCGTGGTGAAGCAGCCGACCGGGATGTTGAGGACGGACTTGCAGGCCTTCATGAGGTCGCAGAGGCCCTGGGGGTCGGCGAACGTGTACCCGGGGACTGTCCAGTACTCGACGTCGAGCATGAGGCCGTCGAAGGCGGCGGCGTCGGTCGTCGTGCTCGCGGCGTCGGCGAGAGCGTTGTACTGCGCGATGTGGCGGACGATGTTGTTCATCACCCATTGCTGGTTCTGACCCCAGTCGGTGTTACCGCAAAGCGCCATCACGCGGATGCCGGAGGCGTGCGCGTAATGGACGAACTTCGTGACCGCCTGGTAGTTGGCGGTCGACCAGTTGCCGCCGCCGAGGCGGCCCCAAATGTCGAGGAAGACGACGTTGACGCCGTTCGAAGAGCAGAAGTTCAGGAGGCTCTGTATCTTCGCGTCGGTAGCGAGGGGGTCTCCGGCAGAGCCGGCAGAGCCGCACCAGACGAACATGGAGCGGTCGAGGTTGTTGTTCGGGGGCGTGGGGACGACGACGGCAGAGACGGTCATGTTCAGATCTCCTAGTCTTCGGAAAACAGAAAAGATCCAATTAACCTAGAACTGGACGTACTCAAACCCGCCGACGGCAGTGGAGGCGGTGGCCGCGACCGGGCGCTCGACGAGCCATATCAGGTCCGGGCCGACAATCTGCGGCCACACCTGGAACTGGTGGTCCCATTGACCTGCGGCAACGTGGACGATCGTCTGGCCGATTTGGAGCTGCGGGAGGTTCGCGTTCGACGGGTCGCCCGACCGGTTCATGTTGCCTTGGCCCGCGACGACGGTGGCGCCGGCGGAGAACGAGACGATGCAGCAGGTGAGCCCGGACGGCACGTAGTGGTGCGCCCAGAAAGTCTGGTTGTCGCTCGCGGCGATGGATCCCCACACGGACCCGCCGGCCGCCGTCGCGGTCCAGACCTGGATGGTTCCGACGTTTCCGCCGACCGAGCCGACGGATGCGACCATGATGCTCTCGATGTACGCGATGTCCGTCGCTACCGTGTTGACGGCGGTGACACCGTTCATAGTGACGGTCTCGGACTTCAGGACGAAGGCGGCGGTCAGGTAGTTGATCGTGACGGTCCGCGCCCCCGTTCCGGCCGACGCGTCGTTGGCGCTCGTCGAGTTTACGCTCCGCTGAGCGTTGGCACCTTGGGGTGCGTAGTTGGTTGCGCGAATGACCTTCCCGGACGTCGCGGACGTCCCCACGTAGCCCTGGGCCCTCCCGTAAGAGCTCACGGTGGTGCTAGGAACGCCGACAGAGTAGGCCTGGACCGGGTCGGCCCCACCGAGCGCAGCACCCTGATGCGCGGCGACGACGGAGTTCAGCGTGGTCTGGTCGCCGCCCGAAAGGACGTCCTTGAACAAGATGGCGCAGTTGTTCGCCGCCGTGCTGATGGAGTCTAGGGCGGTGGAGATAGACGAGGCGCGGATCTCCACCGTAAGCCGGTCCGTAGCGACCTTCCCGTTAGGGAAGGCCGTAGAGATCGTGTAGTTGTAGGTCGTGGGAGTAGGCATTACATGGCCTCGTCATTCTGGCGGGACAAGCGCTCCATCATCCCACCTTCTGGAGGATGAAATTCCTATTACCGAGAGTGCCGGTTCCAGTCGAAACACGCCATCTGATCTCGACAATCTCGCCGGCGTTGACTCCAGTCACGTATTCATAGAGGACGCCGGCCATGCCGGCGCCGCCGGCCGTCACGCGGATGTTGCGTTCGGATCCGGTCACCTGGACGCCGTTCACATAGATGGAGAACGTGGCGACGAGAGAAGCGGAGGAGCCTGACCAGTTGATGTTGGCCGTGAGAAGATAGTTCCCGGCGCCAGGAGTCGTGGTCAAGTTGGCGACCACGACGTCCGTTGTGGACGTCGTGGTCGGAGCGTCAGTCGCGGAAAGCTCTGTGATGGTCAGACCGGGGCCAGTGGCGCCGGTGACTCCGGGCGAGCCCTGAGGAGCTCCGGCCGGGCCCGTAGCCCCGGTTGCGCCATGGAGGCCGGTCATGCCCATCGGGCCCGTAGCCCCGGTGGCGCCCACCGGGCCTTCGGACGCTATGGCGTGCATCTCACCGGCGGCAAGCTTGAGGGCCCTCGACCCGAACGTCTTGCGCCATTCCGCGTACAGGGTGTGGACGCCCGAGGGCCGGGCGGCGGCGTGGATGGCGACGACGTGCTCCGGCATGCTGAAGCCGGAGTAAGCCGGGACATAGATGGGCATGATGGGCCCAGCCACTCCGTCGATGACGACGCGAACCTCGGCAAAAGCAGCGAATGTGGCGCCGCCCGTGCCGCCCGTGCCGCCCGTGGTGTCTATGGAGGCGTTGAATATCCCTATAATGTTCGAGTTAGCGACGTTCGTCGTCAGGTTGAAGTAAGAGCTCGGTATGGCCGTAAAGCCGACGGGCGTCCCGCCAGCGCCGGTGAACACATTGGTGGAAACGGGAAGGTTGCTAAGCGTGGCGACCGGCCCTGCCGGACCCGTCGCGCCCTGGGTTCCGGTGGGTCCAGTGACTCCCGTGGCGCCCTGGGGACCCGTCGCGCCCTGGGGACCCGTCGCGCCCTGGGGACCAGTGGAGCCGGGTGAACCCTGGGTCCCCTGAGGGGCCCCCGCGGGACCAGTGGCCCCCGTAGCGCCTCGCGGGCCCGTAGGGCCAGTGGCTCCCGTGACGCCAGGACTACCCTGGGCGCCAGTGGCGCCGGTGGGACCCTGAGGACCGGTAGGACCGGTAGGACCGGTAGGACCAGTTACGCCGGTGGGACCCTGGGGGCCCGTTGCGCCCTGGGGGCCAATGGGTCCGGTAGAACCTGTGATGCCTTGAACACCCTGTGGACCGGTCGCGCCGGTGACGCCGGGGGAGCCCTGAGTCCCCTGTGGACCCGTTGCGCCGGTAACCCCGGGGGAACCCTGCGGACCGGTTGCGCCGGTGACTCCGGTAGGACCTTGCGGACCGGTTGCGCCGGTGACTCCGGTAGGACCTTGCGGACCGGTTGCTCCCTGCGGACCAGTTGCTCCAGTGACGCCGGGTGAACCTTGTGATCCAGTTGAACCGGTTGAACCTATGGGACCGGTAACGCCGGGGGACCCCTGTGGACCTGTTGCGCCGGTAACCCCGGGGGAACCCTGCGGACCGGTTGCGCCGGTGACACCCTGGGTGCCCTGGGTGCCCTGGGTGCCCTGGGTGCCCTGTGGGCCGGTCGCCCCTTGCGGGCCGGTCGGCCCGGTTGCCCCGGTTACACCGTTGACGCCCGTTGCACCTTGCGGGCCAGTGGCTCCCGTTACTCCCTGAATACCGCTTCCCGACTCGATGGTGAAGCTCGAAAAGTTCCAGGTCGGGGAAATGCTGGCGTTGTTACACGAGACGTAGACAGAGAACGTGTCACCGGCTATTGCAGAGACGATGACGGTTCCACCGACCTGGTTCGCGGACGCGCCGCCGCCGGTACCGACTCCGGCGGACGAGAACGACCCCGCGGCGGCCTGAGCGCCGTTCTTCCAGATCTGGAAGGTGAGAACGTTCGCCGCGATGGTGGTGAAGGAGGAGAAGAACGAAACCTCGTAGTCACCGGAGGTGATGACGGTGAACCCGGTCGTAGTCGTGGTGATGTTTTTGCTGGCGTTCGCGGTCCATCCGACCGATCCCGTCCCGGCGCCGAACTGGTAGAACGTGCCCGCCGTCGTGAGCGTCGTCTGCGGCTGTCCGCCATTCTCATGACCCCATATCGGGGTCCCCGGCCCAGGGCCAGTCGGACCCTGGACACCAGTTGCACCCTGCGGACCGGTGGCCCCTGCGGGACCTGTAGGACCCGTAGGACCCGTCGGCCCGGTAGCGCCGGTAACACCCTGGACACCAGTTGCACCCTGCGGACCGGTGGCCCCTGCGGGACCTGTAGGACCCGTAGGACCCGTCGGCCCGGTAGCGCCGGTAACACCCTGGACACCAGTTGCACCCTGCGGACCGGTGGCCCCTGCGGGACCTGTAGGACCCGTCGGCCCGGTGACTCCAGGGGAGCCTTGAGTTCCCTGAGGCCCAGTAGCGCCGGTGTTGCCGCGCGGACCAGTCGGGCCGGTAGGACCTGTGGCGCCAACAGGGCCTGTGGCGCCAACAGGGCCGGTTGGACCGGTCGTTCCAGTGACGCCGGGTGAGCCCTGAGGACCGGTGGAACCTGTCGAACCAACAGGACCCGTGAAACCGGTGACGCCGGGGGAGCCCTGCGGACCAGTTGCGCCCATCTGGCCTTGCGGGCCAGTAGGGCCGGTCACGCCCTGTGGGCCTGTGGCGCCGGTGACCCCAGGAGACCCTTGCGGGCCCTGCGGGCCGGTATTTCCACGCGGTCCTGTGGCGCCGGTTGGACCGCGCGGACCGGTAGGACCAACCGGTCCGGGAACGACTACCGTGTTGATCCCGCTAAGAAGACGAACGCGGTCAATGTAGAAGCCGGAAAGCCCGCCTGACTTGATGACGTAGAACCGGAGCTGAGTGACGGACGTGCTAGTGAGGTTGAAAGAGCTCAGAGGTAGAGAGACGATCTGGTAGGAGGAGGTGTTGTTCTTATCGAACAGCGTCCCGTCCGCTATGTACTTCCACAGTCCGTTGCCGGTGCCGTCCGGGTTTTCGAAACGGAAGTACAAGTACGATCCCGCCCAGTCAGCCGACTTGCACTTGATCGCGAACTGAAGCGTGGTGTCAGAGGAAGCGTTGTATGTGCCGGACGGGTCGAAGAATATCTGGTCGCCCGTAATGGGGCTGATGGCGCTGATGTCCTTCGTTCCCTGGTAAGGATCCGTCGTATCGCCTAGGACGACGCGTCCGCCCGCGTTGGTAGTGGCGGCCCACTCGCCTCCGCCGATACCCGCGTTCTCCAGATAGATGTTCGTGGAGGAAACGCCGGTCGGAGTGGTAGCACCAGCGGCGACGTAGACGAAGGAGACTTCAACCTGGTCTATGCCGATCTCGGGCTTGACAGGAGAAGCGGACGGCGTGCCGGTTACGACGCTCACGACACCGTTGGTGTCGGCGACGATCACGTCGATGCGGTCAAAAGTCGGATCAGCGGTGGAGAGCGTGACCGACGTGGGGGCGCTCGTGTAGAAGGTCCCGCCAATGACATACTCGAGGTGAGTGACGTGGAACGTCAACCCTGAGTCCCAGGACGCGCCTCCAGAGTACAGACCGTCCTGGAGGGGAGGGCCGACGACGACGACGTTGACCTGAGACGGGTTCACCAGGTCGGTCGAGGCGCGGATGATCGGACCGACGAAGTTGAAAGTATCCTTAAGAGGACCGGAGATCCCGGTGCCCTCATCCCTGACGTTCACGCCAGTGGGACCACGAGGTCCAGTGGGACCTATCGCGCCCTGCGGACCCGTGGGTCCAGTAACACCGAGGGGTCCAGTAACGCCCGTAGGTCCGACGACGGACATAGACCCATCTTCACCGACTACGAGACTCCAGTTGATTCCGCTTGGGGAGATAAGGACCGTCTGCGGAGGAAGTCCAGTGGGCTGTCCGTAGTAGGGGACATAGCCGAACTGAGCCATGATCTGGTCAAGATCAGACTTCAACGCGTTGTTCGTCAGGGTGACGTCGACAACCTCGAAGGAGGCATTCGTCCCTACCTGTATCCCGGTCTCAACAAGCTCCTGCAGGAACTGTTGGTTTATGGACAGGGATCGGTATCGATGCGTGCTCATGCCCGAAACCCAGTGGCCAAAATGGTTTCAAAAACCCGATTCACGGAACTCATACGAACTCCATGGAGACGAGAACCTGCTGGACCGCAGGGGACACCGTAGACGCCTTAGTCACCTGGATTGTTATGGAGTCCCCTGCGGAAACGTCCACAGAGTTCGTCGTATCGGATCCGGAGGACACATTCCCGGCCACCGACGCCGTCAGGGCCGTGGTTGATCCGTTCACCATCACCGTGTAGTCGATGGCGTTCGTGGAGGAGCTCGGAGAGTTCTGGTAAATGTAGAGGTTCCGAAGCTTCCCCGCGCGGGGAACCGACATACGGTATACGTCGGAAGTGGCGGCGTTGGAGCTTTGGAAGCCCGGATAAAGGTACCGGGTCGTGGTTGTAGTGAGAACGTTATCCGCTCCGAACAGGAGAACAGCTCCAGCCCCGGGGCCGGTGGCGCCTTGCGGGCCGGTGGGACCAGTGACCCCGGTGACCCCGTTAATGCCTGTCGCGCCGCGCGGGCCTGTCGGACCCGTGACGCCGGTGATACCGGGAGAACCCTGCGGACCCGTGGGGCCAGTAGCGCCGGTGACACCTGGAGAGCCCTGAGGACCGGTTGCCCCCGTGACACCGGGAGATCCTTGGGTACCTTGCGGACCCGTCGGCCCTTGCGGGCCGGTGACCCCAGTGACGCCAGGTGATCCCTGCGGGCCGGTCGAACCCTGCGGGCCGGTCGGTCCAGTTGCGCCGGTGATGCCCGGCGTGCCCTGCGTGCCCTGCGGGCCAGTAGGCCCAATCGGCCCGGTCGGACCCGTGACACCGGTGACGCCAGGCGACCCCTGCGGACCTGTAACACCGGTGACGCCAGGTGAACCCTGCGTGCCCTGCGGGCCAGTGTCACCACGGGGGCCAGTGGGGCCGGTGGCGCCTGTGACCCCAGGAGAGCCCTGAGGGCCCGTGGCCCCCGTGACCCCAGGAGAGCCCTGAGCGCCGGTAGCGCCAGTAAACCCTGTGACCCCAGGAGAGCCCTGAGCGCCAGTAGCGCCAGTAGCGCCTTGCGTACCCTGCGGACCTGTGGCACCCTGCGGACCCGTAGGGCCAGTCGCCCCGGTAACACCCTGGGCGCCGGTGACGCCCTGCGGGCCTGTGACGCCAGGAGAACCCTGAGAACCAGTGGCCCCGGTCGCACCACGTTGTTGTTTAACAAAGCCGAAACTCATGTCACGGGCTCCCTACGACCTCAGCTCCGAAGAACTGGAAAGCCATGTTCGGCTGGGAACCGTAAACGCGGATTATGTCGCCTGCCGAGAGCGTAACGCCAACAGTCGCCTCCCAGGTATCGCCGGGGATTATCGGAATCAAGGACACAAGATATTGCTTCGTACTATCCGCGGCCCCTCCAACGGCAATGGAAATGCTGAACAAGGCATCGGTTGAAGGGTTCGTGTTACATACCCAAATCGCGGATACAACGGTTTCCGTCCCGACCGGAACCGTATACGAATCAGTAAGCGTGGCCGCCGGGGGCACGGTCTGAGATAGACACTTGCGGAAAGTGGGCATGAACTAAACGATCCCGGGAAACAGCAAAGATCTATCCTCCCATCGACATAAGAATTTCTCCCCACCAGTCACGCTGAGGAGCGGTGGCCCCCATCGGACCTGTGGCGCCCTGCGGGCCCGTAGCGCCGGTCGGCCCGGCCGGGCCGGTAGCGCCAGTGACGCCCTGAGGGCCTGTCGGGCCGGTGACACCGGGAGATCCCTGCGGGCCGGTCGGGCCTGTGGCGCCCTGCGGGCCTATAGAACCCGTGGCGCCCTGGGGTCCCGTGGCGCCCTGCGGACCCGTCGGTCCCTGCGGACCCGTCGGGCCAGTCGGACCCTGCGGACCGGTGGCTCCGGTGACGCCCGGGGACCCCTGCGGACCGGTCGCACCAGTTACGCCCGGGGACCCTTGAGGGCCTGTAGGCCCTGTGGCACCAGTAACACCGTCAACCCCCGTAGCCCCCTGAGGGCCGGTGGGGCCAGTGTCTCCTCTCGGGCCAGTCGGACCTGTAAATCCGGTGATACCTGGAGAGCCCTGTGTACCTTGAGGTCCTGTGGCGCCCTGCGGACCGGTGGGGCCTGTCGCCCCTGTGACACCGTCTGTCCCGGTGGCTCCTTGCGGACCGGTCGGACCAGTAGCGCCCTGCGGGCCAGTCGGGCCGGTTACTCCGGTAATGCCGGGCGATCCATGCGGTCCTGTGGCCCCCTGCGGACCTGTCGCCCCGGTAACGCCATCGGCTCCAGTCGGGCCAGTTGTTCCAGTGACCCCGGGGGAGCCCTGCGGACCAGTTGGCCCGGTCGCCCCCGTGACGCCGTCAACGCCTGTGGCGCCCGCAGGACCAGTGGGGCCGGTATCGCCACGTGGACCAGTCGGGCCAGTAAATCCGGTGACTCCAGGGGATCCTTGTACCCCCTGAGGACCGGTGGGGCCTTGAGGACCGGTGGGGCCTGTCACCCCTGTGACACCGTCAACACCTGTCGCACCCTGCGGGCCGGTTGGGCCGGTATCACCGCGGGGACCCGTTGGACCGATGGCTCCCGTGAATCCTGTAACACCGGGCGAACCCTGCGGCCCAGTAGAGCCCTGCGGCCCAGTGGGACCGGTGGCCCCCGTAACTCCGTCAACACCCGTGGCCCCAGGAGAGCCCTGAGGGCCGGTAGCGCCCTGCGGGCCAGTTGGACCTGTGGCACCCGTGACACCGGGTGAACCCTGCGTCCCTTGTGTCCCCTGCGTGCCAGTCGCGCCCTGCGGACCAATGGGGCCTGTCGCCCCTGTGACACCGTCAACACCCGTGGGGCCTTGTGGGCCAGTCGGGCCCGTGTCACCACGTGGTCCGGTGGGGCCTGTAGCGCCTGTAGCCCCATCAGGACCAGTAGCGCCCTGCGAGCCAGTCGGACCTACTGGCCCTGTATCACCACGTGGGCCGGTGGCTCCCGTAACGCCGGGCGATCCCTGAGCACCCGTTGCACCTTGCGGGCCGGTTGGGCCGGTAACTCCGGTGACTCCGTCAGCCCCAGTAGCGCCTTGCGGGCCCGTGGAGCCTGTGTCACCGCGCGGACCAGTGGCTCCCGTGATACCAGGCGATCCCTGCGTGCCTTGTGGGCCTGTAGCGCCCTGGGGGCCCGTGGGTCCGGTTGCTCCAGTAACCCCATCAGCTCCCGTGGCACCTTGAGGACCGGTAGGCCCCGTCACACCCGTGACGCCAGGCGAACCCTGTGTTCCCTGTGAGCCAGTTGCACCCTGTGGGCCGGTGGCTCCTTGTGGGCCGGTTGATCCCGTAACGCCAGTGACACCGTCGACACCGGTGGCGCCTTGCGGACCGGTGGCTCCCGTAACTCCGGTGACTCCCGGAGAACCCTGAGTTCCTTGAGGACCAGTAGCGCCCTGCGAGCCTGTTGATCCGGTGACGCCCGGTGAACCTTGCGGGCCAGTGGCACCTGTCGGACCCGTCGCACCGGTGGCACCATCCGCACCAGTGGCGCCCTGCGGACCAGTCGGACCTGTGTCACCACGGGAGCCAGTCGGGCCGGTGAATCCTGTAACACCAGGCGAGCCCTGCGGACCGGTGGGTCCCTGCGGTCCTGTGGGGCCGGTGGCCCCAGTGACACCATCGGCACCGGTGGCTCCAGTTACTCCGGGGGAACCTTGCGGGCCCGTGGGGCCCGTGTCGCCACGAGGGCCCGTGGGGCCGGTGATACCAGGAGATCCCTGCAGGCCGGTAGCGCCCTGCGGACCGGTGGGACCGGTGGCGCCCGTGACGCCGTCGACCCCCGTGGCACCTTGCGGTCCTGTCGGACCCGTGTCACCACGAGGTCCAGTCGGGCCTGTAGCACCGGTGACGCCCGGAGATCCCTGAGTACCTTGCGGGCCGGTTGCACCTGGCGATCCTTGCGAGCCGGTCGGCCCTGTCGGGCCGGTGACACCGTCAGCACCCGTCGCTCCTTGCGGACCAGTCGGGCCAGTATCACCACGGGGACCCGTTGGGCCCGTAACGCCTGTGACTCCCGGAGAACCTTGAGTTCCCTGGGGGCCGGTAGCGCCCTGTAGGCCAGTCGGACCAGTCGCACCGGTGACACCGTCAACACCCGTGGCCCCAGGCGATCCTTGTATCCCCTGCGGGCCAGTTGCACCCGTATCGCCACGAGGACCGGTGGGACCGGTGGGACCGGTGGCGCCATCTGCACCAGTCGAACCCTGAGGGCCTGTGGGGCCGGTTGCACCCGTGACACCAGGAGAGCCTTGCGTCCCTTGCGGACCAGTTGCACCTTGAGGACCGGTGGGACCGGTGGCGCCCGTGACTCCGTCAACACCAGTTGCTCCTGTTATCCCCGGAGACCCCTGGGGACCGGTGGCCCCCTGCGGACCCGTCGCACCGGTTGCACCGGTTGCTCCCGGAGAACCCGTCGCACCGGTTGCACCGGTTGCTCCCGGAGAACCCTGAGTGCCCTGAGGCCCCGTGGCACCTTGCGGTCCGGTAGACCCTGTCGCGCCGGTGACTCCGTCAACACCTGTGGCGCCTTGCGGTCCGGTCGGACCGGTTGCGCCGGTTGCACCCTGCGGTCCGGTTGGACCCGTAGCGCCCGTGACCCCATCTACACCCGTCGCCCCTTGCGGGCCTGTGGGGCCAGTATCACCACGAGGGCCTGTGACTCCAGGCGATCCTTGCGTTCCTTGGGTACCCTGAGGGCCAGTAGCGCCCTGCGGGCCAGTCGGGCCGATTACTCCGGTGACACCATCCGCGCCGGTGACGCCAGGCGATCCTTGTGGACCAGTTGCACCCTGAGGACCAGTAGGGCCTGTGGCCCCTGTGACTCCAGGAGAACCCTGAGTGCCTTGAGGACCTGTTTGTCCTTGCGGGCCGGTGGAGCCCGTGACTCCTGTAACTCCGTCAACGCCGGTGGCGCCCTGGGGGCCGGTAGGCCCCGTATCGCCGCGAGGGCCTGTGGCTCCCGTGACACCAGGAGAGCCTTGCGTTCCCTGGGGGCCGGTGGAACCTTGAGGACCAATCGGCCCGGTTGCCCCGGTGACACCATCAGCACCAGTAACACCTTGAGGACCTGTCGCGCCCGTGACTCCTGGAGATCCTTGCGGACCCGTGACCCCCGTTACCCCATCCGCACCAGTCGGACCGCGTGAGCCAGTCGGACCGGTGTCACCTCTCGGTCCCGTTGCACCCGTAACGCCATCAGCACCAGTCGGACCGGTAATACCAGGAGATCCCTGGGGACCGGTGGTGCCCGTGACTCCCGGCGATCCCTGTGGTCCGGTCGCGCCAGTAACACCGTCAACGCCGGTCGCACCTTGAGGGCCGGTGGCTCCAGTAACGCCAGGAGATCCTTGAGTGCCCTGCGGACCTGTAGAACCTTGCGGACCCGTGGGGCCTGTCGCACCGGTAACTCCGTCGGCGCCAGTAGCACCGGTAATCCCTGGAGAACCCTGCGGACCTGTAGCTCCAGTAACGCCTGGGAAACCCTGAGTGCCCTGGGGACCGGTGGTGCCCGTAACGCCGGGAGAACCTTGCGGACCCGTGGGTCCGGTTGCTCCAGTAACTCCATCAGCTCCCGTGGGGCCGGTAGTTCCCGGGGAGCCCTGAGGACCTGTCGCTCCCGTAACCCCGTCAACGCCCGTGGGGCCCTGCGGTCCGGTGTCACCTCGCGGGCCTGTGGGGCCCGCGGGGCCCGTGACGCCGTCGATACCGGTGGCCCCCTGCGGACCGGTGGGGCCGGTGGCACCGGTGACCCCGGGAGAACCTTGAGGGCCTGTGGCACCTTGCGGTCCGGTCGCGCCAGTCACCCCATCGATACCAGTGGCTCCCTGAGGTCCAGTTGGGCCCGTGTCGCCCCTTGGGCCAGTAGGACCAGTGGCACCTGTGACGCCGTCAGCACCGGTGGCCCCTTTAGGGCCCGTGGCTCCGGTGGCACCAGTTACTCCGTCAGGCCCCGTAGGACCGGTGGCTCCAGTTACTCCGTCAGCTCCGGTTGAGCCCTGCGGACCAGTCGGGCCGGTGAACCCTGTGACTCCTGGGGATCCTTGGGTGCCTTGCGGACCTGTAGCTCCTTGAGGACCAGTTGGACCTGTAGCGCCGGTGACACCGTCAACGCCGGTCGCACCCTGAGGACCCGTGGGCCCTGTTGCCCCGGTAGTGCCAGGAGATCCTTGAGTACCCTGCGGACCTGTAGAACCTGTAACACCATCCGGTCCAGTGGGTCCCGTGGCACCAGTAGCTCCCTGCGGACCTGTTGGGCCGGTAGCCCCGGTGACTCCGTCGATGCCGGTCGCACCTTGCGGGCCAGTTGGACCCGTGTCACCGCGCGGACCCGTCGAACCCGTGGCGCCTTGCGGTCCGGTAGGCCCTGTCGCTCCGGTGACACCGTCAGGTCCCGTGACGCCAGTTGCTCCTTGCGGACCTGTGGGACCAGTCTCACCTTGTGGTCCGGTGGGGCCTGTCGCGCCAGTAACTCCCGGGGAGCCCTGGGGACCTGTAGAACCTTGCGGTCCAGTGGGTCCCGTGGCGCCCGTGACCCCGTCTACGCCAGTAGCGCCCTGTGAACCGGTGGCGCCGGTAACCCCCGGTGACCCCTGCAGACCGGTGACTCCGGTGACCCCATCGACACCGGTTGCGCCCTGAGGACCGGTCGGGCCCGTATCACCACGCGGTCCGGTAGCGCCGGTGACTCCGTCAACACCAGTAGCACCTTGAGGGCCTGTTGGACCCGTGTCACCGCGGGGGCCCGTCGGACCTGTAGCTCCAGTGACGCCAGGAGAACCCTGAGGACCCGTTACTCCCTGTGGACCCGTTACTCCCTGTGGACCTGTTGGGCCGGTGGAACCGGTGACCCCGTCAGAACCGGTTGCACCTTGAGGGCCTGTGGCGCCCGTGACCCCGTCAGGACCCGTGGGTCCAGTGGCGCCAGTAGTACCGGGGGATCCCTGCGGTCCAGTGGGGCCAGTGGCACCAGGTGATCCCTGAGGTCCAGTGGGGCCGGTAACGCCCGTAACACCATCCGGACCTGTGGCTCCAGTCGCACCATGAGGGCCTGTTGGACCCGTATCGCCACGTGGACCCGTGGGACCAGTTGCACCGGTGACCCCGGGCGAGCCCTGGGGACCGGTGGCTCCCTGCGGGCCCGTAGCTCCCGTAGCTCCGTCGACCCCCGTGGCCCCCTGCGGACCTGTCGGACCCGTGTCACCTCGGGGACCGGTCGGACCGGTGGCTCCAGTAACGCCAGGAGAGCCCTGGGCGCCCTGAGGTCCCGTCTGACCCTGCGGACCGGTGGGACCCGTGGCACCTGTGACACCGTCAACGCCCGTGGCACCCTGCGGGCCCGTCGGGCCAGTCGCGCCGGTGAGTCCAGGGGACCCCTGTGTACCTTGCGGACCGGTAGCGCCCGTTACCCCATCAGGTCCGGTGGCACCTGTAACTCCGGGCGATCCTTGTGGACCAGTCGGACCAGTCGGACCAGTCGGACCAGTGTCGCCGCGTGGACCTGTAGTCCCTGTGACACCGTCTACACCAGTCGCGCCCTGCGGACCGGTAGGACCGGTTACTCCAGTGACGCCGTTGACACCGGTGGCACCCTGCGGACCCGTTGCACCCTGAGGGCCGGTGGGGCCGGTGGGGCCGGTAGTCCCATCTGGACCCGTGGCTCCAGTAACCCCTGGGGATCCTTGAGGACCTGTAGTCCCAGTGTCGCCGCGTGGACCAGTTGCGCCAGTTGCACCCGTAACACCGTCCGAGCCAGTGGCGCCTTGAAGGCCTGTCGGGCCGATTGCGCCAGTGACGCCTGGAGACCCCTGCGGGCCGGTGGATCCCTGAGGTCCTGTTGGGCCAGTTGCGCCTGTTACCCCGTCGATACCAGTCGCACCTTGAGGTCCGGTGGGGCCTGTGTTCCCACGCGGACCTGTTGGGCCAGTGACACCCGGAGACCCTTGTAAGCCGGTGGCACCAGTAACACCGTCGGAGCCTGTGGCTCCTTGTGGGCCAGTGGGGCCGGTTGAACCAGTAACACCGTCCGAGCCAGTTGCACCATGCGGACCTGTAGGGCCAGTAGATCCTGTAACACCGTCGGCGCCGGTGGCACCCTGCGGGCCTGTAGAGCCGGTAACACCGGTGATGCCGGGAGAGCCCTGTGTACCCTGCGGGCCAGTGGCGCCCTGTGGGCCGGTAGCGCCCTGTGGGCCGGTGGCGCCCTGTGGGCCGGTTGCGCCGGTGACTCCGTCAGCACCAGTTGCACCCTGAGGACCTGTTGGGCCAGTGGACCCCTGCAGTCCAGTTGCACCCTGGGGGCCGGTAACACCGGTAGCGCCCTGTGGTCCAGTAACGCCGGTGGCGCCCTGCGGGCCAGTGGCGCCAGTGACTCCGTCAATGCCGGTCGCACCCTGCGGACCGGTCGCACCCTGCGGACCGGTGACACCTGGGGAACCCTGGGGGGCGCCGGCAGGACCAGTGGCCCCCGTAACACCGGCAGGACCCTGCGGGCCTGTCGCACCAGGTTCACCGGTAGGCCCTGTCGGGCCGGTAGCGCCGGTGACACCATCAGCGCCTTGCGGACCTGTAAAGCCCGTGGAACCGCCGCCTATCGTGAAGACACTGAAGTTGCCATAGTCGAGACAGAAGCTCGGAGCCAGCGCGCTGGTGGTGCTGACCCTGATGTCGACAACATCGCCGATGTTGAACTGCCTGAGACTTGTGGTGACGCTGATGGTGGAAACAGCGAAGTCGGATACTCGGATCGTCGCTTCGGTGTCTTGAACGCCGTTGATGAAGACGGCGAATATCAGCGTAACGCTGATGGATGTAGTAAACGAGAGAGAGGCAGCTATCCCGTAGACGCCAGCTCGGTCTATCGTAATGTCCGCGGTGGCAGTACTCGGAACGGTCCCGTAATATGAGCCAACGGTGGTCCAGAGACCCGTCAGAGGGTAGAAAACGTTCGGGGCGCTGAGCGCTATGCAATGGGTGGTGCTTGTCGAGAGCTCCCCGTAGGCCGGGTCGAACCCGGCAGGGCCTGTCGGACCTCGAGCTCCCGTGGGGCCAGTTGCTCCCTGCGGGCCCGTCTCGCCTTGCGGACCGGTCGGACCAGTAGGCCCGGTGGCACCGGTGAAACCCTGCGGGCCAGTGACTCCGGTGACACCGGGTGACCCCTGCGGACCCGTCGTACCCGGAGATCCCTGCGCTCCCGTAGCACCGGTGAAACCCTGGGGACCCGTGGCTCCGGTGACACCCGGCGAACCTTGCGGGCCCGTGGCTCCCTGCGGACCGGTCGCGCCAGTGACGCCGGGTGATCCCTGCGGACCGGTGGAACCTGTGACACCAGTTACACCAGGAGATCCCTGAGGGCCGGTGAAACCCTGAGGACCTGTCGCGCCCGTTATCCCGGGAGAACCCTGCGGACCGGTCGGGCCCGTAGCCCCGGTGAACCCCGGAGAGCCCTGCGGGCCCGTGGCTCCCGTTATTCCGGGGGAGCCCTGCGGGCCGGTGACTCCGGTGACTCCCTGGGGGCCGGTGGCTCCCTGCGGACCGGTCGCGCCAGTGACGCCGGGTGATCCCTGCGGACCGGTCGGACCCGTTGTTCCCGTGGCCCCGCGCGGGCCGGTCGCACCCGTTACGCCTTGAGGGCCGGTTGGTCCCGTATCACCGCGCGGACCCGTCGGACCCGTCGCACCGGTGAACCCTGGAGAACCCTGCGTCCCCTGCGGTCCTGTGGCTCCCTGCGGTCCTGTTGGACCAGTCGGACCAGTCGCGCCAGTAACTCCGTCAACGCCAGTAGCCCCGCGCGGACCCGTAGCGCCCTGCGGACCAGTCGGGCCAGTGACACCAGTGACACCGTCGATACCAGTGGCGCCCTGAGGGCCCGTTGAGCCTTGAACACCCGTGGCGCCCGTGGTGCCCGGAGAGCCCTGAGGGCCAGTCGTGCCCGTGGCACCCTGCAGTCCCGTGGCACCCTGCAGTCCCGTAGCGCCACGCGGACCCGTAGCACCGACGGCACCCGTGGGCCCTGTCGCGCCGGTGACACCGTCGACACCCGTAGCCCCGCGCGCGCCGGTAGGTCCGGTAGCGCCGACAGGGCCCGTGGGGCCCGTAAAGCCGACAGCACCCGTGGGACCAGTCGATCCCTGAGGACCTATCTGACCCGTCGGCCCGACCGGGCCCGTCGGGCCGGTAACGCCAGGAGATCCCTGGTCGCCCTGGGGCCCTATGTCGCCCGTGGGTCCAGGCGGGC
>Ga0315288_10004730_pt1 | contig 17333 bp, 8 predicted proteins | sample YL17G11_20_MG_FD_203454 | JGI IMG/M metagenome (GOLD analysis project Ga0315288, IMG submission 203454) | Sediment microbial communities from Yellowstone Lake, YNP, Wyoming, USA - YL17G11_20 | ecosystem: Environmental > Aquatic > Freshwater > Lake > Sediment | place: USA: Wyoming | collected... | reverse complement strand
TGGGCTCGTGGATATTCCGGCAAAATGGCTCGCCATACCCTTTCAGCGTATCCAGATCCATCGCGTTGACGTTGTCCTGGTGCGTGTTAATCAGCACCCGCCCGCCGACCGACAACTGGCACTGCTCGTCGTGCACCAACAGCAGACTGTCGTGCCACCCGTAAGTCCGCGACTGGTCCATTATCGGCGTGATCCACCCGCTCGACGTGTCGAGATAGCCCACGTTCAAAAAGGGCGAGTAGTGCTGATACCGGCTCCGAAGCAATGCCTGAAACTTCACAATCACCTTCCCGTCCGGCGTCACAACGGGCGGAGCGCCCGTCCCGTTCATGCTCTCTGCATACACAATTGGGGCAACGAACTTCTGTTTGCCCGTCTCGCCGTCAAGCACAAAAAACGTCGCATAAGCAGGCTGTTCGGTAAGGCGTTTGCGAATATAATCGAGCTGCGCCCTGTACGTCTGCGGCTTTTCCAACAGTGCAAAGTTTTCCCTGGCAAGCCGCTCATTCTCCTTTTTCGTGTGCCGCCAACTCGCAAAATCTCCGAATATCTCCTTGACCATATCGAGGAGAATGGGATCGAACGACTCCAGTGAAAAGGCCGGCGTGACGGTCACCATCACCGAACCATCCGGAGCCACCACGGGATGATACCCTCGAAAGCTCACCCCGGAAAGCTTGCCGCTCCGCCAGACACGCCTGCCGTCGCCGAAATCAAATGCGTATGCGTGCATATCCTCGCCGGCGATATAGACCCGGTTCGCCTTCACGTCGAGGGCCGGGCTTGAGACAATCGGCCCGCCCGTCTGGGCAGTCCATTTCACCCTGCCGTCCTCCGCCTCAACAGCATACACCTTGCCGTCCCTGCTGCCGATTACGACCAGCCCCTTGTGAACCAAGGGCGAATTCCACACCGCCGCGCCCGTTTGAACCGACCAGGCAGGCGCCCCGTCGGCAATCTTGACCGCCCAAATCTTCCCTTCCGCGTTGCCGAAAAAAACCTTCCCCTCCCCTGCCGCGCAAGTATGGAGAATAGCCCCGCCGGTCTTGAACGTCCAAATATCTGCGCCCGTCTCGCTGTCTATCGCGTAAAGTCTCCCCCCCATCGTCCCGATAAAGACCTTCCCATCCGCGACAATCGGCTGGATGCCCGCCATCAGGCCCTCATCGCCGAACAGGCGATACCACTTGCGCTCAAAAGGCGGCCGAACCTCGCTCGATGTTGCGCCCGTCCTGCCTGCATCGTGCGCCAGCATCGCCCACGACTCTTCCCCCGCCGCGACCGCGCAGACCGACAACCGGAACAAAACCATCCAGAATAGAAAACGCCGCGCCGCCGCAAAACACAGACCAATACGTTTTGTGAGCCGCAAACGTACTCTATCCCTGCTGTCTCTCATAGAATCAAATCTGACAAGACACTATTAGCCCGTCAACGTTGATCTTGTTAGTTGTCATTCCTGCGACCGCCGCCAGTTGTCATTCCTGCGAAGGCAGGAATCCACACCGACGCATCCGGTTGTCACTCCTGCTCGGCTCTGTCATTCCTGCGCAGGCAGGAATCCACAACCCTTAGCCGGCTACTGAGCGAACAGCACCCACAAATTCAACTGTGTGTGGCTATTAGTCTTTAATCAGATACGGCTCCTCAGGCAGCCTGCGGACCCATATATTCCGGTAGCGAACCGGATGGCTGTGGTCCTGAAAACTGATGGGCATTTCATCCGGGTGGGGGCTGTATTTCGCCTTGGTCTTGTGGGCCGTTGCGCCCTCGATCTCAAGGTTGTTATGCACTGCCACCCCGTTGTACAGAACCGTAATTCGCGCCTTGCGGACGACGTTGCCGTCCCCATCGAATATGGGGCGAAGGAAGATAATATCGTAGCTCTGCCACTCGCCCGGCTTTCGGCTGGCGTTGACCATCGGCGGATGCTGCCCGTAAATAGACGCCGCCTGCCCGTCGGCGTAGGTCTTGTTGTCCTCGTAGTTATTGCCCGTCCACGAATCGAGCACCTGCACCTCGTACCTGCCCATAAGATATACGCCGCTGTTGCCCCGGTTCTGACTGGTGCCCGCGGGCGGACTCGGCGAGGCCCACTCGACGTGAACCTGGCAGTTGCCGAACGACTCCTTCGTGTGAATCCCGCCGCCTTGCTCTTTCTTTCCGATCTCCATATAGCCGTTCTCTATCTTCCACGTAACGTCGCCGCCCTTGTCGCTGACCAGTCCCGGCGCGCCCTTGCCGTCAAAAAGAATGATCGCATCCGAAGGCGCATCGCCCGCCTTCTCGCCCGGAGTCACCACCGCCGGCTGCGCCCGCGTTTCGTCATGCGGGTCATATTTCGTCACTTCCTTCGCCGCATAAACACTGACGCTTGCGCACAATGCCGCCAAAACAAACCACGCAACATTCTTCATCGCTCTTGATCTGACTTTCATAATCGGCTCCTTGATAACCCTGACTATCAAACTTCCAAAACAGCCTCTTAGCCCGTCAACGTTGATCTTGTTAGTTGTCATTCCTGCGACCGTCGCCACTTGTCATTCCTGCGAAGGCAGGAATCCACAACCCTTAGCCGGCTGTTGAGCGAACAGCGCCACTTTCAATCCGGATTTTTCGAATAAGCCGCTCGTACTCACACCGGCAAAATCCGACACCAAGAATAGCCGAAACCCCCGAAGTCGTCAAGTCGATTATTGCTGCCGTAATAGTCAAGGGATGTGAAATCATTTTCTGGCAAATCCATTTCCTGTCATGCTGAGCAAAGCCTTCAGCCCTGAGCGCAGTTTTTGTCATTCCGAGCGCAGTCTTTGTCATTCCGAGCGCAGTTTTTGTCATTCCGAGCGCAGTCGAGGAATCTATTCAAATAGCCCCCCTGGCGGATCCTTGTTTTGAAGTCAGGTTTTGTTAGAGCCTCTTATTCCCAGCAGGCCTCCGGCGGATCGAGGTTGCACTGCAGCCACACGTTGCCAAGCTCGGCAACGTCTTTCATATCCACCTTGCAGTCGTTATTCAGGTCGCCCTTGATCGGCGCGCCGCACTGCACTTCAGGAAGAATCGTAAACAGCGCCCTGCCTTTCATCGCGTGCGCCCAGAAGCCCTGCAGCCCGCTGCCGTGAAACGATTCTTCGGTCAGCAGCGCGTCACACGTATAGTCCCCCGGCAGCAGCCCGACCCCGTCCTTTGGCAGTCGCTCCCATTCACCGAAGACGCCAACCGTTTTTCCGCCGTAATTCGTATCGTACTGGCTGTGTATCAAAGGATCAACGTCGAACGTGTGCGAATCAACCGGCCCGTCGTTTGAGCCGGGGCTGCGCTGCGATGTCTTCCACAGCACGTGATAGCAGTTGTCCACCGTGTAATCGAGCGTCGCGTCGCCGTTCTCGTCCGTGATAAAGTACCTGAACACCCGGTAGCCGCTATACAGGTACCTAAGACCCGTCGGACTGCCCCCAGCCGAATCGGCCACGTCGCGCCTCGCATAATACACGATGTCGTTCGGGTTCGGCGATGAGCCGTCTCCCTTGTCGTTTAGATTCCACCCCGTGCTCCACGCCCTGCCCATCCACTCCTGTTCCCACCAGCGCCCGTTAAGCCCGATCAGCTCGTTGCAGCCGTAGTTCGTATCGCCCACCCGATGGGTCTGCTCGCCCACCAGCTTGAACTGGTACGCGAAATTGGGCTTCAGATTCCGGCCGGTCAGCGTGCCCCTCAACTCCTGCCCCACCGTGTTGTACGTAACCACCACGTTGGCATCGTCATAAGAATAGCCGTTCTGATAGGCCGTGCTGTACGCCTGGTCGGCCACGTCCAGCCATCTGTAGGCGCTGTTCGGACCATAGTTCTGCATTCGCACCGTTTCAACCGGAATCGAGCCTATGTGCAGCGTAACCTTCTCGCCCTCCATAACGCCGTCGTGCGCCTCCACCACAACGCCAACTTTCACCATCCGCGTAATATCCGGCGCCCCCGTCAGGTCCACCACCAACTTGACCGCCTCGCCCTTATTCAGCGTCACCTTCGCAGAGTTTATCTGCGTCTCCGTCCAGCCAGCCGCCGTGCCCGTTATACAAAATGCGCGCACGTCAATCGCACCGGCCCCGCTCCTGTACCATAGCGGTATTTCGCACGAACCGTACCCCGTCGCGTTCATGTGCAAGGGCCTGCCCCACTGCGTGACAAGTCCCAGCCCGCTCGTCGCACCCTGCCCCAGCCAGTCGGCGCCGTCGGGCTTCCAGACCTCCAGCCCCGCCACCGAATTATCGACCGGATTGCCGACCGCATCAACTAAATGATAATAGACATCGACGCCCGGCCCGCCCACGTCACGGGTCCCCGTCATCTGCCCGTCGAATTCTTCGCCCGCCTCCGCCGAACCGGGGTGAAGATTGATGCCCTCCGCATCGACAAACGCCGCGATAAAGCCATCATTCCACCTCCACACGCCCGCATCCGCAGCGGCGCTCACGCCCAACACCACCAGACCAACAGCAACAATTCTCAACACCCTTCTCATAATCGTTAGAATGGCTCGCGCCACTCCTCCTTTCACACCTGTCACAAAGGCTTCTGCAAAATTGCAGGTTAGGCCTACCTGTCACAACGAACGGCTTTTCAACAGTCTTTAGTATAGCAGACATTGCCCCCTGATGCAAGCAAAAACGCCCCCCGCAGCCCTGCAAAACGGGTATTCCCTCGACCCTTCGACTCGGCTCAGGGCATGCCTGGTTCGGGACAGGCTTGGCCGTGGTGGCACGGGCTTTCCCTCGACTCCGCTCGGGACAGGCCTGCCCGTGTTGTACGTAGCACGGGTTTCCAGCCCGTGTTTCTCCATCCGTCGTTGCGAGGCGCGACAAGCCCGTGGCAATCTCTCGTCCGGCAAACTGGGTAAGCTGTTTGTGCGTTTGAAATTGGGTTTGATTGGGTTTGTTTTGGATAACGTTTGTTGTTCATTGTTCGTTGTTTATTGGCATAAGACTTTATTGCTGCTGCACTTATGTTTATATTGCCTATCTTCACATTGGCTTTGTTTTGCGAAAAAAGAGGCCGATTTGTAGAGAAGTCTCTACAAGTGTAGAGCGCCGCCTGTGAGAATGCAAAGATTAAAGTGCAAAGTGCAAAGTTGCGGAATCCCGACCTCGTCGGGATGGGCGTTTTAGTTGTAGCTTTGTTCTCCATATCAAGAAACCTCTATTTGTTAGATGCATATTATACAGGATGGGAAGTTGGGTGTCAAGTGAAATTTAGGCCGCAGAGGACACCGAGGTCACAGAGAAAAGAGGATATCAGGATATCAGGATATCAGGATATCAGGGGATCAGGGGATCAGGGGGCCAGGAGATCAGGAAGGCGAATCGCGGGCTTCGTCCACGCGGGCCAAAAAGTGGTGCGAACTATCGCACCCTACACTACACGACTCGAACGATAGAAACGGTGGGATTGTGGAAATGGGTGCTTGATTGGCGGGTGAAGGGGTAATATACTCAATGAAGTCTGTTTGAAAGCGATGAGCGAATTAGAATAGAGAAGAAGAATAGGTTGAGCATAGTTTCTTAAGCAAAATTGTCTTGGAGAGTCTGTATCACTAATAATACACCTATCGGCCGCGGGAGACCTTTTTCTTTGATATCCTTAACGGACCGCCATTCGTGGCTGTCCGCAGTTTTGCCCTGCTGGAATCATCTGATGAATTATTCATTCCGTTAGAGGCTGTTAGATCATGCCGAATGGTGACCCAAATTGGTATCGGGAAGTAAAACCAGAACTTGATGCGTTTTTTGGCCAAATCGCAGGCGTTTTGGAAGAATTTGCTGCCAGATATAACCTGACAATTGAAAAATATTATCATCAGGGCAAAAACTGGACGTTTCGGTTTCGGTGTCGTTTGGGCGGAACTGGCAGCATACAGGTGAATTATGTTGATAGTGACCACGTTATGGTAGGGGCATGTTGGGTGATATTTGACTACGACTCAGCCACTATGCTTTCAAAACATACCGATGTGGTGAAATGGAGGGTGAAAGAAACAAACCTTCGCGAGTTGTTGTATAAAATGCTGATGACCGTCCTTGGTTGGAGAAGAGTCGATCTGGCCGCCGACAAGCGTAAGTTCACAGAATGGAAGGAAGTGCCCAAAGCAGATTTTGAAAAAAGGGAACGAGATTATCCTTTTCCCAAGATTGAGTAGGCTTCTCAGAGAATAATAGCGACAGCCACGAATAGCGGCTGTCTAACCGGCATATCGGCTTCTCGATTCTCTGTGTGTGATCCCCGGAGCCCAAGCAGGATTCTGTCCACTTGCCATCCCTCGGGCCAGGGCCTTTGACTACGATGCGTATGGCAACCTTCTCGGCTCGCCGACTCCGCAGACCGATCTGCTCTACGGCGGCGAAATGATAGACCTGTCTCTCGGCTGGTACTACAACCGTGCCCGCTGGTACGACCCGGCCAGCGGCCGATTCAATAGACCCGATCCCCTCTCCCCTAACGCTGTATAGTAACTACGAGCATCTGGCCGGGGGTCAGGATAAGGGGGTCTTTGAGGCTTATCTCAACGCGTCTATCCTTGAGAGTGTAATCGCATTTGGAAGATTTTCCCGCCGTCGTCAGCGTGACCTGGGCCGGCTTGAAATTCTCCGGCACTTCAAATGCAAGCGATTTCAGCGCCAATCGCCCCCAGCGAAGCTCAATCATTTCTTGCTGCGTTTTGCCTTTGCGTTTCTGGCTGAACGTGCCCCAGCCCTCAGCCGCGGTGAACGCCGCGCGGAAGTCGTCCGGCGTCACCGCCGGCGCGAAGCCAATATGTCCCTTAGGCCCGTGATACTCGTACCCAGCCAGGGCGGTATAGACGCCCCAGCTTGCAAACGCCCTTGCGTAGTGGTCGCCGCATTCGACCTCGTTGAACGGGTTGTGCTTGGCCGGGTCGTAGCGTTTCTGAACGCCGTCGCAGATTGCAACGGCCTCTTCAACCATTCCCTCCCAGACCATGTGGCCCGCAACCTGGTACTCGATGCCCGTCCAGACCTCGTCCTTATAGCGGACGCCGTCGGCAAGGTACGGACTCTTGGGCCAGGTGCAGGTGAACAGGCCCGGCTCGCCCTCACGCGCGAACCAACGCTCGGGCTTGTAGTCCGCGTTGTACGGGCCGATATCGGGGGCCCAGTTGTATCTCCAGACCGATTGCAGCGCCTGCCTGACGTTCTCGGCGGGATAAATGTAGCCCAAGCCAAGCTGCTCGGCCCACCCCTGGCCGAAAAGCTGGTCGGACAGGCAGCCCTTCTCGTACTGGAACTTGGGATGCTTGGCCAAATCCACCGCCTCGATAAAGTACTCGCCGTCCCAGAGCCGCTCGATGGACAGTTTGCCGCCGCTCTCGAATATCTTTCGGCAGCGCTTGGCGAATTCTTCATCGCCAATTTCTTTTGCCATTTCCTCGCCCGCCCGAAGCGCTGCCAGATACAGCGAGCCGACAAACGTATTTGGGCCTTCGAAGTTTATGTCGAAGGTGTTGTGCTGGCTGTTCTCGATGAGGCCGTCGTCGTTGCCATCCTGTTTGATGGAGAACTCAAGGGCCTTTTTGATTCGCGGCCAGTTGCGCTTCAGGAAGCCGCCGTCCGCGGACATAAGGTGCTCGCGGTAGGCCTTCAGCACCGTGCCGCACTGCCCGTCGGCGGCGTAGTTGTTGTCCGAGCGGAACCCGACAAGGCCGGTGTCCTCGTGGAAGCCTTCGCCGAAGTCCTGCATCTCGCGGGCGCTTCGCTCAAGCTCCGGGAACAGCCGCGCCACCGCGTGGGCATAGTTCCAGACGTGGGTGCACGTGCCTTCGCAGCAGCCGACGCCCTCCCAGCCCCAGAACCGCCCGGACTTCCACCACTGGCACGTCCCGGTCGCAAGGTTGGCCACGGTCGAATGCAGGCGGAACAGCAGCCAGCGAGGCAGCGTGCTGTCCTCGTAGAAGGTCTGGTGCCACTTTTTAGTATCGCCGGCGAGGCGCTCGTGGTTGTCCAGGACGTAGTGGGCGACTTCGGAAGCGCTGTTGAAGCGGTTGGCGTACTCGTGGCCCTGCTTGAAGTTGGGGAAGTGCCAGGTCAAAGCAAACGTGTAGGTCTGCTTTTGGCCGGGCGCGAGATTGAGGGGCTGCGTCGCAAGCGCGGCGGTCTTGCTCTTGCCGACGGGGAAGGTGACATCGTTCTCAGCATTGAGCTGCGCGGTCCAGCCGCCAATAGAGTCGAGCACGGTGCGGGTCTGGCACGGCCCGGTAACGCAGGCGAGCACCATCGAGCCATAGTCCGGCAGGTCTTCAAGCTCGCCGGGGGGCGCCTGCTGAGGAGCATCGGCCAGCTCTATCTGGTCGATGTTGATGTGCCCCCAGCCGCCCGATGCGGAATCAACTATCTGTATCTGCGCCGATTTGCCCTCAAGCTCACTGACGTCCCAGAAATACGATTCGAGCTTTTCGTTGTCCTTGCCGACGGCGGTGCGAACAACCTTGCCGTCAACGAGCAGATTGATGCACGTCTGGCGCTGCTGGCTGCCGCCGCCGATGAGAAAGTTGATGAACTTGCGAGATATTTCAAAAGGCGGCGATGTGAGCGTCCCGTGCGGCCCATCCCCGCCTAAGAAGGTGTTGACCAGACCTTTGCCCAGAAATCCGCTGACCGGGTTCTGACTGGCCAACGTGCCTCCCGCGGGCTTCTTGCCAAAGGCCTCGCCGGTCGCCTTCCAATCACCATAGTCGGGACCTTCGAAATCGGCAAGGGCGACCGTGGGGCGGGGCTGCTCGGCGGCAGTCGGAGGCGGGGCCTTCTCGGCTGTATGCACGATCATCGCCCTGCCTTTTTCATTGACAATGCGGGTCCGCCTAAGAGCGTGAATACTCGGCGCCGAATCTATGCAGACGGCATTTTCGAGCCAGGCGAGGACACCGGCCTGGATGCTTTGCGAAGAAGTGTTTTCAAGCGTTATATGGAACAGCGTCGCAGGCAGGGCCGAGTCTTTGGCGTTGAGAGGGATGAACGGCGAAAACGCCTCCATCTCAACCTTGATGGGAAAGTCCCCGGCGCCGTAGCGGACCAGGCCGATCGGGTACTCGCCGGCGAATTCGACTTTGCCGAAGTTGTGGTCCAGTTTCCTGACGGTGATTTTGTCGTCCTGCTTGACGACGACGCCGAAGCCTGAATCGACGGGCGAGTCGGGCTTGTAGGTACGGTAGTTCGTGGCGCCGTAGCCGCTGAAGATGTTCTTGTTGAATATCTGCCACAGTCCGAGCGTCCCGTCGCCGCGGAGGTAGAGCTGCCCTGCCGCGATGCCGCCGACGGGCATACCTACCGTATTGGCGTCCTGCCCGGCCCAGACTAAGCGCTCGCCTCGCTGGAACATTCCCTTGATGTCCGAGCGAGAGAGCTTTTTGTCAACCGGGATTACGTGTCCTGCGCGGAGCTTGATCTTCTCGGCCCAGGCGTAAACCGTGATGAAAACGCAACAGGCAAGATATGCAACTGCAATTATGAATGTCCGGTACTTTCTCATTTTTCGCTCCTTCTAAACTTCTCTTCATGCAGAGACTTCACTTAATTTTAAGGTGCTTTGAGGCTTATCAAGATGCCGGAGCAGACGGCACAAGGAGGTAGGCGCTCCGGATTCTCCGGATTATTCAGCCTTTTGAAGGCTATGTCCTAACGCCCCAGGCTTTTCCAACCTCAAACCTGGCACTTGGACCGGTACTCGACTGCCCCGGCACAAATCATTCTACTGATTATTATGAAAAAGCCAAGCGCGAAACGCACATAAAAAGGGACCAACTCTAAGGCGAAATTGCAGTGGGATTTATCGCTTTTTGGACGCCACCATAACCTCATAGGTGGGCGAGCAGGATTCGATATCATGTCGCGTTCGGGCCTGTCCCATCCCCAAAGCAGCCAAAAGTCCCAAACCGCCACACAGAGCGAGAGTATTGCGGGTAATATGTTTGGCCTCTCCATTACGGTCAGTCCTGTGACTCTGCCTCAGTCACCCGTTTTGGAGATTGTTATTCTGTTCGTCTCCTTATTAACCAGAGCGCCTCGTATGGTAACCAGGCCGTATTTGTCGGCGGTTGCTGCGCCGGTTTGGATCACTTTTTCTTCGCAGGTATTATTCCATTTATACGTCCGGCTGGGAACTATTTTCAGGCTTTGCAGGCGACGGGGCGTAATATCGACGGCGCACTGGTCTTTTGGCGCGGTGTCGGTAAGGCCGACGGTCATCTCCCACCTGTCGGGCGTATCGACAATATCTTCGCTCCGCCAGTAGAGATAGAGATTGACCTGGCCGACCGAATCGCCATCGTAAGTGTCTTTATTCTTTTCCTCGCCAATGGTGACTTCTTTAGGCTCTTTCAGCGTGGCGGCGGTGCCGGGGTCGTCATCAAGGGAGCAATTTGTAAAGGCGGGCAGGCTCCGGTCGAGGCGGATGTCGATGGGCATTATTCGCTCGCCTGCGTCGCCGGGCATTGAGGCCCTCTGGCCGTGCCCGGACAGGCCCCAAACGAAGATGTGAGGCCGGCGGGTCTGCTGCATTGCCTGGTAAAACTCGACGGCCTGGGGCCAGCCGATGCCGGAATCGTTTTTGCCGTTGGACCACGTTATGAATCCGATCTCCTTTTGCGGATATTTGCGCAAAAAGGCGGCGTCTTTGTAGTATTCAAAGGTCGGCGTGCCGTCCTCGAATTTGACGCCCCATGACTTGTCGCCATAAACCTGCTCGTACGAGCCGGTGAACTGGGGGGTGCTGCCGGGGTCGTGCACACCGACCCAGCCGATAGACCAGGCGATCCTATCGGGATACCTGATGGCGAACATCGGGGCGCCGCCGCCGCCCATCGACGAGCCGGCGGCGAAGACGCGGTTGAGGTCGAGGTCGTATTTCTTCGCGGCCCAATCGAGGAATGACAACATTCGGGCGGTAGAGTAAGGTCGAACGACGCCCCGCTTCCACTTCTGCTCATCCCGTGGGCCGGAATAATAAAGCTCGTGGTAGCCCGTCCACCAGTCGTAAGGGATTTGATTGGAGGCGATCAAATAGGTTGTGCCAAGTTTTTGGTAGCTGTACCACCAGCCGTATCCGCCATCGAGGCTGCCGCCCCAGCAGTGCAGGTGCAGCCCGACCGGCGTCGGCCTGGCTTCGATACTCGGCGGAATCGCCACCACGTAGTCCATCGGCCTGTTTTCGACGGACGAATTCGGCGGTGACTCCCAGCGGACGTAATAGTGCAGTTCGGGCTTGTCGATGTAGTTGAAGCTATCGCGCTTGACGATTCTCTGGAGGACGGGCGCGCCCCGGCCCTCAGCCTCTTCAACAGGCGTCGATGTCCTGTTGGCTTCGGTCAGACCCTTGTTCTCAGTCCCATTTTTGACTACGGTTACGGCGTAGTAGCTCTTGACGGACACAGGCGACCCGGGCAAAGCAGGCCCTCGGGGCCCCCCACCAAGGGGCCGAGGGGCCTTGCGCGGGTTGTGAACGTAGAGGCCCGTTCCGGGCGGCAGCGGCTCGACACCGTCTTCGATAACGTAGCGGAGGGCAGGCTTGCCTTCTTGAGCGGATTCGCCGTAATAATCGATATTCCAGCAGCTCAGGGGCTTGGCCTCGGCAATGGGAGTTAAGCCTTCAACGGAATCGATGCGGTTGCTGCTGCGGTAGATTCGGTAATGGAGCTTGCCATCGTCCAGCTCACGGGCAAGCTGTCTTATGGCGGCATCGTCGCAATTCTTATCGAGCTGGGGCGGGTCAATTTCCTTCCAGGTTATGAAGGTTTGGCCGGAGCGATGCGATACGTTCAGGCCCGTAACCTGCGGATCGGCGGCGACTGTTGATACGGCCAACAACAGCGACAGGCCAAGATATCTAATCGGGCGGAATATAGTCCTTCGCATCAGGTCCATCCGTTAGTCCCTTTGATGTCACTGCCACAGTCTATTTCTTCAATTGCAGGACAAGCAGTGTCGGTTCGACGATGTGGAGGTTGTTCAGGAGCGGCTCGGTGTACTTTATGTCTCCGAACTCCGCTTCGCCGAAGTGGTGCTGCTTGCCGACGTGATTATTCCAATCGACTCCCTCGGTCAGGAAGCCTTTGTCGCCGTGATGATGCCTGGCGATAGCCCGCAAAATGGTAAGGCCATCCCGAAGGAGCTGCTCGTTATTGGTATCGCTGTATGCCTCAAAATATGCCAGTGCGGCTTCGGCGTTTTCCCAGAGGTAGGCGGTGTCCCAGCTTTTCTCCATATAGAGCAGGCCCGTGGTCTGGACGCCGTTTCTGTCGTCGGTCATTTTGAACTGGTCCAGGCCGGCCAGGCACTTCTCGTAGGCGAATCTGCTGATTTCATCGTCGCCGAGTAATTTGCTGGCTTGGCGCAGGACTCGAAACGCCACTGAGTAGGCGACGCTCTCGTGGTGGTCGTAGGTGTCGTGGTTGATGCTGCCGAATATGCCGCCCAATTTCATAAACACTTCAAGTCTCTGCTTTATTTTGTCTCTGTAATCGGCCAGGCCCTTTTTGGTCAGCTCGGTCATAAGCTGGACTGCGAAGAGGCCGTCGGCGCTTCTTTCAAAGAGTATGTCCGAGTCGCCATAGGCGTTGTTGGGGTAATGCTCGCCCGACGGCTTGCAGCGCCTTGGATACCAGCCATTGGGCGTGGGCTTTATGTTCTTGTCTATCCAGGCAGCGGTCTTGACAGCGACATCCCGCATTTTGTCTCTTCGCGGATTGTCTAAAAGGTCGCTGAAGATTAACAATTGGTATGCGATCTTGGCCATTGAGCCCGGGCAGAACCAGTCGCTCTTGTGCTGATAATTGAGGCAGAATTCGTTGGTCGTAGTGAGGCGGTAGCCTTTGATGAACCCTGTTTCGTAGTCGATGAAGCCGTCTTCGAGGACGTGGTCGAGCAACAGAATCGCCTTTTCGGCGAGCTTGCCCGCCCAAGCACCGGCGGGCTTGTCGTCCTCCAGGGCGGCAGGGGCCGCTTTGGCGTATTTTGCGAAGGAGTAAAGCTCATACGCGCCCCCGACGGCGTTTGCGGCCCAGCCCGGACCTTCGAGGTTGCCGAAATCATGCCAGCCCATTATATTTCCATCCTGGTCCACAAAGCTGGATTTGCAGACCAGGCGACCGTCAAAAGGGACGAGGGCGCCCTCCGCAAACCGCACGGAGTCCCGTGCGGAATCAAGTATTGTGTATTTGGGGTCCTCCGGCAGATAGAAGGCCGAGGCGACTTCCTCTAAAAGAATGTAGTCGATGCCGAACATATACTTCTTGACGGCCTTGTCATTTGCGCCGACGATTTCGACCTTGAGGACGTGCTGGCCTTTATCTAACTTGCGAACGCCCATATCCAGAACGCCGGTGGGAATCACGCCGTCGTTGAAAAGGTCAATCGGCTCGCCGAGCTTCTCGCCATCGAGGTAGAGCTGGTGAATACCGTAGTCGATGGCCTTTGTGAGCCGCATCTTGAGCCTGTAAGTGCCGCTTTTTTCCACGGGGACGGCTAATTCGAGGGTATCGCCGGGCTTGCCTTCAATCCACCAGAGATGGGCCTCGCCGCTCCAACCTTCGTCGAAGCCGTTGAGGTCCTGCTGGTCGGCGGTTCCGCCTGTCTTCGAGAGCACCTTGAGCTTTTCGCCTTCAAGGGCGCCTTTGACCGTGGAGACTTTGATCGGGCCCCAGTACCCGATTCGCTCGGTGACGGGGGCCGGCGCGTATGGGTCGGGCTGGCCGGCAGCCTGATACCAGTACGCGGTGGCGGCGTAGAGAGTAGGCTTGCCATTCGGATAGTATTTTTCAATTGCGCCTTCGAATGATTTCTGGAATGGAACATTGTCGGTGATGTGCCAGCGGTTGACCGAGACGTGCCCCCTGTTATTCATGCTAATCGTCTGGTTGTGATAGCAGTTCTGAAAGAGGGTCGGGTTACACCAGGCGTAGCCGAAGTAGTCTTCGGAGCCGGTGCCGATAGTCGAGGGGAATTTCTCGCCGTCAACGAAGAATTTTTCGTCGCCCTCGCCCCACCATCCGCCCTTCGGGTTCCAGACGTGCAGCATCACGCCGCAGAATCGGCCGCGGCCCTGCGTCTTTAGCATAGTCCAGTCGATGCACTCGGCGGTGTTGCGTTCGGCCTCTTCGGGCAGGAATGCGTCGCGGTGCCACTTGGCGTGAAATCTTCCGAGTCTTCGTATCGGCTTTGTCAGCGGCGCGTGCGTAATCGAAAAATTCACAGTCTGCGGCTTGTCGCCGTCGTTGACCAATTCAACGATGGCCGATTTGGCGAACGGCATATACCAATAGCTGTAAAATCCGTCGTCGCTCATTCCCAGGGGCAGCGACTCGTACTTGTTCACGCCGGGGGCTGTCCCGAAGAAATCGCCCAAAGGCGCCCACACGCTCGGCTCCTTTTCGCCATCCCAGCGAATCCGCAATACAAGCTGTCGCAAGAGATTCTGGTCGTCGGGCGATTCGGGCAAATCCATATTTACCTTCAGTGCGGTTATCGCCCGCGGGCCCTTCAATTTCACGACGCCTGCAGCGGCGCCCGGGGCCACCTTTACAGTCTGCCGCTCGGTCGCCTCGCCGCTGCGTTTTCCGGCCGGGTCGAACCCTCGCTGCGCAAGGATTTGGGCGGCCTTGTCGAGGGCCTCCGATTCGGCCTGTGAAAGCTGCCGTTTGAAGGTCGGCAGCACCGTCCCTTTGGGATAAGTCGCGTACGTGAAATGGAAGTAGCTGCCCCAGTCGCCTTCTCCCGTGATCTTGCAGGATTTCTGGAAGGGGATAGGGACGTAGCAGTTCTGGCCGCGCGCGGTCATGTGGACGAGGGCCTCGCGGGTGAAAGGCTCGTTCTCGCGGTTGAAGTAGCCGATGAAGGGCAGGTCAACGGCAGGCTCAGCGCCGCCGTCGAGGTATATCTTGACGCGGCCCTCGTTGGCCAGCGCCGACCAGATCCGCCAGATAACGCCGGGACCTTCCATCTCGGCGAAGACCTGCAGGTCGCCCTCCTTGCGGATGATGCCGCCGCCGTCGCCGTTGGCGAACCAGCCGACGTATTTGCCGGAGGCCTCGTCATATTTACTGCCTCTGTCGTAGCTCGACCACTGCTGGCATTTCTCATCCGGCGCCGGCAGCGTCGCCAGATGCTCCAGGTCGGTGAGCCGGTTGATAAGGTCGATGTACGTGAGTTTTTCAGGTCCGCGCTTACGGGCTTGTGGGGCCGAGCTGGTAACCAACAAGCCGCAGCCATACGACGCACACACTATGAACCCTATTGCGATGATCAGGAATTTCCTCATGGTTGACGCCCCTTTCCTTATACCTCAAGTTAGTACAAACGGCAAACGAGACACTTAGCCGCGTCTGCTCTTTCTGCCAAACGCGCGATATTCTAATAAGAAAGGCCCGCTTTTGCCAATGTCTTGTGAAAAAGACTGATTTGGCAAGGGCGGGCTTGGGCCGTGCAACGGCGTTGATCGCAAAGAACCGCCGGTTTGAGGGCCGGCTTTGCCGCCGTCATTGGGCGGCGCTGCTTATTGTCCTACCGCGCGACCACAAATCATTGCTACCAGTCCGTCACGGTTTATTTGAGCGATTGTCATGCTGAACGAAGTGAAGCATCCGGCTACCGCACCCCAGATTCTTCGTCCCCAGGGGACTCAGAATGACATTATTTACCATTTTTTACCCATGACAAAGCACTACTACTGTGCAGGGTATTTCACGGTGCAGCCGTAAGATTTTGTCTGAGAAGCACTTACGGGCTTGCCGGCAACCAGGGCGTCCAGGGCGTCGGAGACGTAGTTGACGTACTTTTCGCCATCCGGAACCTTGCCCAAAGGCGCGTTGTCAATGGCGCCGTCATAGACAATCCTTCGCTCTGCGTCTATGATAAAGATGTGCGGGGTCGTCTTGGCATCGTATTGCTTGCCCACCTTGCCGGTCCTGTCGTCGAGTATCGGATACGGGAGCTTGTATTTCTTGGCAAATTCCTGGTTTGCCTCCGCGGTGGCGTGGCTGGTGCTGTTGACGGCGAGCCAGACGACGTTCTTGTCCTTGTACTTTTTGGCAAGGTCGGCCATAGTCGTCTTTGTCTCGTAGTGGTACATGGAGAACGGGCACTCGAAATTCATCCATTCGAGTACGACAATCTTGCCCCTGAGCTGGGCGAGGGCCGCTTCCTGGCCGTCGAAGCTTTTCAGGGTGAAATCGGGCGCCCTTCTGGCCCTTGCGGGGCGCTCCGCCTGGCCGGCTCCCGGCTGGTCGGGACGTGTCCTCTGGAGCCTCAGGCGCCTCTGCTCGAATGCCTGCAATCTCTGCTGAAATTCCTTCTGGCGCTTGACAATCAGGCCTTCAACGGCTTTGGCGGTCTGGCCGGCCTTTTCTTTCCGCGCAAGATCGAGAATCTCGCGCAGCTCGCTTATGCCCTGCTCGTTCTCGGTCTTTAGCTGGGCAATCTGCTGCTCAATTGCTGCTGCGGCATCCGGTCGCTCAGTGGGGCCGGCCGCCGGCCCGAGTCTTTCCCGCATCTTAGCCCTGAATTCATTCTTCTCGGCCTCCGACATATTCTGCCATTTTTCTTTGAGGGTGGCTTGTTCTTCAGGAGAAAGCCCGCGCAACGAAGGTACGCCTTGTCCCTCGCGGTTAGGGGCAGGCGGTCTTGCGCCCCGGGCAGTCGGCCTGTCGGCGTCATTAGGTTCGGGGCGTTTGGCGCCTTGTTCTTCCGCCGGGGCGACAGTGCACCATACAATCGCCAGGGCCGTGAGAACGACGATGATTGAAACCATACACTTCTTCATTGTACTATCCTCCCAAAAAGATTTTGACTGTTACAACAGAAGTAATCGCCCATTCGGGCTTATGCCGATAGTCAATATACTCACTCAGGTCTGTCTGGTTCAAGCGTAAAAAGCTCAATGGTGCGAAATATCGCACCCTACACGGCTGGTCGAGGCGCTTTTTTCTTGGCGCTTGGCTGACTAAGCTGTATATTACAGAGCAGAAACAGTTTGTCCCCCACCAGAGGCATGTGGGGACAAGGTTTGGCGTTTTATAAAGACTGGATAATCATTGTTAGGTGGAAAAGGAGGCCTAATATGCTTCTAATGAGCACTATGGCGTGGGTAGTTATTGGTGTGGCTGTTGTGATTTTGGCTGTGGTTATTGGAGCGAAAATAAAAGATAAATATTTTTAGAAAGGGAATGAACAGAATGAACATTTATGTAGGGAATTTATCGTTTGACGTCACCGAAGGCCAATTAAAAGAGCTTTTTGCGCCGTTCGGCCAAGTCACAGAGGTCCGCCTGATAATGGATAAGTTCG
>Ga0315288_10004728_pt1 | contig 17336 bp, 7 predicted proteins | sample YL17G11_20_MG_FD_203454 | JGI IMG/M metagenome (GOLD analysis project Ga0315288, IMG submission 203454) | Sediment microbial communities from Yellowstone Lake, YNP, Wyoming, USA - YL17G11_20 | ecosystem: Environmental > Aquatic > Freshwater > Lake > Sediment | place: USA: Wyoming | collected... | reverse complement strand
AGATCGAGAGTGATGAAGTCCTGGTAGCCTGAGGTTCTCTCGAATCCGACGCCGCCGGGTGAGCCGGTGCAGGATAACCATGCCGAATCATCGAAAGCTCCGCCGCCTGTCCATTCGTCGCCGACCGGGCCGGTTGGAACGAGCACACGCTTGTCTGCATCCTCAGGCACCAGGGCGGTTGCCTGCTGCTGTGATGTGCCCGAAGAGCGCGGATCGGAGCCGTCGAGCGTGTAATAGATCGTTCCCGGCGTGCCGTTGCTCTGTGACATGAGCAATTCGAATCCGGGTATTATCTCTCCGCCGTGCTGGTTGAACGATACCAGAGCCGTATCCGGGAACATGTTCACCGAACGCATCTGGTTGATAACGATCTGGGTTCGATTGGGGAAGAAAGTGTTGACCATGTAATTGTTCTGGTTCTCCCAATCGTCTTTGGTACGCGGCGGATTTCTTTTAGCGTCGCCCCATCGTGCCGACTCGGCAATAATCGCCAAATCGATCTGGTCTGCCCGGGCCATCCACCGGCTTATATTTGGCGCTGCCGTCAAGAGTCCGCCGTTAGAGAAATACATGTTCACCCGGTCGGCGAACTGCATGAGATATTCCGGATTGGCTGTCAGGCGTATATGGAGCCAGGCCGGATTAAAATCATGCCAATCCTGCCCGATGGAGCGATCCCCGGAGTCGGTCAGGAGCCGGCCTTCGTTGAGCCCGCTAATTCCCCCCAGATTGGCCCCCAGGGAGTGCTCGGCATCGTGCCGGTACCACGTGAATCCCTCGGGCCGGACGCGATTGTAAATGGCGAACACGTTGTTTGAGAAGTGGGCCCAGCAACTCACCGGCGCATCGGGGTCGCCTGTGTAGTAGGTACAGATCATGTAGTCCATGAGGTTCTCGGGATCGAGCAGTTTCTCGCCGGCCGGATTGGGTGTCCCGTCAGGCCGAAGGCCCTGCACGGCAAGATATGCCGCGTTGGAGGAGAAGCCGGCGACCGCAGCGTTATACAGCCGCCGATATGCATCCATATTACCGTCTGTTGCCTGCAGGGCGCGTGAGCCCGATGAGTCGTTCTTAATCACATCGTATTCTTCTTGATTCCCGCCCAGATATGACTCGGCGAAATTGGCGTCGGCTCGTTCCTGTGTCTGATAGAGACCCCAGTAGTGTCCGTTTAGATAGAGATGGTAGTATCGGCTGCGGGTGTACGGCTGGCCCATGTCGTGCTGTACGTCGCGGGAGAAGACGTCTCTTATAAACGTATGCCTGTAGTCGCCCTCGAACGACCAGGAGAAGTTCTGGCTGGTGCGCAGATCTATCTTGTCGAACTCATCCACTCCTTCGTCGCCGAACAGCGGGTAGCGGAGTTTTCCCGCCCCGTATTCATTGCGAAAGATCAGTCGAAAGGCATGTTTAGGATTGCTGCCTTGCCTGCTATATGCCCCGCGTATCCGCAGGCCCGCATCAAGCCCGAATCCCGGTGTCCCGTCAGGATTGATCAGCTCGACAGACGTACGCCGCTCCCAGTTTATGCCGTCGTTGCCGGCGTTGACGTATATGCCGATTGATGGGTCAAAAAGATTGGCCAGATCCGTTACCAGCGATATTGAAGGGATATCGAGTAAAGCGGACTCCATCTGGCCGGCCCACCGTGAATTGTTAACGACGTCCGGGTCCATGCCGTAATCGATGACCTGACCTCTAACGTTGCCTGTAGGCCAGCCGGGGCCCGGGGCCTGGCCGGTGGGCGATTGCCTTATCACATCTTTAACAAAAACATAAGTATGTGTCTTTATATCGGTGGGCATCCAGCTTGTTTTGGTTGCGATCGCTCTCAGACAGGTGGTTTTGCTGATGGAAATAGGGCCGGTATAGACCGTGCCCATCGGGAAGCGCCCGCTGTCGGTAATATCGAACGGTTCGGTTCCGTCGAGCGTGTAGTAAATGATCGTATCTTCGGTTTCAGTGGCGAGCGTCAGATAAAACGACTCGTCATAAAAACCTCGCTCGTGACTGAACTCGATGTCGGAAACAACACCATCGTAGATGCCGACATTTTGAGCTGCCGGGCTTGGGGAACCGAAGGCCTGCCAGTAGTCGCCGGCGTCGGGGTACCGGCCGTAGGAAATGTCGCCGGCCTGCTCGCCGAAGGTGACGCTGTCGATCGGAGTAGCGCCGTCGCTTTCGAAAAGGCCGATCTGCTCGCCGGCGGCGTCGAGTTTGAAATTGGCGTGCAGCCCGGCATCGGCAGTATCGTTGTCGGCCCAAATCAACAGATAGCCGCCAGCGGCGATAGTCGTGGCAGCGGGATTATTAGCTGGTATCCGCCACTTGGTTGGAGCGGACAAGTCGTCCGTCAGGTACATGCCGCCAATATCAATCGCATCGTCGCCGTAGTTGTGAATTTCAATCCAGTCGTCGTACTGGCCCTGTGGGTCCTGGATCAAAGTGCTGTTGGACGCCATTAATTCGTTGATGACCAGCGTAGTTTCTGCCGCTTTTGCTGAACCGGTCGAATACGCGGTCAGTATCAGGATCAAGACGGCCAAAAAGATTTTCTTATGTACAGGCATTTTTGGTTGGCTTCCTTATTGATACGGTATATTTACTCTTTCTATGATTCTATCCGGAATCTACGGGTTTCCGCCGGGCGTTGGTGAAACAGCCTCCCAGTTGTCAGGGTCATTGCCTGAATGATACTGGTCTGCGGAAATTCTCTGCAAGGCGTCGCTGCTGCCATCTGCGTTTTCCGGCCAGGGCGATACATCGGCATAAATCACTTCATCCACAATAACCCATGAGACTGGGTCGCCCAACTGGTCCGGGGCCTGGGGCTTTTTCAACGCAAGCCGCTCGCCGTTGTTGGAAAGGTTGCCCGACCAGGGCCCTTCGATATCCACTCCGGGGGTTAACGGCCCGGTATTATACGCGGCGACGAATGCAGCAAGCAGGCCGGCATCCGCGTAAGGATCGAATCCCACGATTATCAATCTGCCGCCGGCAGGAATCGAAGTGCCTGTTGGGAACGTGTAATCGACGGCGCCATCCAGACGCCAGGTGCCTTCGGAATTTTCCAGGTAAATCGGGCTTGCGGTGGGATTGTATAACTCAATGTACTCGGCATCAGTCTCATTTGCAGGGTGATACATCAGCTCGTCAATCATTAAATTCAGGACAGGATTGTCATTGGCCGAGTCGCGCGAGGGTGCCATCTCAAACCAGTACATACCGCCGTCCGGGTAGCGGCCCAGGGATGCATTTATTTGCTGGCCGTTGAATCTGACGCTGTCAACGATGCGGTCCTCGGATGTGCCGGGCAGATAAGAGAGAATGACCTCTTCTCCGGCCTTGTTCAGGCCGAATCCGGTGCCGGCGGGATTATGGAAGCCTGTTACCTCGTCGAAACTGATGCGTGACACGCCGGCAATATCGACCGCGGGAACGGCCCATTTTTTAAGCTCGCCGATGTCGTCGCTGAGATACCAGTTATTCAGATTAACGCTTGCCGGCGCCGTATTATAGAGTTCTACCCAGTCGTCGGATTCGTACTGCGGAAGTTGCGGATCTCGATAGTCGGTATGCGCCATAATTTCATTTAGCACAACGTTGGTTCCCAGTTCGGGATCAGCCCGGCCGGGAGAGCCGCCGATGTAAGTGCTCGCGCGCCAGTTGCCGCCATAGTTGAGAGAACCTTCGGGCTCACCGGGCAATGCCGATATCAGGGGTACCAGCGAATGACCTCCGCCAGCGGCCGCAAGCGGCCAGCCTCGACCGTCATTGTAAGCGAATTCTGCAATGGTTCCGTTCCAGAGATCGACGAGGCTTATGTTTTCACCGTTGTTTGAAAGCTTGCCGGCATATTCGCAAGCTATTATAGCGGACAATCCCTCGCCGTAGCGAGATTCGAAAGCAGCCCGGTTACTGACCACAAGTACGAACTCGCCGGGCCCAAGACTCGCAATGCTGCCATTGTTGAAATCGAATGTGATGCCGTCAATGAAAGAAACGGACGTCAAATCGATTGTTTCATCTCCGATGTTTTGCAGCTCAACGAACTCGAATTCATCATTGTCGGCCGAATCGTTAGCCGGCGGATTGGCCGGATCGTACATTACCTCTGTGATGCGCAGATTATTCAGCGTATAGGCCGCGATCGACTCGCCGGTTACGAACTGTCGCGGCGCCGACCAATGGCTCCAACGGCCGCTGTTGTCTTTCATCCGGCAGCGAACCCGGTAGGTCCGGCCCACTTTAACCTCGCTGGCGGGAATGGTTATGTCACTGTCGAAGTCCGTCATTTCTTCGCTTTCCCAGACGGCATCGATTTCGTACCTGCCTTCTCTGACCTGATAGGCCGGGGTAACACTGCCGGGCTCGGCCGGCTCACCTGTCAGACGAACATCGATGAAACAATCGGAGCTGCTGGTGCGTGACATGTTATGCACCTGGATGGCGATAATGTTTTCGCCCTCGACAAGGTATGTCGGCTCCGGCAGCACAAAACTAAACCAGCTCTTTTCAGCAGAATGGGCGCCGCTTGCATAATCTTCATAGGACATATTTTCAGAGGGCATGTTCTCCTGCAGCACGAACGTATCATTGATCCAGACATTCAAACCATCGTCATACATCGCTTCCAGTGTGAGATTATCTATCGCCGAGAGGTTATCTATCGTAAACTTCTTACGGATGAAGAAGGACGTGTGTGCGTATCGCATATCTTCCAGCGTGGTTCCCAGGAAAGGGTCTGGTTCTCCCCAGCCGATGGGAGTTGCTCCCTGCTGCCAGAGCGAATCATTAAAGGATAATTGCCGCCATTCGGTCATATCGGGAGTGGATGCCTCCTGCGTACCCTTGAAGTATTTCCATTCGCTGGCGTCGGATATCAGCGTGATATCTTCATCCGGCGTCGCGACTTGAGATCCTTCAGTGACCTCGGCAATTCGCCATTTCATCGCGGCGAACGTGCTGCTGCCCTGCGGGTCGCTGAAGGGACTGACCTCGAACGTCAGAGAGTTAATCGGATACGTAGACGGACAGGTGGCGGTAACAGTGGGTGTACGGGGTATCGAGGAATCCTCGAAATACGTATCGAATTCGCGGTTGCTCGAAACCGCGTAGTTCTTCATTATCTGTACCATACCCCGGAAGTCTTTAGTGTCGGCTCTCTGATAGAATCGTCCGGCCCCGGCTTTGCTGGAATTGACGTAGCCGCTGGTCATGATGGGGTTGTAATCCCACATGGCCCGATCGGCATCGACAAAGGTCGGCCCGCCGGTCGGAGGGTCGATTATGTCGGCAAGATCGTCAAGTAACTGGTACGCCTGGTCGGCGTTGTACAAGAGGTCGTGAAACTCGCGAAGGCGATTGTAATACTCGATGTCCAGATTGGGATTGGAGAAGATTCTGTTCCTTGTGAACTCATCGGCCCCGCCCCCGTACATGTTGTTGGCCCAAGTCAAGTCCAGGTCCCACGGCAGAATCATCCATATGTTACCCTCGGGATTGTGGTAGAAGAACCAGTTCTTACCGCCCTCCATGTCGCCGTGATGCACCCCTTCGACGACGCAGCGGAAGCCGTAGTACGAGGTCAGATTGACATTCTGGCGCCACCAGAGTTCCTGGGGTTGGCTGCGATAGCCGCTCTCAAACGATGTCAGGTCGGAGTTGTTGCTGGGCTGGGTTGGACCCTGATTGTTAAGCGTGCCGCCGCCAGCCCCGACGTCGGAAGCGCCGCTGTCCATCTTGTACAGGTTGCCGTCAGGCAGATTGTGCTCTTCCAGGAATCTTCCGTCCATTTGTTCGAGGGTCATGTAGAGCCCCCAGAAGTCGCCATCGTACTGAGTTGGCCCGGATTCGACAATATCGTCAATTACGCGGAAATGAAGCCAGTTGGTTTTGGATGACTCAGCGCCCATCATATTAAAAAGCTTGAAGGCGGCGGCCTCGAACATGCCCTGTTCGCCGCGATGCTGGTAGTCACCCTGCTGGATGCATGCCGAAAAATTGAGCTTGTCCCATGTAGTGTCGTACTTTTGGCCGTAATCGTCCCGTGCCTGGAAGCTGTGTCCGCGGTTAAAGTCGAATTTCCACATATTCTTGCCCATGGAGTATCGCCAGACGCCGCCGCGGGCGCGGTAACGGATATGGTCGTATACTTTCCCATCGTAAACGAACGTGCCGTACCATTTGTAGTCGTCGCCGCCGTACCTCTCTCGCCATGTGCAATTTTCAACGTCCGTATTTTTGCTGATGAGATGATAGACCGGCAGACTGCGCATGACATCCGTGCCGTACTCGACAACATCGGTTGCTCCAGGCCGGACGGCTCCGTACCACGCGGGGACTCCATCGTAGACGAAATAAGCGAAATTCGGCTGCGGATCGTCCATGTACGGCACCATAAGGCCTCGCCCGCCGCTGTCGGTGACCGTGATACGATAGCGCAGAAGCCGGCGGTGGACCTGGATAGAGCCCGGAAGCTGCGTGCTGTAAATATCATCGCCGGCGATTGCATCGGCCGCCAGCCCGTCATCGAGCATCGTAACGTTTGTCCAATTCGTATAGTATTGCGAATCTTTTATAGTTATATAGCTGCCGGGCTCCACGACCTGATAGCTCAGGGTAACATCGTCTACGCCGTCAGTGTCGGTAACCTTGGCGATGACTGTGACCGCATCGCCTGATTTGGGCTGATTCGGCGAATGTTTTACCTGGCGTATATGAGGCGGTGTGTTTTCGAGATAAACCGTTTCGTTGTGTGCCGCCGGTGTGGGATAAGCCGAACGCCAGCTTCCGGCCAGGTCATTGTCGAGGAACGGATTGACCAGCTGGATGGAATTTCCGGTGCCCGGTTGGTTTTCCGGCACGGGATCGCCTACGGTAGGCCATGGGAATCCGAACTGATAATCGACTTGATCGATTTGCTCGCCGTAAGCGTTACATAGTTCTATGTTTTCGCCGTTATTTCCGAGCTTGCCTTCGAATGGCCCGAACAATAGGTGGGGAGATACGGCAAGCCTGGCGCTGCTCCACTTGGCCTGGATATGGGCCGGGTTTTGAGCCACGATTACGTAGCCGCCGGCGGGCAGGATCGCACCGGCGCCGAACCGATAAGAGATGCTGCTGCGAAAGTACCAGCCGGACAGGTCGATATCCTCCGCCGCAGTGTTATGGAGCTCGATAAACTCGACCAGCTCGGTTTTCACGTCAGGATCGTAGTGAATCTCGTTAATCACAACGCTATAGTCCGCTGGAATGCCTAAAGCTGCAGAACCGGCCATGGCTGTAGTGGGACCCCATTTTGCAAAAAGACCGCAAAATAGGAACCCAGTCAATACGAGAAAGAGCCATGATTTCCTCAAAGATACGATCACCTTTTATCTCCTTCCTTAAAAATAAAACCTTATCAATACCTTATTATCATTCTAACATATAAAGAACAGTCGAGTCAAAGTATTTCGGCGGAAATTCGGGCCGTAGGAACCGTTTGCGAACTATTCCTGCCTCTAATCTTTGCCTTTGAGATTAACTCGCCGGGCCGATGCTTTTCAATCACACGAAGCATCAAACGGATTTCCGCATTCGAGCCAGTCGCCGGCTAAAATGGCGATATCCAGAAAGTTGACGTAGCAATCGCCGTTCAGGTCGCCCTTAAGCTGTTTCCGGCACTGAAATATCGTGAAAGTCTCGTCACTGGTATCGCTGATAGCGACATCCAGGGGATCGCCGATGCGGATAAGGCACTGGTTCGAGTCCGCGACGGGAAGCGGGTCCCACGTGTACGAACCGGTATTAACCACAGTCTCGACTGCCTGCCAGTTCTGACCATTGTCCGTGGAGTACTCGATTGTAACGGTATCCAGGTCGGCATCTTGCTGTGTTTTCCATGTGATTGTATACGGGCTTGCTGCAGCCAGGTTCTCGCCGCCGTTCGGCGATAAGACGATGGGGCTGGGGCTGACGGCATAACTCCATACGTCATCGGGCTGATATATACCCTGTATACTCAGGTCATCCGTGTGACGCTGCATCCATGTCAGGGTGACATTGAGGCCGTCGACTTCGCCTAAAACGTAGCCGTAGTTTTCGGCGTGGTCCAGTTGCTCGACGGTATAGTAACTGTTATCGCCGGAGTAGGGCGGCGACCAGGTATATGGATTCGCGCCGGAGGTGCCAATGATGTACTGGTGTATGTCATTGCCCGGATTGCCGTCGCCATCGTCAATCAGAGCGTGGTCATAGAAATGGTCGTGACCGGTGAAATACGTTCGGCCGCCGGCGTTCCTGATGCTTGCCCAGAACGCATCCCGCTCGGCCGTCCGATTGTCCAGGCAGTCGGTGTGCATCGCTCTGAAGGCGGCTTCGTGGCCGGCGATGAAGATGTGCGGTCTGGTATTGGCGGCCAATTGAGCATTGAGCCATTCCTGGTTAACCATATGGATGGTGTCGTGATTGATACCGGCATATTGGTCGAGCGAGACGATTAAGGCATTTTTATGCGTCACGGCGTACGTCATATATTTCTCTGGCGCCGGGCCGTTATCAGGCAGCTTTTGCTCGGGGTAAAGGTCGCTGCCGAAGACGTTAAGCCATCGCGTCGCGTGGTTATCCTGCGGATCGATATCGGGGCGGATACGATAGCCCCAGACATCCATAATCTCGTGGTTGCCGCGAGAGACATATACGCCGATTCCTGCGTCATAGACCGGTTCCATGATCTCGACCCACGCCCTGAGCTGGGCTTCGAATCCGGCCGGGCCGATTGATGCGTTGCCGGAGACCAGGTCGCCGGGAAACAGCACGAAATCGACGCCCTGACTGAGTATCTCGGTGACAAGCTCACTAAGAGCGGTCTGCTGAATGCCGTTGGTGGAGCCCCGTGAATCGCAGGTGACGATAAACTTCCACGGTTTCTGGGCGAGAGGGACCCCATTTTGCAATCCTTTTGCAAAATGGGAACCCAGGCATGTTGCCGGGAGGATTATAAGAAGGAGGGCGGCAAGAACTAACTTCGCTGGTCTTTCTTTTTTGATTCTTGAGGCCTCCTAAAAGTGTGACCGTCGTTTCGGAGCGAGATGCCTTCGACTCCGCTCAGGGTGAAGATGGGTTTTCCTTCATGCCGAGCGTAGACGAGGCATCCCGTTTTGTAAGCCAGTCGGCCTGTCGATTTTGGTTGTCTAAAATGGCTACTAAATCATGGGCATCTATCACGCCGTTGGGATTGATATCGCCGATTAAGTAACTGTCGGGCGATTTTGTGCTGTTTAGTAAATTATTGAGCATAATAAGAAAATCTGCTTCGTTGACGATGCCGTCGGCGTTTATGTCATACCAGAAGATATTGTCGGTCTGAGGCCTGTTCCGGACGTTCCATGCGATTCCGTAGCGATGGCTAAGAGCCGGTTCTTTTGGGTTCTCGATGTTGCTGAACGAAATAACGATTTTGTAGTTTGTATAGCCGGCGTCCGCGGCGATGTGAATGTGCTCGACATTGTCAACACTGCTGTCACTGTAATCGAGCAGGTAATCGTTGTTGGGATTGTCCGGGTCGATAGCCCAGAGTTCAAGTCGAAGATTGCAATCTTTTTCAGTGGCCGGCTCAAAAGGATATTCGGTGTTATAGTGCCTGTTCCATGTAACGGTGGCGGTAATGAATTTGTCGGCCGGCTCATCGAGGCGAATTTCGTAACTGTTCTGGGGCGTTTGTGTTTTATCCAGCAGGTTCAGATCCCAGCCGGTCGTCGGAGCTACACCCGGCCTGGATAAACCCGCGACCAAATGTTCATAGGCACTGACCGCGTTGAGCATTCCGGCCCCCTGTACATAGTCCAGCGGTGAGACGTGGTCGTCATCGGTTTGGAGTTCCCCTTTGTGCCAGTAGGGCAGCTTTGTCGCGGAATTCATCAAAATTGCCTTGATGACGCAGTTTCCGCCGTTTGGCGAGACGGCAGGGCTCAGATCAGGAACTACCTTCGCCTTTTGAACGAGCAGGCCGACTGCTCCGGCGACAACCGGTGCCGAGAAACTCGACCAGTTACCGGTTGGCTCGTAGCGGTTGGGCTCGTTCAGCTCTGCCGCCAGGCAATTGCCGGGAGCGACAATGTCGGGCTTGCATCGCCCGTTGCCGGTCGGACCCGTGCTGGAATGCTCTGGATAAGCCAGGGCGAAGTTGGCCAAATTAGTCGCAAGGTCTTCGGTGTTTACGGAATCAACCACACCTACGCCGATGACATTGGCTCCAGCGCCCGGATAAAAGACGGGGGCGTGTGAATCGGTACCGTTACCGATGCTTGCCACGACGACAATGCCGTAGGACTCTGCCAGCAACTCGATGCCTCTTGTCCACGGGTGCTCAAACGGAGAGCCGAAGCTGGCGGTTATAATATCCGCATCGGGCGGAATCTGTGTATATACATTGCTGAGCACAAAGTGCCAGAATTCAAAAAAATCAGCCTGGGCTCGCGGCGCTGCACCTTCGTAATAAAACTGTCCTATCTCAGGATGAAATGCGCCGGGATCTTCGCCGAACAGTATTGAACAGATCGCAGTTGAATGCGATGAGGTTCCTGCCGGCAGCTTAGCCTGATCTTTGAAGCCGAACTGACTCGTTTTGAAGCAGTTGTGGCTGATATCTGGGCGGTAATCGTTTTGCGGTTCGTTGTCGATATACGTATAGCTTCTGGAGATGACCGCGAATTTGACGCCGGCGCCGGTCAGGTTTGGGTCCATCTCTCGCAAGGCATAGATTCCGGTGTGTTCTAATCCTTGCGGCTGGAGGATCTTTTTGCTTTGTGAATCATCTGCACCGGCAGCAATGCCGGCAGAGCTGAACAGTACTGCCAGACAAGCCATCAGGCTTGATAAGAGCGTTTTTTTTGTCGCCTGCGTCACTATACAACTCCAGAGTTGGCCTGGAAAACGGGGTGGATCAAAGTTGTCCTTCCGGTCGCCAACCTCCATAACAATTACTTTCTTTTCATCTAATACCTGCTACTATGATACTATAAATCACATTTTTTTTCAAGTAAATTATCCCGCAGGTTCTTATAATTTGGCGATTTTCAAAGCTGGGAAACGCGGTTTTTGAAAACTTATTGAGAAATCTTGCCTTTATCGGTCACAGGTGTTATACTCAGGGCAAAATATAGGATTCGTTTGACTAAAGGTTTACTGTACGTATGAAAGTAATATTGGATTCGAAGCAGATCGAGCAGACTCTCAGGGATTTGACAAATAGTATTATTTCAGATACACTGCCTGATCTGGATATCGCCGTAATCGGTATTCGCAGCAGGGGGGAGGTCCTTGCCCAGAGGCTGTCGAGCCGATTATCACAGGAGCTTGGCAAAGATGTTCCGTGTGGGACTCTTGATATAACGCTTTACCGTGACGATTTGAATTCGCCGCGTGGTAATTCCCAGCCGTATGTTCGCACAACTGAAATAGGCTTCAATGTAGACGACAAGATTATAATTTTGGTTGATGATGTTCTTTATACCGGCCGGTCGACGCGTGCAGCGATGGCTGCCCTTATAGATTTGGGCCGGCCGAGAGCGATTAAGCTGGCGGTTCTTGTTGACAGAGTCGGCCGGGAGATGCCGATACAAGCTGATTATGCCGGATATAAAACTAATGCCGCTCCCGGCAAGCTGGTGCAGGTCAATCTCGTCGAGTCGGATGGAAAAGACGAGGTTGTTATTGAATAATAAATTTCGAATGTCGCATTTCAAATAACGAAATGCAAGGGACGAAATACGACAAGGATGGCACTAATAAGGAAAAGCAAGCAATTCAAGTGGCATCGCAAGCACTTACTCGGGCTGCGGGAGCTTAGTGCTGAGGAGATTACGTATATCCTCGATACGGCCAAAGGTTTCGAGCAGATAAGCACCCGGTCGGTCAAAAAGGCTCCTCCTTTGCGCGGCAAGGTTGTGGTGAATTTGTTTTTCGAAGACAGCACGCGCACACGAAACAGTTTTTCTCTGGCTGCAAGCCGGTTGAGTGCCGATGTCATTGAGTTCACCGAGAAAGTCAGTTCGGTCAGCAAGGGCGAAACGCTGCTTGATACGGCCAAGAATCTGGAAGCGATGGGGATTGATATTGTTGTAGTGCGGCACAGCGCCGGCGGGGCGTCCAGATTTCTGAGCAGAAATATGAATGCCTGTATAATCAATGCCGGCGACGGATTCTGCGAACATCCCACGCAGGGCCTTTTGGATGTTTATACGATTCGGAAAATAAAGGGTACTCTTGAAGGTTTGAAGATAGCGATTGTCGGCGATATAGCGCACTCTCGTGTTGCCCGCAGCGATATGTGGGCGATGACGAAACTCGGCGCCGAGGTGACATTTGTCGGTCCGCCGACGCTGATGCCGACGGAGGTGGGCCGGTTGCCGGTCAAGGTGAGCTATAGTCTCGATGAAGTTATCGAAAAGGTCGACGTGATAAATATGCTTCGGATTCAGTTTGAGCGGCTCGGCGGAAATCCTTTTCCTTCCATACGGGAGTATTCGCATTATTTCGGGCTGACTGTCGAACGTATGAAGAGAGCCAAACCTGATATTATGGTGATGCACCCGGGGCCGATTAACAGGGGGCTGGAGATGGAAAGTGAAGTAGCCGACGGTCCGAACAGTGTGATCCTGGAGCAGGTGACAAACGGCCTGGCGGTGAGAATGGCTGTGCTGTTCCTGGTCAACCAGGCGGCGGCGGAAAGCAAGTAATTTATGATAATCGATTATTTTGCAACGACTTATGGATTCTGAGCTTTTGATAAAGAATGGACGGGTTATCGACCCGGCGAACGGCATCGATAAAAAATGCGATGTGCTCATCGCTGACGGCAAGATCGCAGAGGTCGGCAGTATTAAAAAAACCGTGCAGACAGTGATCGATGCCGAGGGCAAGCTGGTGACGCCTGGTTTAATCGATATTCACGTTCACTTTCGCGAGCCTGGAGACGAAGAGGAAGAGACGATAGCGAGCGGCTCTATGGCTGCGGTGGCGGCCGGATTTACATCGGTCGTTTGTATGCCGAATACGAGCCCCGTGATAGAAAACGAGACCGATATCGAATACATCCATCGAAAAGCGAGGCAGAGCAGGAAAACCCACGTTTACACAATGGGGGCTATCACGAAGGGACTGCAGGGCGTTGAGCTTGCGGAGATGGGATTCATGGCCGAGGCCGGCGCGGTTGGTTTTACCGATGACGGCAGGGGAGTGCAGGACCCGGCCGTTATGCTGCGGGCTTTGAAATACGCCGGCATGTTCGATGTGTTTATCGCGCAGCATTGTCAGGATGACGCGATTGCAGGCAATGGCGTGATGAACTCGGGATACTATTCGACAATCCTCGGCCTGCCTGGATTAGATCCGCTTGCTGAAGAGGCAATGCTGTGGCGTGATATTCAGCTTATCAAGAAAACAAACGTTCGTTACCACGCCCAGCACATTTCGACTGCCGGGGCGGTTGAACTGATAAGGCAGGCAAAGAATGACTCTCTGCCGGTCACCTGTGAGGTGACGCCGCATCATTTGCTTTTAACCGAGGAATGTTGCGCCGAGTATGACACGAACTACAAGGTCAATCCGCCTTTGCGGACTGCCAAAGATGTCGATGCTCTTAAGCAGGCGATTGCCGACGGGCTGGTCGATGCACTGGTGACCGATCACGCGCCGCACCTGCAAAGCGAGCGGGAGCTGGAGTTTCTGACTGCTCCTTTCGGCATCGCGTCCCTGGAGTGTGCCCTGGCCCTGTACGTCAAAGCACTGATTGAGCCGGGTATCCTGGACTGGCCGGGCCTGATTCGACTGATGACGGAAAAACCGGCGAAGATAATCGGCGTTGACAAAGGCACGCTCGGCAAAGGCAAACAGGCCGACGTGACTATCATCGACCCGAACGTCGAGTACAAGATTGACGTGAACACGTTCCACTCCAAGAGCCGAAACTGCCCCTATCACGGCTGGACGGTCAAAGGCAAAGTCGAAAAAACCATCGTCGGCGGCGAAATAAGATTCGAAGCGTGAGATCCCCATGATCGACGCTTCGTAATGAAGAATTCACAGACTACTAACTATAAACAAAGGACCGCGGTCTATGTTCATTATTGACGGTCATAATCTGTTGCACACAATTTACAAATTAGAGGGAGATTCCGGGGCGATCAGCGATGTTGGATTGTGCAGGATTTTGGGCAGGTATTTTAATCTGACGGGAGAAAAGGGTGAGATGATTTTTGACGGTACGGGGCCGGCGGATAAGAGCGGATTCGATAACATAAACAATTTGGAGGTCTTTTTTGCAGGGCTGGGAACCGATGCCGATACGGTCATCGAGGATAAGATAATTGCAAACACGGCACCAAAAAGACTGACAATTGTCAGCAGCGACCGGAGACTGCGAACGGCGGCGCATAAGAGAAAAGCGACATCCATGAAATCGGACGTCTTCTGGAATGATATCCAGAAGCAATTGAGCCGAAAAAGGCCGGAAAAAGAGCCGACAGAGAAACGGCAGGGCTTGAACGAGGGCGAAACCGAACAGTGGCTTGAATTTTTTGGTTTTGGGCAGTAAACGTCTGGTTTCTGCCGGGCTGCCTCACTACGACCCGGCCGGTGCCGGAGCGGGAAAAGTGTTTCTTGTCTCGTTTCCTGCAAGGGTCGATTTTTATACTCATTTCAAGAATAGCGGAATTCTCCGTCATTTTCGCAATTCAATTCTGTGCAAATTTTATATTGCTTAATCCGACGAAACGTTGTATAAGTATGCTTTCGGGTGCCCCGAATACCGCAATAATGGCCTGATGCGGATCGTTCTTTTTGCCCGTGCGCATAAGGTTACATTGAGGTCCGGAGAGTGATTTACGGGCCAAAATATGAGGGGCATATTAATATAAGTGATTGATAATCTGTATCTTATGAAAAGTGGAGAAGTCATGAAGCGTAAAATGGTTACAATTGACGGTAATACAGCGGCGGCATATGTGGCGCACGCTACTAACGAAGTGATTGCAATATATCCGATTACTCCAAGCTCACCGATGGGGGAAATTGCCGATGCAAGGACTGCCAAAGGCGAGGCTAATATATGGGGGACGATCCCTTCGGTAACGGAGATGCAGTCGGAAGCGGGCGCAGCCGGAGCTGTGCATGGTGCACTTGCCGCCGGGGCTTTGACGACGACGTTTACGGCTTCGCAGGGTCTGCTGTTGATGATTCCCAATATGTATAAAATCGCCGGCGAACTGCTGCCGACAGTCTTTCACATTTCAGCTCGTTCGTTGGCCTGCCAGGCACTTTCAATATTCGGCGACCATTCCGACGTGATGACGTGCCGCGAGACCGGCTTTGCAATGCTCTGTTCAAACAGCGTTCAGGAGGTCATGGATATGGCTCTTATCGCGCAGCAGGCAACGCTGGCAACGGGCATACCCTTCCTGCACTTCTTCGACGGCTTCAGGACCAGCCACGAATTGCAGAAGGTCGAAGAGCTGACGCTGGACGATATGCGTGCGATGATCGATGAGAATCTCGTTGCCCGGCAAAAAGCCAGGGGTTTGACGCCGGACAGGCCAATGATCAGCGGTACCGCTCAGAATCCCGATGTTTATTTCCAGGGCAGGGAAACGGTGAACAAGTACTACCTGGCCGCCCCGAAGATCGTTCAAGAGACCATGGACAAGTTCGCAAAAATTGTGGGACGGCAGTATCATCTATTCGATTATGTAGGGGCCAAAGACGCCGAGAAAGTGATCGTCGTGATGGGCTCGGCAGCGGATACAACCCATGAGACCGTTGAATATTTGGCGGCGCAAGGCGAGAAGGTCGGCCTGCTGAAAGTGCGGTTGTTTCAGCCGTTCAGCACAGAGGACTTCATCGCCGCTCTGCCGGAAACGACGACGAAGATCGCCGTACTGGACCGGACGAAGGAGCCCGGTTCTATTGGCGAGCCGTTGTACCTGAATATCCGAACGGCCGTCGGAGAGGCAATGGGCAAGGGCGAAGCGCCATTCAATGACTATCCGTTAATTGTGGGCGGCCGATACGGGCTTGGGTCCAAGGACTTTACTCCGGCGATGGTTAAAGCCGTTTTCGATAATCTCGATGCGGACAAGCCAAAATATGAATTCACCGTTGGTATCATCGAGGACGTGACATATACGAGCCTCGAAGTTGACGAATCTTTCGAGACTCCGAGCAAAGACTTTTTCCGTGCAATGTTCTATGGTCTCGGTTCGGATGGGACGGTCGGTGCGAACCATAACTCGATCAAGATCATCGGCGAGCTGACGGACAATTATGTACAGGCGTACTTCGTTTATGATTCGAAGAAAGCCGGTGCCGTGACGGTCTCACACCTGAGGTTTGGAAAGAAGCAGATTCAAAGGCCTTATCTTATAAATAAGGCCGATTTTATTGCATGCCACAACACGGCGTTTCTCGAACAGTTCGATATGCTGACGCCGGCGCGGAAGGGTGCTTCGTTCCTGCTGACCAGCAGTTACGGTCCGGACGAAGTCTGGGATACGCTGCCGCAGGAAGTCCAAAAGCAGATTATTTCCAAGAAGCTGAAATTCTACGTGATCGATGCTCTCCGGATTGCTCAGGAACTCGGTCTTGGCGGCATGATCAACGTGATTATGCAGACGGCGTTTTTCAAGATCAGCAATATTATTCCGATCGATACGGCAGTCGGAGCGATTAAGGACGCGATTAAAAAGTCCTACGGCAAAAAGGGTGAGAAGATTGTCGGGATGAACAACGCCGCAGTTGATGCCGCGCTCGACAAAATCTATGAAGTAAAGGTGCCGGGAAAGGTTACGAGCAAGATCAAGATGCGGCAGCTGGTGCCCGACGATGCTCCCGATTTTGTCAGGAATGTTACAGCCGAGCTGATGGGATTCCACGGCGACAAGCTTCCCGTGAGCAAGATGCCGGAGGATGGCAAATTTCCGACCGGCACGACCAAATTCGAGAAGCGCAACATCGCTGTCAATATCCCGGTATGGGAGCCGGACGTCTGCATCCAGTGCGGAACGTGCTCGTTTGTCTGCCCGCATGCGGCAATCCGGCTCAAGGCGTACGATCCGAAGTATGCCGAGGGTGCTCCGAAGACATTCAAGAGCGCCGATGCGAAGGGAAAGGACTTTGAAGGGATGAAGTTCACCGTCCAGGTGGCTCCGGAAGACTGCACCGGCTGCGGAGCGTGCGTGCAGGCCTGCCCGGCACAGGAGAAGGATAAGGACAAGAAACCCACGGGACGAAACGCGATCAACATGACGGCGCAGGAGCCGCTCAGAGAGGCCGAGCGGGATAACTACACATACTTCCTT
>Ga0315288_10004723_pt1 | contig 17351 bp, 24 predicted proteins | sample YL17G11_20_MG_FD_203454 | JGI IMG/M metagenome (GOLD analysis project Ga0315288, IMG submission 203454) | Sediment microbial communities from Yellowstone Lake, YNP, Wyoming, USA - YL17G11_20 | ecosystem: Environmental > Aquatic > Freshwater > Lake > Sediment | place: USA: Wyoming | collected... | reverse complement strand
TCCCGCATGTTGAACGATTCCGCCCATTGATAGGATGCGCTGCAATGGAGTGTCCACCCTTCCGCCAGCAATTGCCGGTATTCAATTGATGTAATCCACGTTTCATGAATACGATCAATCGAAAATGCCGTGCGAATTCTGCCGCCGATGCTGACGCGACAGTAAAACGGAATCTTGTTTCCGGGTTTGCTTGCGGTAATCTGTGCAATGAACGGCCCGCCCGCTAGATTGGGCAGCCCTTTACACTGCATCACGGTGCCGCATGGCAATGCAGCATCGCGCATCGCCGCCGCGTATGCTTGATTAACGTCATACTTCCAGATTCGACACTCGACGCGGCGCATTAGGTGGCAGTATCCGCCGCGCATAACGTAATCACGAATCAGCGGTTCGACATCGGGCGGAACCGGCCGGATCGCAACCCCGCGCGGAATATGCGCCGCGAAAATCTTGATGCACGCGCCACCCATTGTCACGCCCAGCGGTTCGCCAAACGTGGAAAGCATGATCGACTGTGCGCGCATCATGCCATGCCATAACCCGACAGAATCGCGCAGGGCATAGGCGCAATGCTTTGGATTTCGGCAGTCGAAAGTTTCGCCAGCTTCAAAATCAATGATGCCGGTGAGCTTTCGATACTCGGGCGCAAACGTGGCGAGAAAATCATCCAGCTTGAGCCCGGTCAAGCCCAACATGGCAATGCCATCGAGAAATTCCCACGATCGGCCGGTTCGGGTATCACCATCCTCGGTGAGAGTGATGCGCAACCCGCGCAGGGTTTTGGATCGTGTCAGGTAAGGGCGCAGTCTGAATCGTGAATCGTGAATCAGGCAAGCCGCAACGAAATAGGCGTCAAAACGGTTTGAATTCCACGCCACGAACCGGGCGCCATGAAAGCGCGGGGTCAGAATCTTGTTTACTAAATGGATGCGCAAGTCATCCATGCTTTCGATCGGGGTCGTAAACTCGAAATCGGCGCCGTATGCCGTCAGGTAAAGCGGTTCCGGTGTCCCCGGCCCTATGTTCGTGGTTTCAAAATCGTATGTATAAAGCGGCGGAATCCTTGCGGCACGCTTGCGCTGTTTCTGCTCAAATGATGGACGTGAGAGTTTGCGAAGCTCGACCTTTAATTCAGCGAGCGCGCTTTTGATTTCCCGCTGCTTTGCGGCGCTTTGCCGGGATCGGGTGTCCTGCTCTGAAGTCGGCATTTGATTTCTTTCGTGAGTCTACTTGCAGCAAAATCTGATCACCCAATCTAGTGCCGGGCTTGCCTGTTGCGGGCTGATGTTTTTCGGTCAGTCTTTTGTCAAGGTTATATGTCAGATCAGACAATCGAAACGATGGCGCCATGCCCTGCATTGGAGTAAATACGCGCGCAAGCCGGATGTTCTGCTCAATTGTATTTAGAATTTTCGCAGCATGGATCGCTTTATCAATTGTGTCATTCTTAATTGTGTCCAGCAATTCCTCGATTCTCGCCCCTGGATAATCGACAATGCTGATTAGCGATCCAATTGATACATTCAAAAATGCGCTTGTCTTTCGCATTACATCGAGCCAGCGATTACGCAATTTGTCGCTGATCCAATGAGTATGATCAGCCAGAACCCGGTCGCCGCGAATTTCAACCAATTTTCCGCTGGCGTCGCGCTGCGGGCGCCGATGGTATTCAGTCACCCACTCGGGGCCGCGTGGGGTCATTTTCTGGATTTCATACCCGGTCGGAACATTGTCCCAAGGGGTGTAAACCAATCGCTGAATGAAAATCGGTGCGTCAGGATTGAACGGCAGTTTATCAATGCGGGCTTGTTCGCGGGTTATATCCTTGTGAATCTGAAACGCTGAATGAACGGCGTTGATCAAGCCGGGATCGTTCAACGATTTAGACTTAGGCGAAAGCTGCCCAGGTTCGCCAGCGCGCAGGATACGGCCGACCTTTTGATGGCTGATGCCGATCAATGCGGCAGTGTTGCGCATCGATCCCGCTGATGTATAGATCAGCGCTATCTGCTCTTGTACCGACAAGCGGGCCATTACGCGGCGCTGCGCTGCTTGCCTGAATTCTGCTTTACATTCTGCTCAAGCGGAAAAACCAGATTGTCGATTTCCGCTATGATGCGTTGCACGTTTGGCGGTTCCTTGAAAGGATAACCGGCAGCGCGAAGTTTCCACCGAAAGGACGCTATGCAAAGCGCAGACTCCATGAGCAATTCGCGCATCGCATGTGCGATGGGATCGACGGGCAATGGTGCGGGTGATTCTGTCGGGTCGGACATGGCGAAACCCTTATGCGTAGCGAGCCCGGCCATTGTGCGCCATCGGCCGGCGCCGCGCCACCCGGACAACTCCAATGCGGTCGCGGTGCGCCATAGTGGGCGCCTATCGGCTGCATTCGCAGGCTATCGACTGCGCGATGTCGCGCTGGCTTGCATGATCGTGAGCCCCTGACCTTGCCGGTCAGTTGCCTTGGCCCCGCTGCGGAAACGTGGCGGGGCTTTTTTCTTTTGCGCATCGGTGCCAGAATGATGGCGGGCAATGTCGCCCTGTTTTTCATTCAAGAATCATGGGCACCATCCTTCCCCACGAACAAACCGGCATCGCTGCGCGTTACGATCTGATCAATGATCGGGATCAGACACTGATCAAGGGCATTGCGGATCGCGCGTGCGCCTGGGTGAAGGATTATCGCAAGCGCAACCCACGCGAGGGAACACTCGAACCCTCATGGCAGATCATGGCAATGGACATCGCCACAGTTCACTTGAACCGGGGTTTGCGGCTTTACGATTTCCTGAATGCGCCAGCCGACTGTTTCCTATCTGAAATTGTGATGATCGGAAAATTTGTTGATAGGGCTTGCGGAACGTATCCGCTTGCCGTACCATTGCAATACGCTGATCCCGGCGTGATTCCGAAACCCTCTACTCATTAGGAAAGCTCACCATGCCCCAAGTCAAAAAATTGTCGGTCGCAACCGTTTTCGGCAAGATCGGTTTGAAGGAACTCATCAAGGCGGACGAAACCGGCCCCGGCGCCGTCGCTGGTGCCGATGGCAAAATGTCGGGCGGCAAGATGCCGCTGATCCGCGTCATCGGCGCCGCAGTCGGCACCAAAACGGGCAACTCCAGTTACGGCGACTGGACGGCATTGCTCGGGCAGTTCAAGGCGATCAACCTTGATACCGGCGAACAGTCGGAAGCCGCGACCCTTTTCTTGCCCGATGTTGCGCTTGTTCCGATTCAGGTTGCGCTTTCCGGCCCCGATTCGCGTAGCGTCGAATTCGCAATCGACATTTTCGCCACGCTGCGCAAGGATGGCAAGCCGGGCGGTGTACCGTATACCTTTGAATGGTCGCCGCTGCTGCCGTCAGGCGCGAATGACCCGATCCGCCGCCTGGAAGAGCAGATCGCCGCGCTGGCGCTGCCGGCGCCGCCCCCGGCCGCCGACGACAAGGCGGAACCGGCAAAGGGCAAGGGCAAGGGCGCGAAGTAATTCACCCCTTGCGCCCATTCGGGCGCACCCTCACAATTGGCGCGGGCAACCCCCGCGCCAATTTCTTTTCAATTTCACGCAATAGGAAATCCATCATGCCGTCCATTCGCCGCCCCGCTGCCGCTCATGATCCTGATGATCAAGTCACTGTGTCCATACCCGGATCGCGGGCGATGATTCCGCCCGATGATCTTGATTCTGAAATAGAATTTGAAATGTCGCCGGGCGAGCGCATTGCCGCACTACTTGACGGCATCACTGACACTGAATCAGTTTCGATCCGCCTTTATCGGCGTGTTCCGAACAGTTCCAATTTGCCCTGGTGTCAGAATTACAGCCCGGAAGAATTCAAGAGTGGCGATTTTGAAATGATCCGCCGCGATTGGGGCGCTGGCGAATATCAGATTCGCGTTTATGAAGCGGGGCACCGTGGCATGAAATCACGTTTTGATTTCAGCATCGAAGCGCGGGCGGGAAACCCGATTCCGGTTTCTGGCGGCAACACCGAACTGGCAACGATCCTGAAATCCATGCAGGAAAGTCAGGCCGCGATGTTGACGGCGCTTTCGCAGCGTCCTGATCCGATGGCGCAATTGCAGCAAACCGCCGAACTGTTCAAAAGTTTGGGGCTTGTCGGCGGTGCCGCAGCGCCGGCCGCGCCCGCGCCGTCGCCGCTGGAAACCGTTACGCAAATGGCGGGCATGTTCCGGGCAATGAAGGATTTGTCGGGGGAGATCAACCCGCCGAAGGAAACCGATCCTGACAATCCCATGTCAATGCTGCCTGGAATCATCGACGTGGTGAAATTGGCAATGGGAAATCGCGGCAACGACGCCGCGCCGATTCTCGCGCTTCCGGGTAGCATCGCGGATGCGCAAGCGCCGATGATCGAAGCGCCGCAACCGAACCCCGTAGCGCCGGCTGAAAGTGACGCTGGCGATCCTGATCAATTGGAAAGCAAACAAATGCAACTCGTTGAAATGCTGGTGCGCAATTACCTATCGCGGCTTTTGAAGCTCGCAGCGGCGAACAAGCCGGCGACTGACGGCGGGCGTTTCTTGTTTGACGAATTGCCGGACGAATTTCTCGATCAACTCGGCGCCGAAAACTGGTTTGATCAGCTTGCGGATTTTGACCCGCGCGTGTTGCCATACCGTATCTGGATCGAAACCGCAAAGGTTGAACTCGACCGGCTGATGGCGGAAGATGCGGCGGCACCGTGAAAAACTTTCGGGTTCTAAAGGTTGATCGAGAAATCGTGCTGGAAGTGACTCAGGGCGAAAACATCGTGATGACTCGATCCGAAGCAATGCAAATTGCAATCGACATTGTTTTCCTGACATGCGGCAACCTTGTTCGCAAAACGGAAAACGGCGCCCTTGTCGAATGGAACACAAATTCGGAGTTTTTCAAGGCATACGCTACTCGCTGCGGCCTTGACCTGCTGCCCGATCCGGGCTGAATTCTGCTAGAGTGGGGCGATGTTCCTTGCCCCGACTCCCACCCTGAGCGGAACCCTGCTGCCCATGCGTAGCGGGGTTCCCGGTATCTGGCAGACGCTGCGCACCATGCGCCGGCTTGTCGAACAAGACAAGACCGACCCTGCCGTTATTCAGGGCGCGATTTCAGTTTCATATCTGACGCCTGAAAAGGATCAATATAGCGAAGCGGAATCGATTTTCAATTACGTCAGGGATCACGTTCGCTATGTGCGCGACGTGAATGGGATTGAAACCCTGACATCGCCGCGCATGACCATGCAGCGGCTTGTCGGCGACTGCGACGATCAGGTGATGCTGCTCGCCGCGCTACTGGAATCGGTCGGTTATGTGACCCGGTTCGTCATCGCCGGCTATAGCGACCCGCGCGCTTTCGAGCATGTCTACATGCAGGTTTTGCTGAATGGTGAATGGGTTTCCGCCGATCCCACCGAACGGGTGCCATTGGGGTGGGAACCCCCGGGTGCGTTGATCATCGACTTTGAAAGGGTCTAGCATGTTCATTCGGCGCAATTCAATGTTTCTCGGCGACGGCGACGGCGGCGGCCCTGGCGACGGTGGCGGCCCTGGCGACGGCGGCGGCCCTGGCGACGGTGGCGGCCCTGGCGACGGTGGCGGCCCTGGTGACGGTGGCGGCCCTGGTGACGGTGGCGGCCCTGGCGACGGTGGCGGCCCTGGTGACGGTGGCGATGCTGGCGCCCCTGGCGATGCGGGCATAGGTGGCGAAGGATCGGATGCAAGCGACCCCGGCGCCGCTGCCGCCGCTGCCGCTGCTGATGCTGCTGATGCCGCTGATGCCGCTGATGCCGCAGCCGCTGACGCCGCAGCCGCTATTGCAGCCGCTGATGCAGTCGCTGCTGATCCAACAGCAACACCGGCTGATGTCAATTCAGCGGTCACTGCTGCCATTGCAGCGGACGCGGCGGCGGTTGACGCTGCTATCGCTGCCGATACCGCTGCTGCGATTTCAGCAGCAACCGATGCAGGTGGAACGAGTTTTGAACCGCCAAATATTCCTGGCCCGATCCGCAGCATGAATTATTCATATGTCGATTGGATCAACTCGACATTCGGCCCCGGCGCCGCAGCTAACGCGGCGGCGACTGCGCCACAAACGCAAGCGCAGGTTTTCATGCCGCCGCCTGTTACGCAATCGCCGACTGCGCTTGTCCAGACAATCGATCCGCTGACCGGCAACCCGGTTTCGCAGGTTATCCAGATTCAGGCGCCGTTACCGTCAACGGTCACGCCACCGTGGCAAAGTGGCGGCGGGGCGTCAACGCCTTACTGGACAAATGCCCCGGCGCCGATTCCGCCGCTGATCAACGAAGTTGACTGGTCAGGCACCGACGCGCCACCAACAGCGGGAGGCGCCGCGCGGTCAGTCGCAACCGGCTTGACGATCGGTCGATTGGCGCTTGCACTAGGGTCGCTGTTCGTGCTTTCGCAATGAGCTATACCCCGCAGGATTTCATAGCAGATCAGCTAAAGGCGGCAGCGCCGAAAGCTGAATGGGATGCTGCGGGCGTTGATCGGGCGCATGAATTGGCGGCGATCCTGTTTCGCAATGGGATCATCGATCTGTCAAAACTTCATTTATCAAAGGTGGTTGTCACCTCGACAAATCCAGATGACCCGGCGGAACCGATGCAAACGGGCGAATCATTGGCGCTGCTGTATGACGGCAAGCATTACGGTTTTCTTGGCACGCCTGATCGTTTCGATGTGACTCCGACGCTTGAGCAGTCGGGCGCGTCGTGGATTGTGGCGTGGAGTGCCGTAGGGCATGGAAATGTGAGCTATGCGTTAATGCCGGTTTTTGGTGGTTTTGCGTTTGCGCCGATTTGGGGCAGTAGCAGCGACTGGGGAACATTCAGAACGGTCGCCAAATTGACTGTTGCAATGGTGATGACGTTTGTTTTGCCAGCAGCGGGAATCGCACTAGGAGAAACCATCGGCGGTGCCGTTGTGAGTGCAGAATTCGCCGCAGCCTATCCGGCAGCGACGGCTGCAATTGGAAATCTGGCGATCAGCACGGCGATGACGGGCGGCGACGTGGAAAGCGCCGTCAAGGGTTTGGCGTTATCCTATGCGGGTGGCGAAGCCGGTGCGTTTGTCGGCAGCGGGGTTGCAGCGGCAACCGACGCGGCATCGATCGGCCGGCTCGCATCAGCGGCAACCGCTGCGCTGATTCAGGGTGGAGACGTGAAAACTGCGGTGGGCTATGCGCTGCTGCGCGAAGGGACAAAAGTGGATTTCAATTCAGACATCGTTCCGGGTGGCATGGCCGACCTGGGTTACAACGCAATCGATCCTGGGTGGAATTTCGACAATGGCGCCATTGCAGTGACCCCCGAAATTGCAGCGCAAACCGTGGCCGATTGGCAGAATCAGCAAAATCAATACGCTTTCGAGCCCTGGTTGACGGGTGGCGGGTACGATGTGCCCGGCTCGACGCAACCTTACGATGTCGGCCCGGTCGCCCCGATCGTGGCCGATCCGAACGGATTCACGCTGCCGCGACTGTTTCATGTGCCCGATCTTGGCTCGCCGATCGGCCCCGGTGTTGTCACCACGCCGCCGCCGTCGCAACCATCGTCATGGTCGGCAAACGATGTCATCAACACGATCAGCAATGCTGCATTGGCGACGCTGAAAGTTAGTACCCTTTGGGATCAGCGCAGAAATCCAATCGGAAACGTGGCGCGTCAGACTCTGCCGAACGGCGCGGTTCGCAGTGTCAACAGCAACGGCACGGTTTCGACGCGCAACCCGAACGGCACGGTTTCAACTTCGCTGCCGCCTGTCAATCAGCCGCAGTCCACCGTTGACGGAAACATCATCAACAACAACGGCGACGGCACCTATACGGTGGTTACTCCGAACGGCGCGAGCCAGTTGCGCCAGTACCCTGCCGGATCGACAAGCGCCAGCCTGCTCGACAATCTGAGCCTGGGCAATATCAATCCGATGATGCTCGCCGGCATCGGATTGGCAGCGGCTTTCCTGTTCATGAAACGGCGTTGAAAGGTTGATCATGCAACTCGGCGACACTTGGGGCGCGGATTCCGCAAACTACGATGCGGCGCTTGCCGCTGCACTGAACTCGGCATCGCCCGGTTTCGTGAGCGCCACGCAAGAGGCGCGCTTTCCTGGTGAAAGCGCCCTCGATGCGGCGCTTCGCGTGGCGCCGCAACTTTTCATGGCAGACAATCAGCGCCGGCTTTTGAACATCCAATTGGATCGCGCATCGAAGGGCTTGCCGCCACTCGACTCCAGCAATTACGGTTTGGGCGTCAATGTCGGGCTCGCACCCGATACCCAAAAGCTGATCATGTACGGGGTCGGCGCGCTGGCCCTGGTGCTGATCCTGCCCCGGATGATGCGGCGATGATGATCCTCGACGCTGCGGGTGAACTGCGCAATGTGCCGACTCCGGCCGATCCGTTTGCGCCCGCGCCACAGCCCGTCGTCATTGTCGATCAGCCACGCGGCGCACTGGAGGACCTGTCGTCGCTGCTCGGGGTGATTTCTTCAATCGCGCTTTTGATGGGATAGACAATGGCAAGCCCCGCCGACATCTCACATTCCGATGTTGTCTACGCTGGCGACATTCCGGGTTCAACCATCCCGCACGATGACGCCACCTATACGGGCGACGTTTCGGCGTCGCCAATTTCGATGGACTACTGGCGCACGAAAGCGCAAGAATTCCAATCGACATTGAATGCGCTTGATCAGGCATACATCGCCGCGCTTCGCGTTTTCAATTCAGGGATCGACCCCGACAACTCGACCGGCATCGCCGACTCGATCGCTGAATACGAATCGCAGCGGTACACCCTCAAGGTGACGGCGGAAGCAATCAACCTGGGCGCCGCCACCGTCAACGCGGCGGGCGGGCGCTTCCCGCCGCTGGCGATCCCGCAAACGCTCGGGCTTGTGCCGCTGCTCATGCCCGCTGCCGCGATCGCTGCACTCGGCGCGGCCGGTGCCCTGATCGTTTGGGGCAAGACGTGGCTCGACGGCGTCAATCAACGCTTGATGCTGGCGCAAGCCCTGGACGCGCAGGCAACCCCGGAACAACGCGCCACGCTGGCAGCGTCGGTCATCCAGACTCAGAATGCCATTTCTGAATCGGAATCGATGGGCATTGGTGCGCTGGCGCCGCTGCTCAAGTGGGGCGCGATAGCGGTGGGCGCCTATTTCGCGTGGCGGGCTTTCCAGTCGGTCAAAACGGCCGCCTGACTGTCACCATGCAGCCGATCGACTGACTCGTTTTGTCACTGGTGACGTTTCATGGCGCGACCCCGGAAGTATGCAAGTGACGCCGAACGGCAAGCGGCATTCCGGGCGCGATGGGGTACGATCACCGTAAACATAGATCAGGAAACAGTCGATACCATCAAGCGGATCGCAGAGACATATGACGTTTCGCAAAGCGAGGTTGTCAATCAATTGTGCAAGTTCGCTTTGCTGAATCGAAACTGGCTTTCGGGCGTGGCGTTTCCGAACAAACTGTTGCCCAAAATGAACCCGGATTAAATCATGCGCAATAAATTGGGCATTGAAATCAAGCGCGGTCATTGGGTCAGAGGTAGAAATATCTCTTTCCCGGATCGTGACGACTCAGGCATCGTTTACGGCGTGAATCTGCATGATCGCATTGTATATGTTGAACGTGAAGGCGGTGGGCAAGTGGCGATGCGACTCGATGATGTCACGCAAACCCTCGGCCCGATGACTCTCGAAAAGGATGGCACTGTGAAACAGAATCCAGCCGGCGCCCGTTACCGATCAGTCGAAGTGGACACGCGCGACGGCGGGTTTGAATATGGCATGGATGCCGTTACCCCGGTCGCTTTTGAATTCACGAAACTGGCTCGGGCGCGCAAGGGTCGCGCCTATTCATGGTCACTGCCTGCCGACTTGATCGAATCGGCTGATTTTCAGTCGTGGGTCAAGGTGAACAAGGGCCGCGTATTCACTTCGCTCAATCAACTCAAACGCCTGATGATGGAGTTTCGTACCGTGAAGCAAAACCCCCTGACGCGCATCAAGCGCAGTGAAATCGCCACCAAGCGCAGTCAAGCGGCCGGGCATTCAAAGCCTGATGAGCGCTTGGTGAAACGGCGCAAGCGCACGGCGGCGACGATCATTCCCGGTGTCTATGCCAATCCGTTGACGCGGGTTTCAATCACGTCAGACTCGCAACGGGCGCACATCAGCCCGAAAACGGGGCGGCCCACCAAGCGCCCCGATGCGCGCCTGACGCGGCGACGCACCATCACGGAATCGCTGCCAGCGGGGTATTACGCGAACCCGATTCTTGAAACGCAACTGCTGCCGTATGCGGTGCGTGTTTTGGGAGCTTCCGGGTATATGCTCGCCGCTTTCTTGAAGATCGAACAAGCGGACGAATATTGCGCAATGATGCGCAAATCGCACCCGCAAATGAAATTTGGCGTTGTCGTCGGCCCTCATTACAAATGAGCGGCAAGGTTCCCCCGTCATCGCGCGCCGGCCGTTCGCGCCAGTTCGCCGAACTGCGAACAAAAGACGCGCGCCGCGCGGCCCGCATTTTCGAGCGGTTCACCGGGCATGAGTGTTTGCCGATCGATAACGTCGATGTCCCGCCGCTGCCGAAAGCGGTTGCGATCATCGGACACTGCGATGGCATCCTTTACACCACGGTACGCGACGGGCGCGAGGAAAGATATGTTCACGATTTCGCCATGCCGGATCGGCCGTTGTTGGGTATCTCACCCGATGGCAAGCAGATTCTGCTGATTGATGGCAATTACGATTTCACCGATCGCGGCATCGTTGACGCCAGCGATTACCGCACCCGAAAGGCAATGCGCCGCAGGTGATTTGACAGGTTCCGGCGACTGATGTAGTCTCTGCATCACTGACCGGGTTTCCATAGCCCAAGACTGTTGACCGAAGGAAATTCCAAATGGCAAAGATGCTGCTGCTCAATCCCTCGAAGCGCCGCGCACGTCGCACCGGCGCCCGCAAGGGTCGCACTGCCGCGCAGAAGCGCGCCACGCTGAAGATGCTTGCCGCCAATCGGCGCAGTCGCGGCGGCAGCAGCAAGCCGGCTCGCCGGGGCCGCGCTGCGCGTCGGCGCAATCCCGTTTCCATCGTGCGCAGCGCGGCGCGTCGTCGTCGGCGCAACCCGATTAGCCTGGGCGGCCTGATGTCGGGCGGCAAGGGTTACATGGGCATGTTCAAGGATGCGCTAGTCGCGGGCGGCGGTGCCGTCGCCGTCGATCTGGCATTCGGTCAGGTCAACGGCTACCTGCCGGCATCGCTGCAACGAACCCCCGGCCGCGTCGGTGTCGGCGATTTGGTGAAAGCGATTTTCACGGTCGCAGTCGGCAAGCTCTTGGCGAAGCCTACGCGCGGCCTGTCGCAAAAGGCGGCGGCCGGCGCCCTGACGGTGCAGGCGCATCAACTGATCGCCGGCTTCGTGCCGTCAAGCATGGTTCTCGGTTACGCTTCGCCGGCCCGCATCGCCAACATGCAAAGCCGGGTCGGCCCGAACGTCGTTCGCAATTCGCAGGTCGGCCGCTTCGTGATGGGCAAGACCCCGCTGTTGAACGCTTTCACGGCACCGGGCACGATGTCGCCGCTGTTGAACGGCAGTCGCAATTCGGTCATGGTGCGCGAAAGCGCCGCGATGATCCGCTGACCCGCCGCCCCGATCCAGCTTCGCAACCATCAATCTTGAAACGGAATTCACCAAATGGACATCAACGCCAGTGACTTCGCAGCGGGTCGCGTCACCAACCCCCTGCAATCGGAAATCATCCGCAATCGGCTTTACGACTATCAGTTGTATGCCGGCGCCGGCATCACGCAACTGTCGTTCTTCCAGAACCCGGTCGGCCAGGGCATCACCACGGCGCTGGGCGCCACGGTCGGCACCAGCAAAACGCAGTGGGATACGAACATGGAACTTGGCGGCACCCTGCCGTCCGGCAAGTCGTACCTGATCGAATCCATCGAAGTGCTGTTTCTGCCTGGATCGGTTTCGACGGCGAACACCTACACCATCGCGGCGCTTTCGCTGTTCGCCGCTGTGGCAATCGCTACAGTCGCCGGTCAATTGAACGATGTGAATTCGTTCTACCAATCCGGCATGTTGGAACTCAACGTGTTGTCGAAAAACTACCTGCGCGAAACGCCGTTGATGGCTTTCCCGCCGAAAGCTCACCTCGATATCAGTGCCGCGACGGCCAGCAACTCCGCCACCGTGGGGCAGGTTTCGCAGGTGCTGGGCAAGGGCACCGGGCGGCCGTACTATATGGAACCCAAGATCACGCTGCAACCGGCAGTGAACTTCGAGGTTCTGCTGCGCTGGCCCGCCGCCGTGGCAACTGCCTCGGGTTTCAATGCGCGCGTGGGCGTCATCCTCGACGGCGGCTTCTTGCGCGCTTCGCAGTGACGCGCCGCTGATCCTGCCGGCATCCGAAACCCGCGCCGGCCCATGCTGGCGCGGGTTTTCACTTTAGAGGAACGTCATCATGCAATACCCGTCGATCAACGAACTGCAAGCGTACCTCGGGCAGATTTACGGCCCGGAAGCTCGCCTGACAGTCGTTCCCTACGCTTACCCGATTCAGTTCGTGACGCTGGCGCAGAATGCCAGTTCCACGGCGCAACTGTCGATCACGGCAAACGCCGATTTCGTTTGGCTCGGGCTTGCCTATCGCGCCGCAATTGCAGCCGCGCAAAACGTGAGCACGAAAACGGCGGCTTTCCTGCGACTGCTGATCACCGATTCCGGGTCGAATGAGCAGTTCACTTCGGCGGCCGTCGATCTGGAAAACTACTCCACCAATGGCGGCGATGCGCGCGATTTGCCATACCCGCGCTGGATCGGCGGCCGATCGGCGCTCACTTTCCAATTGACGAATTACGCGCCCACGGCGGAAACCTATTCGTCGATCGACATTCTGTTGTCGGGCGTTTTGGTGCGCAAGTTTACCGGCTGATCTGCCGTGCCGATTCAGCCACCCAATGCCGCAGGCGGCGGCATGTTCGATCAAGGGCGACGCGAGCCCTGGTCTAGTTTTTCGGACATGCCGCACGGCCCGCGCGAATTGCCCGATCCGCGCGGCGGCCCCACATCGCCCGGTGCGCCGCGACTCGTTCAAGTGTCCGCGCCGCATTGGTACGCTCAGATCATCAGCGCATCATTCCCTGTCGCGCAGATTTCGCAGAAACTGCTCGATCAGTCCGGGTCATGGCGCAACATGCTTGCCATTCGCAATTCAAGCGCGACGGCAAATGTGTTTGTCGGATTTGGAACTGATGCCAGCATCACGGCATCGTGGCTCAAGCTGGCGGCCGGCGACATCATCCTGTTCGATACCGTTGTTCCACAGGATGATTTATATTTCATTGCTGATGCGGCTTCGGCAACCATTGCACTAGGGTATTCAACCACGAATCGGTAATCCGGCATGGAAACCCTCGGCATTGCCATTGCAGCCGCTTTTGCGGCTGCACTGATTTTCAATCGGCAGAATTCGCAGGATCAATCGTTGCCGACTGATCTGCCGCCGCTGAATTACGATCCTGTCGCGCTCACTCTCGACATACCCGACATTACGATTTTGAGTGATGGAATCAGCGACGCGCCAGCGTCGCCTTTGTCGGCGTTTCTGTATGCCATTCGGCGATCAGAAAACAGCGAACGTGATGTTCGTTCCGGCAATGATTACGGCGCGCTTTACGGCGGCGGGTACATGGGCGATTTTTCGGATCATCCCACAGCCACGGGTGAATGGATGGGCCGACCCCTTGCCGACAAGACCTGTCGCGCCGCGGGCCAGCGGGTAGGTTGCAAGTCAACCGCAGCCGGCGCCTATCAGATCAACCGGCCAACCTGGGACGAATTCCGCGCGGCCGGGGTCTACGGCCCATGCCTGGACGATTTCACGCCAGCGTCGCAGGACGAAGCCGCGCGGCGCATCCTGGGCAAGACCGGCGCCCTGAGCGCAATCGAGCGCGGCGACATCAACGCAGCGACTGCGCTGGCGTCGAAGCGATGGGCTTCGCTGCCGGGATCGACAAGCGGGCAGCCGCAAAGGTCAGTCGAAGAGTTTGCCCAGTTCCTGACTGACGGGGGTTTGTATGCCTGATTGGTTGTTGCAATGGGGCGGGCTTGTCGTCGGCGGTTTGGGCGCGTATTACGGTGCCATGAATGCCATTCGTGAAAACATCGCGCGACTTGAAGCCCGGATGGATGCTGCGCACGCTGATGCAATGGAAGCAAAAGCTCACGCTCAGGCGGCACATGGTCGGATCGATACGATTCTGAATCGGCATCCATGAGCTTCATTTTTCGTCCGGGTGGCGGTGGCGGTGGAACTCCGGGGGGATCAAACGGGCAGGTACAAGTAAATGTCGCGGGTGCTTTTGGAGCATATTCGACATTCACCTATGCAAGCAATATTCTAGGGGTTGAATCCATCACCGGCACTGCGCTGACGATGACAATTCAACCGAAAATCCCTACTGTTTTGGAGACTGGCGGGTCGCTACTTCTAAAAACGCCAAACGCTGTTAAATCTAATACAAGAGGCGGAGACATTTCTCTTTTTGCTGGTGACGGTTTAAATTTTGGTGATGGCGGGACTGTAAACCTTCGAGGCGGGATCGGTTTTGCTGGCGGCGGAGTAACGTTAACGGGTGCAAACGGAACGGCTAGTGCAGGCGGAATTTTTTTGGTTGGTGGGCAGGTTGTTGGAAGCCCCGGAACAATTTCGGTTTCTGGATCAAACGGTGTCGGTGATGGCGGAGCGATTGAACTTTACGGCGGCGGAAGATCAGGCGGGGTACATGGGTCAGTTCTTATTGGCAGCGGCGGGGTTGTTAGCATTAAAGCGCAATTAAACAATGCCGGAAGTATGACGATGGGATTTTTCAATACGGCATTGACTACTCAGCCAACTATCGCCGCAGTGGCGACCGATCCGGCAACTACGCAAACACTGGCAAATTCTCTACGAACTGCAATCATCAATCTGGGATTGGGGGCTTAAATGTCACGCATCATTTTGCCGGCAAACACTCTTGTCGGTCGCAAGCTGTTGAACATCAACGTTCAAATTATCGACGCGGCTAACGCTGTTTCGCGTTTGAAAGCAATCGCTGATCAGATCACCAACAACGGGGTTTCGCCGGCACTGCTGGAAAGCTCGCCGGAAAGCTCAGTCCCTGCTGGTCAGGGTAATGCAATTTACAGCGGCATCGGGCAGATCAAAACGGCGCTTGATGGGCTTGCTGCCCTGGTGTCGGCAATTGATCAGGGCTAATGAGCTTTCGCAAAACCACGATCAAGAAACCCCCGGTGCAACATCGGGGGTTGAATATTTATTTAGCGGCGTTTTCAATAACCGCTAACTTAAATTTGTGGCAGCAGGCATTTGCTCGATTGTTTAGAGTAACTGATGCTCCTGCTGGTGTTCCAGCCGGCCCCGCGCTTATTGGCAGAAATTTATTTCTGACATTTGGCGCGAATATGAAAACTGAAACGATAGAGTCTTTCGGAACTGGCGCTGTCAATCCGACATTGACGTTTGGTGGTGGCAACTCATGCGCAACATCAGGGGTTGTTGTCAGAAGCGCGCCGTCCCTTGGCAGGTTTAATACGACATCAGGTGGCAACAATTATCTAGAATATACCGGGTATTGCTCGTTTACCTTTGCGCTGCCAATTTGCGGATTTGGCGCATATATAACTGACATGGGAGATTTCAACAGCACCGATGTTGCAGTAATAACAGACATCAATGGATGCACTCAAGAAATAAATTTAACCGGCAGCATAACAAGCGGCAGCTTGGTTTTTTGGGGTTTTGGTGTCTCTGGCGGAAAAATCGTAAAAGTCGAATTTAAGTCAACATCCAGCGTGTTTATAGCCGCTGACTTTACCGGCATTGACGATCTGCTGATCTATAATTCTCCAAATGTCGGAATTGGCGTTAATGAAGTTGCCGGCGGAAACACAGCGACAACGTGTCTTTCGCATCGGGTGTTTCACCGTTTTGATCACCTTGCCGGACTAAATACGTTTGTAGATGTTGGTGCTGAAAAAGCGCATATCGTTTGGACTGACTCCGTTGCAAATTCAGCAGCGTCTGGAACATTTACTAATCAATCAAGGTTTAACCTTGGCGCTTATCAAATGATTAACGGTAACAATATTACCGGGAATTATTCGATAAACGGACCGTGGATTTGGGTAGGCAACATCGGCAACAATTCGCAGGATTTCACTGTTGACTTTTGGTTTTCACGTCAAGGGGCGCCGGTCGGTGGCGGGGTCATCGCTGATTTTCCGCAATTGTTTACGCTGTCGATCAATGGTGCGAACGGGCTAACGATTGTTGCGCATACAGACGACGGCGGAGCCCTAGTTGATTTCACGCTAAACGGCGCAATTGCTTTACCGTTAAACAGTTATGCTCATGTGAGAGCGCAAGTGTCCCGGCTTGTTGACCCTAACAATGTAAATCCCGATAGAGTTAAAATGCAAATTTGGATTGGTGGAGTAGTTGACGCCGGTAGCGATTCAACAGTCAACGCCATATTGACACTTGGCTACTCAATAGAAGCGCCTAGCGCCCGCATCGGTGGATTGAGCGGAGCAAACTATTGTCCGGGAATCATTGACGAATTCGCGGCCGGCACCGGGATTTATGGCGTTTATGGAACAAATTTCACGATCACCGGGCCGCGCAGATACGCCCAATCGGATATTTAATCCTGATCTGGCTTCTCGCCCGCTGCTCTCGATTTCCAATCAAGAAACGGCGTAAGGTTGCGCGGGGCGACGTGGCCCCTTGGCACGGCGGGCAGGGTCGGAACTCCCAAGGGTGGCACGTCAAGCCCAGGCGGGCACTGCTGGGGCGCCTGATACCCCTGTCGTCGCCCTTGCGCGCTGGGATGGTCGCGCATCAGGCGCAACAGTCGCAGGATCAGCGGATCGCGCATTGCAAACTCAAGTGTCGGCGGCCAATGCGGTCGGTGCGGGGCTTCCCTCACATAGATCGCGCGCAGTGTTTCGGAATCCTTGGGCAATGAATCGGGGTTCATTTGGGAACTCCATTTGACTTGCTTCCGGGCCACACGCCCCGCTGTTGCTGCGGGCTTCGACGCATGGAGTGTAAACCGATCCCGCTGCAAAGCCGGTAACGGCAGGGTTCGTGCAGACTCGGGCGGGCGGGTCGCCTAGGTCACTGCCCCAAGTGCAAACGTGACAGGCGCGGATGGCAGGGCGCATAGGCCACCCGCTCACTTTGATTGATCCTCGCGCTGGCGCGTGCGATCGGTGGCACGTGT
>Ga0315288_10004721_pt1 | contig 17358 bp, 12 predicted proteins | sample YL17G11_20_MG_FD_203454 | JGI IMG/M metagenome (GOLD analysis project Ga0315288, IMG submission 203454) | Sediment microbial communities from Yellowstone Lake, YNP, Wyoming, USA - YL17G11_20 | ecosystem: Environmental > Aquatic > Freshwater > Lake > Sediment | place: USA: Wyoming | collected... | reverse complement strand
TAAAAAGTCTGAACAGACGTATTTCCGTCATTCCGGCGAAAGCCGGAATCCAGTTATTTCAAAAACTTAAAAATTCTCTGGACTCCGGTTTCCACCGGAGTGACGACTTTTTACGAGAACATCATATTTCAAGCTGGGAGAAGCGATGGCCAGGTATTTCCTCTGCGTTTCCTCTTCGATCTTTTGTCAGTCCCATCATCATTTCCAGCGTAAGACCAGCAAGGGCGGAATAAATTATCAATATATTACGAGGTCACTGCCAGAAGAAATAAAATGACTTTTTTCCCGAGGGGTTTAAAAAATGAGCAAGACCATTGCCGAGATCAATGAAAAGATCAAAAAAGGGAAGGCAGGGAGAGTTTTTCGCCCTGAGGTCAATCCGAGGGTTTTCCGGAATATGTTATTTGGTAACGAATGCCGTTTTGATTAGAAGATCTCAGGATAATTTGCATTTAGCCTTTAAAGGTCAATTAAAGAAGTCCGATTATGCGCAAATACATTCTTGAAAGACTCCTTTACACCGTAATTCTTTTATTCCTGGTCTCCATCCTTATCTTTACCCTGGTCAGGCTCCTTCCCGGAGATCCGATATCGGCGGCGGCCATGGCCAATACGGATCTGGCCGACAAGAGGATTATGGCCGATTTGCGGGCCCGCTTCGGTCTGGATCGGCCGGTACATATCCAATACCTTATCTGGTTGAAAGACTTCATCCAAGGTGAATGGGGGAAATCGATAGGGAGCGGGGAACCCGTCATGACGATGTTTCTGGACCGTCTGCCGGTTACCATTGAGCTCTTCCTGGGAGCGACTTTCTGGGCCTTTCTGATCGGTTTCCCAGTGGGCATCATCGGTGCTATCAGACGAAACACCAAACTGGATGCTTTTCTGACAACGACTTCTATTATCGGGGTTTCCATCCCGGCCTTTTGGGAAGCTATTGTTTTTATCTATGTCTTTGCGGTGATTCTTCCCATCTTCCCCCCTTCAGGTTATGTGCCCTTTTTAGAGAGTCCCTGGGAGAACATGCTTTCGGTCATCATGCCCACCTTTATTATGGGTACAGGGAGCGCCGGCCTGCTGGCCCGCTACGTGCGATCCAGTTTCCTGGAAGTCTTCAGCCAGGATTTCATCCGGACCGCCCGGGCCAAAGGAGCCAGAGAGCCGAGGGTGATCGGCAAACATGCCTTCAAGCCGGCCATGTTACCCGTGACCACGGTCATAGGGTTGAGCTGGGGTTATCTGGTGAGCGGAGCCTTTATTGTCGAGTTTATGTTTGCCATTCCGGGTCTGGGCAGGATGGGGGTCGATGCCGTCTTTGCCAGAGATTTCCCGGTCCTCCAAGTCATATTGGTTATCGTAGCTTTAAATGTCATATTAGTGAACCTGTTAGTCGATCTCGTGTATGGATTTCTGGACCCAAGGGTGAGAGTGCACAAGTAATAAAAAGGTTTAAAGCGTGAGTGAACCTATATCTGAAAGAACAGATGGAGCAATCGAACCGCGCCGGATATCCCGGATCGGAGCAAAGGCCATCATTAGAGGGGTCTTCAAATACAAGCCTTCCCGGGCTGGAATCGTCATCATCCTTTTACTGGCTTTTATGGCCGTTTTTGCACCTCTTCTGGCCCCTTACGATCCGAACGCACAAGACCTCTATAAGGTACTGACCGGCCCTTCCGCAGACCACTGGCTGGGGACGGATAATGTCGGCCGTGATCTTTTTTCCCGCATTATCTACGGGGCACGCGTTTCCCTGACGGTAGGGTTTTTTTCCGTTTTTCTCTCTGTCTTTATCGGGTCCGTCTTGGGTCTTTTAGCCGGCTACAGGGGCGGGGTGGCGGATATGATCATCATGCGTATCGTGGATACCTTTATGTGCATTCCCTTTTTGCCCTTTGTCCTGGTTTTGGCCGCAGCCCTTGGACCGGGCCTGAAAAATATCATCCTTGCCCTGTCAATTCTTGGTTGGACGGGTTTTTGCAGAATCATGCGCGGCCAGGTGCTTATGGTCCGGGAGCTGCCCTACGTGGAGGCCGCCAGGGCTGCCGGGGCCTCAGGCTTTCGCATTATGTTGAAACACCTTTTTCCGAATTGTCTCGCCCCCATTATCGTTGCGGTCACCATAAGCCTCGGCGGGTTTATCATGTTAGAAAGCACCATGTCCTTTTTCGGCCTGGGGGTACAACCTCCGACACCGAGTTGGGGCAAGGAGTTGAGGACCGGTTACTCCTACCTGGAAACCGTCCCCTTGTTTTCCATTGCCCCGGGTATACTGATTACTTTAGCGGTCCTGGCCTTTAATTTTCTCGGTGACGGACTAAGGGATTCCCTAGATCCGCGTCTTCGCGGTGAAGGGAAAAAAATTGAATAAGACAGGTGATAATGGCACCACTACTGGAAGTTAAAAACCTGAGTACCCACTTTTTTACTGATGACGGATTGATCAGGGCCGTGGACCGGATTTCCTACGATATCCACGAGGGGGAAACGGTAGGATTAGTGGGGGAGAGCGGCTGCGGGAAGAGCGTCAGCGCCCTTTCGCTTCTCCGGCTGATCCCGAATCCGCCGGGGAAAATCGTAGGGGGAGAGATCCTTTTCGAAGGCCGTGATCTGCTCAAGTTGACCGAGGACGAAATGTGCGAGGTCCGGGGCAACAAAATGGCCATGATCTTTCAGGAACCCATGAACTCCCTCAATCCGGTGAAGACCATCGGGTGGCAAATTTCAGAGCCCCTGGAAATCCACCTGGGAATGAGCCGGGAAGAGGGTTTAAAAAAATGCGTCCAGCTCTTAACCGACGTTAAGATTCCTGAACCGGCGGCCCGGGTCAACGCCTATCCCCATCTTTTCAGCGGCGGGATGAGACAAAGAACCATGATCGCCATGGGATTAGGGTGCAATCCCAAGTTGATTATTGCCGATGAGCCGACCACGGCCCTGGACGTAACCACCCAGGCCCAGCTTCTCGAACTCATGAAAAATTTGACTCGCGATTACGGCACCGCGCTGATCATTATCACCCATAACCTGGGGGTCGTGGCCCGGTATGCCGACCGGATTAATGTAATGTATGCCGGACGGATCATTGAAAAAGGGGCCGCCAAAGACATTTTTAAGAATCCTCAACACCCCTATACGGAAGGATTGATGGCCTCCGTCCCCCGGCTGGATCACGATACAAAGCAAAAACTCGTACCCATCGAAGGTCAACCGCCGGATTTTCTGCATATTCCGAAGGGATGTTCTTTTCATCCCCGCTGTGTTTATGCCTTTGATCGATGCCGGGTAGAAACTCCGGAACTAACTCCCATATCTGAAAAACATGAGGCGGCCTGCTGGCGAAATGTCAAATAACAATGTCAAATAACAACGATAACATTCTGGTAGAGGTCAAAGATTTAAAGATGCATTTCCCCATTTCCGTGGGGTGGATGTTTAAAAAAACAATCGGCCATGTCATGGCCGTTGATGGAATCAGCTTTAAGATCGCCAGGGGCGAAACCTTGGGGCTGGTTGGAGAAAGCGGGTGCGGTAAGACCACCACCGGCCGGACAATCCTCCAACTGGAACGGCCCACATCAGGTCACATCTTCTTCGAAGGGAAAGAGATTACCGGGATCGAAGAAAAGGCCCTGAGGACCCTTCGCAGGAAGATGCAGATGATTTTCCAGGACCCCTTCGGTTCCCTCAATCCCCGAATGACCGCCGGCGAAATCATCGGTGAACCGCTGCTGATTCACCGCCTGACCCAAAGCAAGAGCGAATACGAAGAAAAGGTCAAGGAATTGATGACTACGGTGGGGCTCAGTCCGGCCATGATGGAAAGGTATCCTCACGAGTTCAGCGGGGGCCAGAGACAGAGGATCGGCGTGGCCAGGGCCCTTTCGGTTCGGCCCAATTTGATCGTCTGCGATGAACCGGTCTCCGCCCTGGATGTTTCCATTCAGGCCCAGATTATCAATCTCCTGGAAGAACTCCAGGAAAAGTTTCACCTCACCTATCTTTTTATCGCCCATGATCTGGCCGTAGTCAGGCATATCAGCAACCGGATTGCCGTGATGTATCTGGGTGAGATCGTAGAAATAGCCACCAGAGGGGATCTCTACAAAAAACCCCTTCATCCCTATACCAAATCTCTGCTTTCGGCTATCCCGGTTCCGGATCCGGTTGTGGAAGCCCAACGGGAACATGTGCTTCTGGAAGGAGAGGTTCCAAGCCCGTTTAATCCGCCTCCCGGCTGCAAGTTTCATCCGCGATGTCCTGTGGCCCGATTTCCCCGTTGCCGGGAGGAAAAACCCAAGCTGGTCGAGATTGAAGGCGGGCAGCACTGGGTGGCCTGTCATGGGCGGTGATTTTTTTTAGGTCATGAAAGCTGATAAATGTTTTTCAAGTCAAGTAAAACTTGATAAATTTGTTATTAATACAAACGAAAAAATTATCGTTACAGTCATTGCGAGCCCGACCCTGCACCGCATGGTGTACAGGGCGAAGGGCGCGGCAATCTCGTCTTTGCTTGGGATTGCTTCGTCGCTCCGCTCCTCGCAATGACACGCTATTTATGTCGTTTGTATTCGTCTTTGAAAATCCATTTTCGTCATTCCGGGCTTGACCCGGAATCCAGAAATTAGATTGAAAGGAGAGCAACACCATGCATGAGAAGAAATTCTTGAGGAGAATTTTTGTTGGTCTATGCCTTCTGCTTTTGTTTTCGGCTGTCATTCCCTGTGTCGGAACAGCCGCACCGGCGGAAAAACCCATTACCGGGGAGGAATGGATGGCAAAGTCCGGAATGGACTGGGGGCCTAATTACTGGCCCACCAAACCGGTGCGGGGGGGCATTCTTCAAGGTGCAGGCCCTTTATTTATCGGACTGATGAACCCTAACCACTGGCCGGTAAACGACTGGGTGACCATCAGCTATTTTTATGACAAGCTCATTTGGACGGATGGAAGCTACAAACCCACGGTGCCCTGGCTGGCCGAGTCCTGGAAATATCTGGACCCAAAAACCGTGATCATGAAGCTTCGGCAAGGGGTTCAGTTCCATGATGGGACTCCTTTCAATGCCGAAAGTGTCAAGTATCAGATGGAGTGGATCAAGGATCCTCAAAACGGAGCCTGGAGCCGGGCCTGGTTGGAACCGCTGGATTCCGTTGAAGTTGTCGATAACTACACGGTGAAATGGCATTTCAAAAAACCATGGGCTGCATTTGCTGGGGTCATGGCCAATGTCCCGGGGTATATGATCTCTACCAAAGCCCTGAAAGCCGATGTGGCCCTGAGAGATTCTAAAAAATTGGCCCGCCAGTTGGAAACAGAAAAGAAAAATGTGGAGCAGGCCGAGAAAGAAGCCTCCGCCGCTACTGGCGAAGCCGCCGAAAAGGCCAAGGACAAGCTGGAAGGTGCCAAGAAAAAATTGGCGTCTGTGGAAGAGGAATATAAAAAGGTGGCCGCTCTGGCTGAAGGGGCCAGGGAGTTGGATAACAATCCGGTCGGCACAGGAGAATTTATGCTGGATGAGGCCAGCCCGGGCAATTATGTAAGATTAAAACGGAACCCCAACTGGTGGTTTGGCAAGTTCATCGGCCGGCCGGATATGCCTTACCTTGACGGACTCAATGTAAGTATCATCCCCGATCCCTCGGTCCGATTGGCCAACCTGCGGGCCGGAAAACTCGATACCATGGCTCTCGACCCTTCCCAGTACCCCATGGTCAAGAATGACCGCAGTTTGAATGTCTATGTGTATCCGCTTAACTGGGTAGTGGGCATGCGATTTAACCATAAAGACGGCCCGTGCAAGGACCTTCGGGTCCGCAAGGCCATCTCCCATGCCCTGGATCGAAAGGCCCTGATTAATGGTGTGGTCTTCGGGTTGGGTGACCCGGCCAGTTGTGCTTTCCCCTACGAACACTGGGCTCATAACCCCAGTCTCAAACCGGTGGCCTATGACCCGGAACTCTCCAAGAAATTACTGGCCGAAGCCGGTTATAAAGACGGTTTGACCATCAAGGGATATATGTATAACACAACCGTAGATCAGACCGGGGCTGAGGCCATGAAAAATATGTTGGCCAAAGTGGGGATTACCTGGAATGTTGAGCTTCTCGACCCGGCCGCGGCTGCCCAAAAAATGAGAAAAGTCGATTATGATTTTGCCACAAATACCTGGACTTGGATCTATGACCCGGACCTTCTGGTCACCGGTTGGTACGATCCCGATGGGGGATTTAACTTCGGCAGGAGTCATAATGAGAAAGCCATCCCCCTGATCGAAGCGGGACGTGCAGAAGTGGACGAGGCCAAGAGGACCAAGATTTATTGGGAATTGGAAAAAGTGCTCTATGACAATTATGAGGATGCCTGGTTATGGTACCCCAGGGCCGTAACGCTTTTTCGTAAGAACGTTGAAGGCTGGAACAATGACATGTATCAAAAAATGAAAGATGCCCAATGGTGGTCCCATCCCCTGTGGTTTAAAGGTGGAAAGAGGTAAATTAACGAAAAACAGGCTATAGGCGATAGGCACCAGGCAAAAGGAAAAGGAGGATGAAGGTATAAAACGGAAATAAATTGTTAATCCCCCTCTATCTCCCTTTTCCGGGAATGGAAATGTTAGATTCCTCCTTTCCACGAAGGGGTGTTAGGGGGATTTTCTTTTTTTGTAGAACCGCATCTCCGCTCTTGGGCGGGACTTGAACCAAGGTTCCCCGGAGTGCAGGGGAAATGTCATCAAGAATCTGGGCATTGGCCTTTAGCCCATGCAGTTTTCCAGGGGCGATGATTGCTGCAAGGAATACACCCTATATTTGCAAAAAAAATTTGCTGGATTATCGGCAGAGCATTACACCATTTATGTCAAAACGTATTTCCAAAATCAACCGAGGAATTCACCTGGGGTGAAATCTTCCCCCCCACCCCAACCGTTCGGCTGAGCTCACGACGAAGCCCTGCCCCTCACCCTACCCTCTCCCGCGAGGGGAGAGGGTAAACATATTGAAATAGAAAAGAAATTCCCTTCCCCTTGACGGGGGAGGGCGAGGGTGGGGGTGATTTACGGAAATTTTTCACACCTTCGGGGTAGGGAAGGTGTGGGGGTGAATTTTTTCGATTATTTTTTGCAACGTTTAGGTACAGCAGTCCTCATTATCCAACTCTCGGAATGAAAGATGGCATTCCCCATGAAGGCTGAAGGGAAGGGAAATATTTGGGCGTTAAAGGTGTTCACTGTTCGGTTCAGCGGGGGCCGCGAAGTATGGGGGGAAGTTTGAGGAGGGACCATTATGCCATGGTTTGAAAGAGGGCATGTACGACTCTATTATGAGGATGTCGGAAAGGGAGAACCCATCATCACCAATCACGGCTTGATGGAAGACTGCGGGTACTGGAAAGAGACAGGGATAACGGCCAGGCTGGCAGAGCGCTATCGGGTTATCTCCATGGATATGCGCGGCCATGGCCGTACCGTTGTCAGCGGTCAGCCTTACGGCTTCGATGTGGGCACCATGGGAAATGATTTTGGCGCTCTGGCCGATTCATTGGGCCTTGACCGGTTTCATATCCTGAGTCATGCTACCGGCGGCATGGCGGCCGTTCGCTATGCCATGACCAATTCGAAAAGGCTTTTAAGTCTGATGCTGACCGACACCGGTTCAGCCACAGCCCCCGGATTTCCCGGCGTCGAACCAGAGACCCTAAGGCAAGGTTTTACCCTGGCAGCAGAAACAAGAAAAACGGTCACTGTTGATGAATGGATGACCCTGGCTCGGGCCGAGCCAGGACCTTTTCTCTTCAAGATGGCCGAACATCCTGACAAAGAACGGATGTGGGGAATCTACGAAGGGTTTCTTCGCCGGAGCGACCCGTTGGCCATTGGAAATTTCATGTTGAGCTTTTATGCGGATCCGGACCCGATGATTGAGGGTTTAAGGCAGATCTCCTGTCCTACCCTTATTCTCCTAGGAGAATTCGACCTGGTGTTCTTGGGGCCCAGCGAGGTCATGGCCCGGGAAATCCTGGATAACAGGCATGTCATCCTGAGCGGGGTGGGGCATATGACAGCTATCGAGAATCCGGAGCGAACAGCCGATGAGATCCTCGATTTCCTTAAGACTGTAGCCGAAACCGGAAAAGCGAAAAGGAGTTGACAGAGAGAGGATTCATGGATCAATGATTCGAGGGTTTTAACTTCCATGCCTTTCAATTGAATCCTCCTTTCCTCCTATCCTATTTTCGAACCAAAGTTTAACACCTTTCATTGAAAGGAGCTTAGCATGATGGTCGAAAATAAAAGATTCTTAAAGATTCTTGCGAGCCTGGGTTTCGTTTTGCTTCTGACCGGGCTGCTCCCTGGAATCGGAACAACTGCGCCGGCGGAAAAAGCCTACATGGGAATGGAATGGGGAACGAAATATTATCCTGCAAAACCGGTGCGGGGGGGTATTGCTAATTACTCCAGTCCTTTGTATATCGGGCTGATGAACCCCAACCACTGGCCGGTAAACGACTGGGTGACGATTGGGGCTTTTTATGACAAACTCATTGTGACTGATGGAAATTACAGGCCCACGGTACCTTGGCTGGCGGAATCCTGGAAATACTTGGATGATGTAACGGTGGTTATGAAGCTTCGCCAAGGCGTTCAGTTCCATGACGGCTCTCCATTCAATGCCGAAAGTCTCAAATACCAAATGGATTGGATTATGAATCCCAAAAACGGGGCCTGGACCCGGGCCTGGATGGAACCGGTTGCTTCCATCGAAGTGGTGGACACCTACACGCTCAAATGGCATTTCAAGAGACCCTGGGCCGGATTCCTGGGGGTTATGGCCAATGTTCCAGGGTATGTCATCTCAGCCAAGGCCCTGAAAGCCGACGTGGCCTTACGGGAATCTAAACAATTGGCTCAACAGGTGGAAAGAGAAAAGAAGGATGTGAAGCAGGCGGAGAAAGAGGCCTCCGCCGCCGTAGGTGAAGCGGCGGAAAAGGCCAAAGACAAGCTGGAAACGGCCAAGAAAAAATTGGCCTCCACTGAAGACCAGTACAAAAAGACAGCGGCCCTGGCTGAAGGGGCCAAAGAGTTAGATAACAATCCGGTAGGGTCGGGACCCTATATTTTTGAGGAAGGGAACCCGGGGAATTACTTGAAGTTAAAAAGGAACCCCAACTGGTGGTTTGCCAAGTTCATCGGTCGGGATATGCCTTACTATGACGGGATCAAAATCAACATCATCCCCGATCCCTCGGTCAGGATTGCCAACCTCAGGGCCGGGAAAATCGACTCCCTGGTCCTCGATCCTTCCCAGGTCCCTATGTTCAAGAATGAACGCAGTCTGCAGGTTTTTACTAATCCTATCAATTGGGTAGTCGGTATGCGCTTTAACCTGAAGGACGGGCCGTGCCAGGACCTTCGGGTCCGCAAGGCCATCTCACATGCCATCGATCGAAAGGCCTTGATTGACGGGGTGGATTTCGGGTTGGGCCGCCCGGCCAGTTGTATGTATCCTGACGATCACTGGTGCCATAACCCCGAGCTTAAACCGATCAGCTATGACCCTGCCCTGGCTAAGAAGTGGCTGGCCCAGGCCGGTTATAAAGACGGATTGACCATAAAGGGGTATATTCCCAACACGACCCAATCGGTGTCCGGGGCCGAGGCTATCAAAGCCATGCTGGCCAAGGTGGGTATTACCTGGAATATAGAGTTTCTCGATCCGGCGGCCATTTCCGAAAAGCTGAGGAAAGTCGATTATGATTTTGCTGCTGGCGGCTGGAGCTGGATCTATGATCCGGATCTCATGGCCACCGGTCTTTACCATCCCGACGGAGGTTTTAATTTCGGAAGGAGTCATAATCAAAAGGCGATCGCCCTGATCGAAGCCGGCCGATTAGAGGTTGACTTTGACAAGAGGACCAAGATTTATTGGGAGTTGGAAAAGGTTCTTTATGACAACTACGAAGATGTCTGGTTATGGTGGCCCAGATATGTATCGGTTACCCGTAAAAACATCCAGGGAATCAACAACGATATGGGTAATCAATTCAAAGAGATGTTTACCGTTTCACACCCCACCTGGTTTAAGGAAGGAAAGGAAAATCGTTAGTAAACTCAATAGGTGCATAAGAACTTCATGAAGGATCGCTTGGGCCCTTGCAGGCATAGGGGAAAAATTATTTCTGCAATGGATCGTGGGACCTAACCGCCGGTGCCCTTTGCTTCCCACCGTTCGGCTAGGCCTTCAGTCCGAGTTCAGGCCGAGGGCTCACGGCCGAAGCCATAACCCTCCCCTTCGGAGGGGGAAGGTGTGAAAAAAATCCATTTTCACCCCCACCCTCGCCCTCCCCCGTCGAGGGGGAGGGAATTTGTTCTTGTATTTTAATATATTTGCCCTCTTCACGCCTGGGCGTGATGGGAGAGGGTAGGGTGAGGGGGAATATTCGAATTTTTTCACACCTTCGGGGGAGGGAAGGGTGGGGGTGATGTCTTCAATATTTTTTTTGCAACGTTTAGGTAAAGCCTGCGCCTACAGAAATTGGGACTACGACACAGTCTCTTGGGGGAGAGGGGGAGATAATTTTTGACAATGCTAAATACTATAAAAGGAGAGAAAAATGGCTTATAGAGACTTAGATTTCGATCTCACTGATGAACAAAAAGCCTTAAGAGATACGATCAGAAAGTTCGGCACGGAGGTTATGCGCCCCGCGGGGGAAAAACTGGATAAACTGGCCGACCCGAAGGACGTTATCGCCAAAGGATCGGTCCTGTGGGATGTCATTAGAACTTTCCGTGAACTCGGAATTCACCGCCGGAGCATCCCTAAGGCCCTGGGCGGGATGCTGGAGGATGTGGACCCCATGTCCAATGTCCTGATTGGTGAAGAAATGGGCTATGCCGACGCCGGTTTGACTATCAGTTTAGGGGCCGGTGGTATGCCCTTTGCCTATGCGGCCCTTTTTCCCAATCCGAAATTACAGGAATTGGCGCGGGCCTATGCCGCAGACACCAAAGGGGAACTCATCGGGTGCTGGGCGATTACCGAACCGGACCACGGGTCCGATTGGGTTATGGCAGGGAATAACCCCAAAACCGGTCCCTCGGTAAGGGGTGTATTGAAGGGAGATGAATTTATTGTCAATGGACAGAAAGCGGCCTGGGTCAGTAACGGGACCATAGCCACCCACGCGGTCTTTCATGTGGGGCTGGATCCGGAAAAGGGGATGCAAGGCCAGGGGTTGGCCATTATCCCCCTTGATCTCCCCGGGATTACCAAAGGGAAACCGCTGGATAAAATCGGTCAACGTCCCTTAAATCAGGGAGAGATCTTTTTTGAAGAAGTTAAGATCCCCAAAGAATATATGATCATAACACCTGACATGGGTATCATGCAGGGCATGGGAGAGGCCATCCTGGCCGCAGCCAACGGCGGTATGGGTATTACCTTTGCCGGGCTGGCCAAGGCGGCCTATGATGAAGCCTATAAATACGCCAATGAAAGGGTTCAAGGGGGAGTACCTATTATCCAACATCAGAACATACAATTAAAAATATTCAAGATGTTTACCCTGGTAGAAGCAGCCCGTGCCGCTACCCGCAGGATGGCCAGGTATAATGCCGTAAATATGCCGCCTTCAGGGGCTCACGCCGTGGCCTGCAAATGCTTCTCAACGGAAACGGCTTTTCAGGTTGCCAGTGAAGCCATCCAGATTTTTGGTGGAAACGGACTGAGCAGAGAGTACCCCATTGAAAAAATATTCCGTGATGCCCGGGCGGCTATGATCGAAGACGGGGTCAATGAAACCCTTTCCCTGGCTGCCGTTCAATACCTCTAATGTGATTTTAGATCGAAAATACCACCCCCACCCCTTCCCTCCCCCCTCCGAGGGGGAGGGTGAGGGAGGGGGGGATTTTCATGATTCGTGGTGCTCCACAGGGGAATTGTTTTTTAATAAGAAAAAGTAATCAATAACATCAGGAGGAATTCCATGGGTAAGATGCTCTTTGAGCCTTTAGAAATCGGCTCTATGAAACTGAAAAACAGGATCGGCTTGGCTCCGCTGCTCAATATGCCCGGTGTCTGGACCACCTTTACCATCACTGATGCGACCATAAAATGGTTTGAGCAAAGGGCCAAGGGGGGAGCCGGTCTGATAATGACCGGAACATTTATACCTGAATTGATCAACCTGCCCGGAGCCAAGGAGAAATTTACCAAGCTGGCCGAGGCCGTTCATGCCTATGGAGCAAAGCTTGGCGTACAAATCGGGGCCGGAGGCCCTCTGAGCGGAAAAGGCCCCTCCCCCCTGCCTTATCCTGATAAACGTCATCCCAAACAATCCATCTTTGAATACATGACCGGGCAGTTGTCATTTATACCGGGGATCGAAACCATAGCAGAAATCACCAAAGAAGAGATTGAGCGGTTGAAAGAAGTTTTTCCCGCAACCGCCAAGATTTTAAAAGAAGCGGGAGTTGACTGTGTGGAATTGCACTGCGCCCATGGCGGAGCCACCCTTTACTGCTCTTTCATTTCGCCTTTTTATAATCGGCGCGAGGATGAGTATGGAGGAAGCTGGGAAAACCGGCTGCGCTTCCCGGTTGAAACCATAAAAAATATGAGGGCGGCCGTTGGGCCCGACTACCCGATCCTGGCCAGGATCGATGCCGATGAGTTATTGGGTCAAGGAGGGATCACGGTAGAGGATACGGTCAAGTTCACCGTCCCGGCCATGGAAGCGGCCGGGTTAAGCTGTTTTGATGTGTCCCAGGGATCGATTATGCATTCACCCGAGGGCGTCACCATCCCCCTTTATTATAAGCGGGGGTGCTATATCCACCACGCCGAGGCCGTTAAGAAGGCGACCAAACTGCCGGTGATAGGCGTAGGAAGGATCGTTGATCTGGATATGGGGGAAAAATTTCTCCAGGAAGGCAAGGCGGATATCATCTATCTGGGCCGGCAGCTTACCTCAGACCCGGAAACCCCGAACAAGTATGCCCAGGGCCGATCGGATGAGATCAGAAAATGCATCGGATGCCTCGAAGGCTGCGGAACCCCTTGTCCGGTCAATTATGATATTTCCCCCGAGGCCATCCCGTTGACCCCGGCGGAAAAGAAGAAAAAGATCCTGATTATCGGCGGCGGCGTGGCCGGTATGGAGGCTGCCAGGATATGCGCCCTTCGGGGTCATCAAGTGATTTTGATGGAAAAGGAAGCCGGTTTGGGCGGGACCGTTGCCGCCCTGGCCCAAGACCCCCTGGCCGCCGAATTCAAAAATATCGTCGATTACCTGGGTACTCAGATGAGGAAATTGAACATTGATGTTCGGGTCTGTCGGGAGGCCGGCTCCACGATGATTGAAGAAATAAAGCCGGATACAGTTATCCTGGCCACAGGGGCCTCTTTGAGAATACCGGATTTGGCCGATAATAAACCGGGGGTGCTGGACCATGTGGAAGCCCTGAGGAATCGTATGGCCATTGGGCAGAAAGTAGTTGTCTGGGGATTGATGTATGGGGCTGAATTCGCCATTTCCCTGGCCAGAGAAGGCAAGGAGGTTATCCTGATCGGGGAAGCCGGGGAAGATACCCTGGCCAGTCATGCCTCCATGAACCGAAGATGGTGGATTGTCAGAAAGCTGGTGGATATCAGTGTGGTCAGGGCGAGTGTTGAGGCGGGAAAAGTGACGAATCCCAAGGTCCTGTTCCATGTCAAGGTGGAGGACATCACCCCTGAAGGGGTGGTGATTACGGACAAGGAAGGGAAACGAAACGTCTTACCCTTCGACACCTTGATCATTTCCAGAGGGCGAGAGAAAAACGACGCGATCTTCAAGGAAATCCAAGGAGAGGGGCCGGAAGTGTTCAAGATCGGCGATTGTGACACTCCCGGAAATATCTTGAAGGCCATTTGGAGTGCTAATGAACTGGCCAGAAAAATTTAAGCATACTTGAGGAAGGAGGGTTTATGGCTGGTGAACCGAAGTATTTTCAGGTTGAAACGGTGATTTCTACACTAAGGAGACAGGACGAATGACCGAACAACGAACCTTGCTTTTTCTGGCCGATCTCATTGAGCATCAAGCAAAAAGATTGGGCACCAAACCCTATATCCTTTGGGGAGATGAAAAGATCAGCTTTGAAGAATTCGACCGGGCCACCTGCAGGACGGCCAACGGACTGGCGGCCTTTGGTGCGGTAGAAGGCGATGGCCTGGCCATCCTGATGGGAAATTGCCCGGAGTTCCTTTATCTCTTCTACGGCTTGCCGCGGGCCGGTTTTTATTCGGTCCCGGTCAATGCTTCTTTAAAGGGGGAGGGACTGAAATTTATCCTTACCCACTCGGACGTAAAATACCTGGCCGTGGATGATACCCTTTATCCCAAGGTGGCTGAACTCGGAAGTCCCCTGGGGGCCATTAAAAAAATCTTTATTCATCGAACCACCCCGGAAGCACTCCCCGAGGGGACTATCGATCTGCGGGAATTGTTCAAGGCCTCGGCCGATAAACCCAATTACCAGCTTAAGGAAGGGACCGTGGCCTATCTGATGTATACCTCGGGAACAACGGGTTTTCCCAAAGGAGTGGTCAATAGAAACCGGGCCGGGGTGGCTGAGTGGTTCAAGTTTGTAGCCTCCCAGATGATCAACCCTGATGAAGACGTTCTTTATACCTGTCTCCCTCTGTTTCATGCCAATGCCTTGATCCTGACCGCGGGATGGGCCATGGCCGGAGGCGTTTCCTTCGGGCTGGACAGAAAATTTTCGGCCTCTCAATTCTGGGATCGAATCAGGCATTATGGCGCCACCCAATTTAACGGGTTGGGGGCCATGATCCCCATCCTGATGAAACAGCCGGAGAAACCCAATGATGCTGATAACCCGGTTCGCCTGGTCCATTCGGCGGCCTGCCCGGCCAACTTATGGAAGGCCTTTGAAAACCGATTTCAAGTCAAGATTTGGGAGGGGTACGGAGCTGTAGACGGCGGAGGGGTGACCATCTCCAATCGAGGGGATGCCCCAGTGGGCTCGGTAGGCAAACCGGCCCCGCAACTCATCTGGAAACTGGTGGATGAGGACGGAAAGGAGGTGCCTCAGGGAGAGCCCGGGGAGTTGATTTCTCAAATCTTGGATCGAAAGACCGGGGGCGTGGAGTATTACAAAAACCCGGAGGCATCCGCTGAAAAGGTCAAAGGGGAGTGGATCCACAGCGGTGATCTCTTTTACGCCGATCAAGACGGCTATCTTTACTTTGTGGATCGAAAAACGGATTCCATGCGCCGACGGGGAGAAAATATCTCCTCCTGGGAGGTTGAAAACGTGGTGGAGAAATTTCCCGCCGTGACCGAGTGCGCGGCCTTCGGGGTACCTTCGGAATTGGGTGAAGATGAGGTGATGATTTGGGTCAAGCCCAAAGAGGGCTTTCAGCTTGAGGTCAAAGAACTCATCCGGTTTTGCGCCCAACATATGGCTTATTTCATGGTGCCCCGTTATGTGGATGTGGTGGATGAAATTCCCCGGACCACCACCTTGCGGGTCATCAAAGCCGATATGAAAAAACGGGGGGTGACGGGACGCACTTGGGACCGGGAGAAAGAGATGAAGGGAGAAAAACCATGAGCGACAAAGTTTATATCATCGGGGTGGGCATGATTAAATTCGGCAAGCACCTGGACCTGGGGATCAAACAGATGGCCGGCCAGGCCCTTCATCTGGGGTTGAAGGATGCCGAATTGGAGATGAAGAATCTGGAGGCGGCCTGGTTTTCCAACACCGGATGGGGGATGAGGGGCTTTCAGCACTCCATACGGGCCCAGGTGGCCCTTTCGGCCAATGGTCTGGATAAAATTCCCATGACCAACGTGGAAAATGCCTGCGCCAGCGGTAGCACGGCTTTCCATGGCGGATGGACGGCTATTAAAGCCGGGATTTATGACTGTGTCCTGGCCATCGGGGTTGAAAAAATGTACTACGCGGTGGAAAAGAAGGACCAGGCCAAAGCCTTTGAAGGATTCATCGCCGGGACGGATGTGGAAGAGACCCTGCTCTGGATCGAAAAACAGAAAGAGGTCGAAAGGCAACGAAAGGAAAAGGAAGAAAGGGAGGCCCGGGAAAAAGGTCAGGAACCAAAAGAGGAAGGTTCCAAGAGAGGCCATTCCATTTTTATGGATTTTTACGCCATTGGAGCCCGGAGACATATGCAGAATTTTGGAACCACCCAGCGTCAATTGGCGGTTATAGCCGCCAAGGCGCACAACAACTCCGTCCTGAATCCTCTGGCCCAATATACCTTTCCGCAAACCGTGGAGCAGGTCATGCAGGACCGGGAAGTGGCCTTTCCTCTGACCCGGGCCATGTGCGCTCCCATCGGAGACGGTGCGGCCGCGGCCATCCTTTGCAGCGAGCGCTTTTTAAAGAAACATTCGTCCGGCCGGGCCGTTCTGGTCCGGGCATCAATCCTGAAGTCGGGATCTCGAACAGGGGACAATGACATTTGTGCCCGGGCTTCCCAGGCCGCCTATGGACAGGCCGGTCTCGGACCGGAGGATATTCAGGTGGTCGAAGTCCATGATGCCACCGCCTTTGGAGAGCTTTATCAAACCGAAGAGATGGGTTTTTGTCCAAGAGGCGAAGGAGGCCCCTTGGCCGAAACCGGAGCCACGGCCCTTGACGGCCGGATACCGGTCAACCCCAGCGGGGGGCTCATCTCCCGCGGTCACCCCATTGGGGCTTCGGGTTTGGCCCAGACGTACGAACTGGTGACCCAACTCCGCGGTGAAGCCGGGAAAAGGCAGGTGAAAAATCCGCGCCTCGCCATGGCCGAAAACGGCGGCGGAACCCTGGGCAACGGCGAAGCGGCCATGACTATTCACATCCTGGAGAAGATCTGATCTTGATCTGTGGAGGCCTGAAAAAATTATTGTCTGACAGGATTAATAGGGTTTACATGCTCTTTGCTCAGGCTCCGGGGAACCCTGAGCAACCTCGATCCGCTTCCAGCGTAACCTAAGGCTTCTGTCCGCAGGACGATTCGGTTTGTGCCTTTCTTCCGGAAAGGCCCAAAAAATCCAGGTAATCAAGTAAATTCTGTCTAATAAAGTATCTAAATATCAAAAAGCTGACAAATACGAACCTCGAACTTTTTCAGCTTTGAGCTTTGATTAACTAAAGGAAACTTTTTATGTTTACATTTGATCCGGAGTCCTTATACATGATGCCGGCCCATTTCGGGCCCCGTTTCCGGCGAGGATCGGCCGCTTACGGTGACGTGACCACGATCGCCATTACTTATCTTACCGATCGGAAGCTGCTGGCCCAGTACTTGCCCGAGCCCTTTGAAGTGGGTCAGGAACCGC
>Ga0315288_10004719_pt1 | contig 17362 bp, 20 predicted proteins | sample YL17G11_20_MG_FD_203454 | JGI IMG/M metagenome (GOLD analysis project Ga0315288, IMG submission 203454) | Sediment microbial communities from Yellowstone Lake, YNP, Wyoming, USA - YL17G11_20 | ecosystem: Environmental > Aquatic > Freshwater > Lake > Sediment | place: USA: Wyoming | collected... | reverse complement strand
GCCCTCGCCGATGCAACCGCAGCGCGGAGTTCGTCGTCAGCAGCGTGCAGCGCTTCGTTGGCCGCGATGATCCGCCGGATATGCGTTGCGTCGCGCGCGTCGGCCGGATCAGGCTCGATCGAATCGAGCCACACGTCGAGGTCTTGCTCGTTTGTCACTTTGTTCGCCATGTTTATCACCACCTCACTGGAGGTACTTGTAGAACTTCGGCCGCAGCGTGTCCGCATGGATGATTCGCTCCGGCTCGCCGGTTGGGATGATCAGTTCGAGCAACGCGCCATTGCGAGCCGGGCCGATCGCCAGGTACTGGAGTTCGCCTTTCTACTCCAGTGGCACGTAACGCAGTTGGTTGCGCCACGCATGGAGCATGTCGGCGTCCGCGATGTCGTGCTTGCGGGCGCTGTCCTTGATCTCCACGTTGTAAAGCGTGCATTTACACGGCAAGAGTTGTCAAGTCAGCGTTTACACGCAAGCCGGGGGCCGGATGACCCGGGATTCCGCCTACCGGTTTCCTGGCTCACCACGAATGTCTCGATTGCCGGCTACTCGTGGCCGCGGCCATGACCGTAAGGCCCGATGGGCGCGCAGCCAGCGAGCTGAGATCCCTTTGGCGCACTTGACCACCGGTCAAATACAGGCCAAGAACCGCCGCCCTGGCCCGAGTCGCCAACGCGCATGAACGCGTACTACGTGCATGACGTGCGACCGAACATCCCGAGACTCCGCGTTACGGCGCCACATTGGTCCCCAGCGTGGTCGCGTCGTCACGCAACAACCATCCAGAGATGAGACTATTTCCGCAGTTCAGAGCCTACTTCTCTTGTCGGGCTGACCGGATTTGAATCTGCGACCACTTGACCCCCAGCAAATGGGACTAGCACGTCATGCCTGCTCACGCACGGTATGCCCGTTAGTCGTGTTTAGCGGATCGCGCGTAAACGTGCAGGTCGTTCGGGAGCGCGCAGAACGTGTGGTCCCAAATTGGTCCCAGACCAACGGAACCCTGCTAGGACCTTCAATCGCGCACAAGCACCCGAAGCGCCGCGTGGCCCCGGCGAGTATCCGTCCCGGTGGCTACCCAAGACTTATGGTCGACGTCCCGCAGTACCTTCCACAGTGCCTCGATCCGCCGGCGGTCGCTGCCGATCATCCGGGCACGGTCACCAAGCGGGTCGGAAACTGCGCAAGCCAGCACGGCTGCGTCGTCTAGGTGCCGATCCCGGTCGCGAGAGTCCTCCACGTATGCGGCGCCTTTGAGCACTAATGCCCCGAGGACGTCGGGGATGCTGAGCACTACGACGACCTCGCCGGCCGCCACTTCACAGTTCACCGTCTTGCGCAGCGCTGAGGTGCCGCCGGGAACTGCGAAAACTTTCCGACGCAACGCCTTTGGATGTTGTTTCGACGATAGGCGGTCGGCGACCATGACGTCGATCGTCTCGGTATCGCGAGATCCGCGAGCGAATCGGTGTATAGGCCCGTCACCGACCGGTTCACGCAACACGTAGCCGAGTCGTTCCAACTCATGTTGGACGCCGGCGAATGTGGCTGCGCCAGAGTCGATATGCAGGATCATGTCGACATCACGGGTAGTACGGGTCAGCCGCAATCCGGCATAGGCGGCGTGCAGTTGCACCATCAGTCCCCCGACAAGCGTCCACTGAGTATGCGGAATGGCTTGTACGATTTCGACAACTTGCGGCCATGGCGGTGGCCATCCACCTGCTGGCGCGGTCAATTGCCACAGTGGCCTACCGTCGGGTGACGAAGTCATCAGACCAATTGCCTCGATGCGCCCCGACGCGCAGAACGACTACCGGCGCGGAAGGCATCGAGCAGGTCTTCCAAGACACGCGTCCCCGCCGCTGACTCACGGGTGTCCAGAGACTCGGCTAAGTCGATCGCAACGGCCGCTATAAGGACATGATCTCTGGCGTAGCCGGCATCGTCAGGCACCACCCGTACGGTCACATCACCGTCGACGTCATCGATGAGCCCCAGCTTTTTGACCAGGTCTGCGAAGTTGCTGGCGCACACATAACCGTCGGCTCCCCGATCGACCGCTGTGAGATCAAACAACTCCGACATAGCCGGGTCGCGCAACGCGCTGACCCCTGAGTGCAGCAGTCCCGTGTCCTTGCCCCAGCCCTGCATCCGGTGCACCGTCGCACGGCGGCGAGTCATCCAACACAGCTCGGAAGCGCTACTGGCACGCAGCCGATGACGCAGCCGCGTCATCGCCGAGCTGTCCAGCCAATCGACACGTTCACCAGAGAGCAACGCGAGCGCAGCCCACGCTGTGGCCGCTGTCCACGGCCGGCCGTTATGGCGCCCATGCTTGGCCAGGCGGTGCACCGAAGCGCCGTCGACTAGTAGCGCACCCCCAACAGTGCGGCTCACGGTAAGTTCTCCCGCGCGCGCGAGCCGGGCGACCTGCCGCGCTGAAATCCCGAGGACCTCGGCACATGCGACCGTCGTCATCTCACTCATACATATATTGTCGCGACGAAGACCTTTTTACGCAATATCTGCTGTAAGGATCGCGGATTCGGAGGGCGGGCCACCGACCGAATCATGCTGCCCGCCGACCATCGCGAACCTGCGCGCAGGCAAGTTCAAAGCCCGCCCACTCCCGGGCGTTCGGTCGCTCGGTCGCTGGAGCCGTCACCGAGGAGACCGGTTCCAGCGAGCCGAACAGTGCGGCAAGACTGCTGACACAGCCCGCGGGACTGTCCTCATAACTCTGCAAAACCCTTTTGCGGAGCCATGCTTCGGCTTCAACAACGCCGGAGGTGAGGTCGAGTTCAGGCGCGGTGATGCTGGGGCCGCACCGGAGAAAGTGTTCTTCATAGCGATCGTCCCACCGCTCGATTCTCCACCCCGGCCAAAGCTGGCCCAACCACCGGAACAGGCCCGGGTCCGGATTGGTCAACCACACCCCAAGGGCCTTGCCGGGCACGTCGACGTGCACACCACTTTCCGGAATCCTGCCCAGCTCCAGGGCATGGAACCCTGCACCAGGCAGCATCTCGATCAGTTGGGGTCCGTGCCACGCAGCGCTGCTGCCCCACCACAGTGGCCAGGCTCGAATCACTCCGTCGGGGCCGAGCACCGTGACGAGATGATGCAAGCGCGCCGTGTCGTCAGCGAGCGTCAGTTCGGGCTGAGAAGGTATGTCGCGCATAGGCAAAGAAGCGCCGACGTACGCAGCGATTTCAGCGGTCGCGTCGTAGGCCCATGAGATCGAATAGCCCGGCCACGTGATCGCCAGCACCTCGAACATCGCACGGCGCTCGTTCATGGTCGCCATGAGTTCCTCGCCGAAGAACAGCAACTTGCGCTCAGCGAGATCCAGCACAAGGCCACCGTCAGCCCATAACTCGTCGGTCCAGAAGTTTCCGACTTCCTGCGCGCGAATGTAGCGCTCAGCCATGTCTGGTCCCGTGAGCAACGCATCCAGCATGCGGCACCCCGCCCAGTGCGAGTAGCGCAGCTGCCCCCTGCCGTCACGATCTACGAGCACTATGTTGGCCCTATTTCCCATGATCGTCCTCTACAGAAAAGGCACCGCGCCAATGGCGGCACTCGGTTGTCGGCAGTATCCGTCTGGGAGCTGACAAGTTCACTACTTCAAGGCCGGGAACGGATCTCGGTTGTGGATTCAGCGCCAGCTGGTCTCGGGTAGTCGCCAGCCGACTTGACCAGCGGTCAAGTGCACTCGAAAACAGAGGGGCGTCGTCACGTGCATAGACGCTCATAATGTGCATCAGCGCCCACAGCGTGCGCCACAACTCCTCGTCGCACGCGTTTCGGACCATCAGCGGAGCAGGTCTGGTCCCAGATGGTCCCGAGATCAGGTTTCGGGCTTGGTCAGATCACGATCCATCGAACAGAAAAACAGCAGCTCAGAGCCTATTTCACAAAGTCGGGCTCTTACGAAAATTAGGTGACCACAAGCCGGTGAGCACAGGTAGGGGTGACCCGCCGGCGGTGGCGGTGGGGTTGGCGAGCCCTGTGTGGTTATGCGGTGTCGGCCAGGGGTTCCAAGGTGACCCGGTAGCCCAGTGATTCGAGTTGTCCGATCGCGCGTGCCTTGGTTTTGGCTGGGATACGGCGGGTGAAGTAGTCGGCGCCGGGATCACGGTAGAAGTCGCCGTTGGTGAGCATGTTCCAGGCGGCGACGAGCATCGCGTGTTCGACGGCTACCAGTGCTTTCATCGGACCGCGACGGGTGGCGATTCGTTTGTACTTCGCCGAGAAGTAGGTGTTCTCGGAACGTGACGCCGCCAGCGCCGCGATACCCAGGGCGTTCTTGAGGTAGCGATTTCCGGGGCGGGTCTTGGTGGACTTCACTCGGCCGGCGGATTCGTTGGAGCCTGGTGCGGTACCCGCCCAGGAGGCCAGATGCCCGGCGGTGGGAAACACGCTCATGTCGGCCCCGGTTTCGGCGATGAATACCTCAGCGACCGTTGTGGAGATGCCCGGGATGCTGACCAACAGTTCCCGGGCCGCCCGAAAAGGCTTCATCGTCTCCTCGATGCGGGCGTCGAGTTCGGCCAGCGAGTTGGCGTACTCGTCGATCAGATTCAGATGCATTCCGATCAAAAACCCGTGATGGGGGGTGAACCGGCCGGTCAACGCCTCGGTCAGGGCGGGTATCTTCGACCGCATCCGACGTTTGGCTAAATCCGCCATCACCGCGGGGTCGTCGCGTCCGTCGATCAAAGCCTGCAGCATCGCCCGGCCCGACACACCCATGATGTCGGTAGCCACCGAGGACAGTTTGATGCCGGCGTCCTCGAGAATTTTCTCGATGCGCTGCACTTGGCGGGCCCGGTCACGGGTGATCGCGGTGCGGGCGCGGGTCAGGTCACGCAGCTGCCGGATCGGTTCCGGGGGGACCAACGATCCGCGCAGCAAGCCGTGCGCGCCGAGGTCGGCCAGCCAGGCTGAGTCGGACACATCGGTTTTACGTCCGGGCATGTTGCGGGCATCACGCGCGTTGACCAGCATCACCGGCACCGCATCTTCGAGGAGATAGAAAAAGGGTTTCCAATACGCACCGGTGGCCTCCATCACCACACAGGTGACCTTCTGCTCGACCAGGTGTTCCCGCAACGCCAGGATCTGGTTGGTCATCGCACCCCACGTCGTCACCGTCGAGGTGGTACGCCGGTTGTCATGGCCCTGGATTCGGACGCACACCTTGGCGTCTCGCTTCGAAATGTCGATTCCCGCGCACCGCGGGTGTACCACATCCATTACCCATCACCCCATCTGGTGTCTCGTGTTCCCTTGTCCTGGAGTGTGTTACGGGGAGGGCGGGTTGGAACAGAAATCTCTCACTCGTGCTCGAAGGCAACAATCCACGGTTCCCGCGGATGACGATCATGCCCTCCACCACCATGCTGACATGCAGGCTCACCGGCACCACAGACGGATCGGGTTTCGACCGCAACACCCCACAATCCTGCGCCCCATCCGGCCGACGCACCAGTGCTCAACCACCAGCAGAGGCGACCCCGCCACCCACATTTTCTGTCCCCACGGAGGGGCAGCGAAGCGCCCCTGATTTGCTGACAGGATTTGAACCTGCGACCACTTGACCCCCAGGAAATGGGTCTAGCACGTTGTACCTGCTCACGCGCGATATGCGCGTTAGTCGCGGCTCGCAGATCGTGCATAAACGTGCAGGTCGTTTAGGAGCGCGCAGAACGTGTGGTCCCAAATTGGTCCCACTATTTCGGTCGGCCCATTCGTATTCTTCTCCGGGTTCGTTGGCCACATCCCATTCGTCGAAGCGATCGTCAATCTCCAGTTCTCCGACTGAGTCGGCGAAGAATACGTCGAGCGCATCGGTGTGGTGACCGGTCTTGCATACGGCTGCAGCCCCTTCCGTTAGCCCGAAGATCACGCCGTAGTCGCCGCTGTACGTCCAGGTTGGTTCGCCATGCATCATCTGGGTGATTGAGATCCGCATCAAAAAGACCTCGGTGATCCGCGCGCCTGCATGTTCAAAGCACCCCCGTCGATCACGTTGAGCCTCGGCTAATCCCTGGGAGTCGGAATGCACCGAAAGCTGTGCATACTCTTCGCCGTAGCCTTCGAACTCGCTCTCCACCAATTCGGTGTGGATGCGCGCGTCACCGCCGTCCGTCGCAACGATGACGTTGTCCCATGAAAAGTGATGGCCCGGTTTTTCCGGTGACGGCTTGCCTGTTGCCAGGCGCCAAGACCTGCCCTTGAGTGAGCGCAGGAAGCCAAGCGATTCGGCGCTCAAGCAGAAGGTTGCTTGCGCAGTCATCACTCGACTTTGGGATTGAATTGAGCTGCAATCGAATCAGTCTCGCCGAGCAGATCCTCAATCCGGATCACCCGGCGATCAACGGTATAGGCGACACCATGTCGGTCCTGCCAGTAGCTGTTCACCTGGTCGATCCGGAGCTCGTCCATGGATGGGGCCTTTGCGATGCCGAGTAGCTCGGTGTGGTGACTGACTTTTGCAACAGCAACGACGCCACCGGATAACTGGAAGACGATCGCGATGTCCGCAACGTACCGCCACGAAACTTGCCCACCGCGGGTCTCGACCACTGTTTCGCGCAGGATCAGTACATCGTTCACATTTTGTCCAGACTGGGTCGGATAGATCCGGCCGGCCTTTTTTGCTTCTTCGAAATCTGCAGCACCATCGTCGATCTTCAAGAGTGCGTAGGTGTCGCCTTCTCCTTCGAAGTCGAAAAAATCCGTCCAACCCGAGACGGTGATCGCCGGACCCTCGGTGCAGAAAAACATAGAGACGTCGGTCAACCAGTTCGTCATGCGCGAACTGCCGAAGAATCTCCACACTTGTCCACGGAGTGCGGCAAGCTTCATCGCGGATTCCTTGTCGACGATCTGCGCGGCTCCCCCAGTCACGTCTACCTCCCCACCAGCAATCGGAAGACACGACTATATCGGTACTGATATAGTCATGTTGCGCCTGACGAGAAGAAAGTCGTCTGGATCGGCACGTCGCTCGACGACCTTCGGGACTTCCCGAAGGATGCCCGCCACGATGCCGGCTTCCAACTCGAACAGGTGCAACTGGGTCTGGAACCAGACGATTGGAAGCCCATGCCGGCCATCGGCGCGGGCGTCGGGAAATCAGGATCCGGACCGCCGATGGAGCCTTTCGGGTGTTTTACGTAACGAAGTTCGGTGATGCGGTGTTCGTCTTGCACTGCTTCACGAAAAAGTCCCAGAAGACTGCCCAGAGAGACGTAGCGATCGGCACTCAGAGATATTCGGAAGCCAGGAAGCAGTACGAACGGGAAAGGCGAGCACAAGGATGAGCGTTTGGGATGACATCGCCGACGACGCCGCTGAAGCCGAGAACCTCAAACTCCGGGCGGCGTTGATCCGCGCCATCCGTTCACGCGTCGACGAGATCGGATGGTCACAGACTGCTGCCGCCCAGAACTTGGGCATCACTCAGCCTCGCCTGTCCGATGTCTATCGAGGCAAGATCTCGAAGTTCTCGCTCGATGCCCTGGTGGAGATCGCTTCCAAACTAGGTATCCACGTTCGGGTTGAAGTCGAGCCGGATTTCGCGGTTCCCAGCGGTACGTGAGCCGCTACCTCCCCGCAGGGGTGCTAGCGACCTCTGGCGTCCACTTGACCAGCGGTCAAGTGCACTCGGATTCAGAGCAGTTACGGCGCGTGCACAGTCGCACTTAACGTGCAGTGGCGCGCACAACGTGCGCATGAATGCCGTCGGAAGCCTGTTCCAGACCGCCGCGGACGGCCGACTGGCCCCAGATTGGTCCCAAGACCAACTTCAGACTCCTGGGGGAAGGTGAAATTGAACGCAAAACCGCTGATCAGAGCAGGTTTTTTGGTCGGGCTGACAGGATTTGAACCTGCGACCACTTGACCCCCAGTCTCAATTTCGGCGTTTGTGGGCGTTCGTCGGTGATCTGTTCGGACTGCTCAGTGCTGGTTTCCGTCTATCGGCGAACAGTGCCGAACACCCACAAATTGACTGCCGTTGCTATCCGCGTTGCTATCCACGCTATCCACACCAGCGAGCAGACCCGACCGACGAAACACCAACCGAACAAGGAGCAATTCGCGGGCCTTGACCAACTTGACCAGAGGACAGGCGCTCAGGCCCGGTGGATGGCCGGACAATACTGGCGGGTCCCCGGCTTCAGCGCCCCACGACTCTTGAAGGCTCGTACCGGCCGGTCTCCCGGTAACTCTCCTCGATCACGGCCCGAAGGGCGAATCGGATGTCCTCGACCGAGAACCAGCCCTGGCGGGTGCTGGCCACGATGATGTCGCGCAGCATCTCGGGGGTGAATCTCCGGTAACCCCCCGGCGTCCGCAGCGGTTGGACGGTGTTGCCGTCCGGCGCGACGAACTGCCCTGCCCGCAACCCCTGATCAAGCCAGCTGTACGACCTCCCGAGCATCGCTGCCGCTTCCTGGGCGGAGTAGCTCGGCTGCAGACCCAGCGCGGCTGTAGCGGTCGGCTCTACTGGCATTGTCCAAACCTCCTGCAATGCGTAGCAATTGGTGCCGGAAGGTAGGCACCTGCTGCACATTCATGTGCAAATCAGGGGCGAATTGCAGGCCCCAGGTGCAAACCAACAGCCCCTCATCTGGGAGCCAGAACCCGGCCACTCAAGTCCCGGAACTGCGGTTACTCTGCCGCCAGCTGCGCAGAACCTGCGCGGTCAAAGTCCAGCGAGGTACAACGGATTCGCCAGGCGGGGCGGTTCAGGTCGGTGGCCAGCAGCGCTACTCCTCTGGTGTATTTCACCGACGGTGAGGACGTGATCCTGACGGCGTCGAACTACGGCGGTGCGCGGCACCCCGGCTGGTACGACAACCTGATCGCCCATCCGGCTGTTCTGGGTGTCGGGCGCCCTGCCGGACTGGAGTGCCCGTGGAGCGGGATGGGCTAATTCACGGGTAGGGCGGGGGCCGGATGCAGGTGGCACCAGGGATGGGCTTCTTCGAGTTGCGCTGCCAACTGTAAGAGGTCGCCGTCTGCGCCGAGCCGTCCGACGAACTGGACGCCCAGTGGAAGCCCGGTGTCGGTCCAATGCAGCGGCACACTGATGGCGGGCCGTCCAGTAAGGTTGGCGAGCTGTGTGTAGGGTATCCAGCCGAGGCTCTCCTGGATGAGGTCATCGAGAATCCCACTGAGGGCCAACACCTTTCCGGCGTGCAGCTTGCTGATCACCCGGGATGCCGTCTGCAGGCGGCCCGATGTCGTGGTCGCACCCACCGGCAGTGGCGGTGTAGCGAGGGTGGGGGTGAGGAAGTAGTCGTAGCTCTCGTGGAACGTCGCCAGGGATTGGATGTAGCTGTTGGTGTTCTGCAGCGCGAGCATCGGCGCGAGCACGCCAGCCGATCGAGCCAGTTCGCCGACGGCCAGGGTGTCGGCTTCGAAGTCGCTGTCGCGGGCACCGAGTCGCTGTTTAATCTCGGCGACCTGTCGGTAAAGCACTGCGAACCAAATGGTGAGGAAATCGCGAGCCAATGCTGCATCGTTGTAGGGCGGGCGGACTTCCTCGACCTGGTGACCTAACTCGCCGAGGAGCGTCGCAGCACCCTCGACTGCGGCGACGGCCTCCCGGTCGGGACTGGGGTTGATCGCGGAAGAGGCGGAGTACCCAATCTTGAGGGTGCCGGGTCGGCTCCTGATGTGCTCGGCGAACGGGCCATCGGGGCCCGCGACCTGATATCCGGCGCGCGGATTGGGCCCGATGATTGCGTCGTAAAGGGCGGCGCTGTCGCGGACGGTGCGGGAGACGACGCCCTGGGTGGCCATGCCGAACATGATCTCGCCGGTTCGCGGGCCGTAGGGGGTCAGGCCACGACTGGCTTTCAGGCCGACGAGTCCGTTGCAGGCGGCGGGGACGCGGATGGATCCGCCACCGTCGTTGGCGCCTGCTGCCGGAACTATCCCCGCCGCAACGGCGGCACCGGATCCGCCCGACGAGCCGCCGGGAGTGTGGGCGGTGCTCCACGGATTGCGGGCGGGTCCCCAATACTCGGGTTCGGTCACGCCCTTGGCGCCGAACTCGGAGGTGTTGGTCTTGCCGAAGATCACCAGGCCTGCGTCGAGGAAGCGGTGCGTGACGAGCGCGTGTTCGTCCGCCACGTCATGGGCCAGTGACCGCGATCCGTATGAGGTGGGAAAGCCTCTGTACTCCTGGTAGAGGTCTTTGATCAGGAAGGGGACACCGGCGAAAGCTCCGGAGAGGTCGGCGTCGGCGGCTTGCATGTCGGCGACGTCGTCGAGGCGCCGCACGATCGCGTTCAAAGTGGGGTTGACGGCCTCGGCGCGTTGCCGCGCCAGAGCAAGGAGTTCGGCGGGGGTGACTTCTTTGCGGGCGACAAGCTCAGCCAGAGCAGTCGCGTCGTGGGCCATGTACTCGTCGAGATGCATCAGCTGAGCGTATGACCCGGACTCCCGCCGCACGACCATCGCGGCCACCTCTGACTGCCGCAATGCGGCTGGGATGGCTACTTGCGCCACGGCACTTGGACATTGGCGTCATACTTTGCCCATGCCTGCCACGCCGCCGCCGCCGGCGCCGATACCGCCCATGTCGACACTCGATGCGGTGGTGTCGGCGCTCGACTCGGTCATCGAGTGGTCAATCGCCGCGTCCAGCCGGCTGGGCTACTTCGCTGCGCTGTACAAGCGGATAACGATCGCCGTCCGTGCTGCGGTGAATAACGGTGCGTTCCAGGACGGGCCCCGGATGGAGCGGTTCGACGCCGCATTTGCATGCCGATACTTCGACGCGCTGAACGGCTACTTTCACCCGAAGCAATTCCCGCGGCCGACACGGTCATGGCAACAGACTTTCGATGCCGCCGATCGTCCTGACCCGATCATCTTGCAGCACATGCTGGCCGGCGTGAACGCCCATATCGATCTGGATCTTGGGATCACGGCCCAGAACATCGCTCCGGCAATGAAACTGCCGAAGCTGCACGACGACTTCAACACCATCAACGCAGTTTTGGCAAGCCAGGTCAACGGTGTGCTCGACGACATCAATCAACTGTCGCCAGAACTGGCCGAGCTCTACCAGGTACTGGCCGACAACGAGATCTTTCTGATCAACCAAGCCGTCGCTGCGATGCGTGACAACGCATGGCGGTTCGCGATCTTCCTTGCAGTGGTACCTGGATTCACCCGGCCTCTGACTATCTGGGCGCACGATCGGAAAGTGGCGGCACAGGCGGATCTCATCTACCACCCGCCCGGCATCATCGGCGTAATCCAGGCAACGGTTCGCGAGATCGCCGAAGAGGAAAGCCGCGACGTTATCCGGAACATTCAGGTGCTCGCCGAGATCGCGTCCACACCCGCGCCGATCAAAACTACGTTGTGAGCGCCGGCTCGATCAGCTGTGGGTTTGACTACCATCCTCGATCCGGCTCTGGCGCTTGCCAGCTCGCCGCGCTCTATCAACAACGGTGAGAATTCGCATCGAGCCTCGCCACGATCCAAACCCGCCCGCGCGGCAGCTACCGAGTCCTACGCTCACACAGCCCCGAGATGGTGTGCCAAGAGATCTGGGCGCTGCTGTTGACCCACTACGCGATCCGCACCCTGATGTACGAGGTCGCCGACCCCGAACAACTCGACCCGCTCCGCCTGTCGTTCTTCAGGACACTGCGGATCGTCCGCCCTCGCGCAGGCCGCCGCCGGATTCGATCGCCGGGTACCAGCAGTCGCCCTCGGTGAGGGTTTCCGCGGCCTCGCAGACCCGGATGTCCACGGCGTAGCCGAAGGAGAACCCCACCCCGGCGGTCCGGCAGGCCGCGGCGAAGCTGTGGGTAGCACCGGCGGAATCGCAGCGCACCACAACCTTGGGCCCGCCGGCATCCTCGGGGGTGGGCCGGTAGCCCGCGGGTAGCGACTCAAGGGCCCACCGCAGCACGGTGACGTGATCAGCGGCGGTGTTGGACCCGGCGTTGCCCGGGCGCAGCAGCCCGGCCAGCGCTTCACCGCCGGCGATCTCGGGGCGGTCCAAGAACACCAGCAACGGGTGATGGCCGAACGTCTTCTTCCACGTAGCCCGTCATGGCAAGTGGGCCGGCAAGCGGATCCGTCGATGTGCGGCCGTTTGCGGCGACCCGTTCGGTCCAGTGCGACCCGTCCCACCAGCGGAATTCATACCGGCCCGTCGGGTCGGGATGCCAGTTGCCAGTTCTGGAATCTGGCTGTCCGCCAGTTACCAATGCCTCTGTTGGAGCGGTGTTCGCTGCACCGTGGGCCAGGGGGATGCCGCCGCGCAGCCGGACAGCGCCCGGCAGGTCCAGGCTACGCTGTCGTTTGGCGACCTCGACGCCCGCGACTGCGAGCGATCCCAGGGCCGTGCAGCTGCCGGTTTCAATTTTGGTGAGCCGGCCTCGGCTGATGACGGCGCGAACCCCGGTAACCGTGAAGGCGACGCAGACATTCACCTCGATCGTGCCCATTGAACGGCCGTCCACGTACAGCTCGACCGAAGGGTGGTGTGCTGACCTGATCTGGTGCGTCGCCAGCACCACCTTCTCATCGCTCGTCGGTGCAGCAAGCGTCCGCTGGGCAGCTTGTTTGAGGGCGTCGTACTTCCTCCAGCCGGCAGACAGCAGATCGACGAGGCTCAATCCCAGGAGTTTGTCTGTGGCGCTGGCTATTTCGTCCTCGGCCGCAGTACGTGCGGGTCCGACGGCGAGGAATGGTCCAACCGTTCCGTGGTCTCTCAATGATCCGGCCACCGCGTCGACCGATGTGCCGTCGGTGTCAGCGAAGAGCAGGTCTCGCAGGGTGGCAGATTCATTCAGTGCTGTGGTCATCATCGACCTTCCGTGACAGACAGCGAACTTTGGCCCGGATGTGTTTCCACCCGGATGGCATGCGTTTCTCCACCGGGCTCTGACTCCTCGAGCAAGGAGTTGATCGGGCTGGTGTCCTCCCGCGGGACGGCCTTGACGTCCGGGAGGGGTTGGTGTTGTTTCGGCCGGCGACGGCGAACGATCTTCGCGGCGCCCAGCGCTGCGACGACAAGCACCGCGATCAGCACCCACGGGATCGTCGACGGCGGCAGTGGCGGTGGCGGCGGCTCCGGCTCGGCGAGCAAGGTGAAGTCGGCAGCGAGCAGGACACCGCCCGGGCAGCTGGCCCGCAGCGTCAGACGTTCACCGCCAACGTGTTCCGGCACCAACACGCCCGACTCGAAATGCCCGGACGGGCCTTGGACTGCGTCGGGCAACGGGGTGCCGTCATCCCAAGCTAGTCTCACCGGACCTGTTGGTGTCGTGCACGTCAACCCATCGCCGGTGGCCCGCACGACATCCCCGGAATGACCGCTGGCGGGCTGAAGCGTCAGTGTGGAAGGCCCTGCCGTCGAGTCTGTTTCGCTTGGCACGGTGAACGCCCGGCTGGAGGTGACCTCAGGGTTGGTGCGGCAGGACGCAACCACCCGGTGATCACCGACGGCCGCCTCGGGGACAGTCAGCGAAACTTCGAAGCTACCGGCCGGAGCGGCCCGCAATGAGTCCACACCGTCCCAGCGCAGGTCGACATCGCCGTCCCTGCAGGCAAAGCCGGCACCCGAGGCGGTCACGGTGGAACCCGGCAGGCCATGTCCGGGGTGCAGATTCAGGGTGGGTTCGACGGCAACCGCCACTTTGAATGACGCACTAGCGCTGTAGGTTCCGCAGTTTACAGTGATCTTATAGTCACCGCTCTCCGCTTCCGCGGGCACTTCGAACCCGAGTGTGCTGCCCGCCCCGCCGATGGCTCCGTTCAGTGGCCCGCGATCCCAGTAAAACGACAGCGGATGACAATCGCCGAATCCCGTTGCGGTGGCCGTCACGCTGGTCCCGGGCGGCCCCTTGGCGGGTTGCAGCGTGAGATCCGGCGCGATGACTTCGAACGGTGTGGACAACTCAGTGGACCCGCACACCACAGTGACGGTGTGCCGGCCGGCGGCGCTGCCCGACGGCACCTGAAAATCGAACTGCGCTTCGGCGCGATTGTCCGCAAGTCGCACGCGCGAGATTGTCAGATCGTCACCATCCCACTGCGGCGCGAGCCCGGTGGTGACCGCCTGCACGTCCCCTGCGACATAGTTGCCCGCAACGCAGTTCCGGGTGTTAGTAAGGGTACCGGTGACCTGAGAGTCGAGACCGCCCGAATCGGGTGTCAGCGTTAACGCTGAGGCCGGCTCGGCGACGGTGAATGGCTGCCGCAGAACAGCCTGCCCATCACACACCGCGACAACCGTGTGCTGCCCAGACCTATCCGCGGGCACGGTGAGGTTGGCCGAGGCGGTCCCATCGGTCGTCGGCGCCGAACCGAGCGTTGTCTTGTTGTCCCAACTGAACGACACCCGTTGGTCGTCGCAGAAGACGAATTGCGTGACGGTAGCGGTGAAGGTATCGCCCGGCGACCCTTGCGACGGCGCTAGGTCCAAGGTGGGGGCTGAGGATGGCGAATGCCCCGTCGAGGTCGACTCGCTGGTGCTCGTCGGCGGGTTGGACGTGCTCTCCGATGGAGTTTCCGACACACTCGCGGTGGTTATAGCCGGGCTCGGCGTCGGCGATGGGGATGTCGGCGGCTGGTCAGCGTGCGCCAATCCCCCGGTGAGCGCCGCCATCGTCACCAGGCTCGCCGACCCCAGTGCAGCAGCAACGACGCGCCATGGGTGACCTGATACCCGTGGATGCGCCGCGGGCGTGTAACTGCGCCTCATCCCCATAGCATTGCGCTCCAGTTCGCCGCTGACGTGAGTAATCCGGCTTCTGCGACCGCGTCGCGTCGGACGGCACCTTCGATCTGTTCGCTCAGGCCCGCGAAGGACATCCCCGCCGCGCCGAGAATGGCGATCACATCGATCTCGTTCGGGGCGGCGGCGGAGGTGGCGGTATCAACTTCCACCATCCCGGAGGGAGGTGGACCTGGACAGGCCGTCCTTCGATCCCCCACTCGTCGGTGATCTTGCGCAGGAGCCCGCGTCCATCGCCGCCCTGCGCCTAGGTTAACGACGCGGCATCGACGAGCCGGCGGGTGAGTTGAACCGCCGCATATTGCGACTGCAGTCGCCACACATCGACCTGGTCGACGCGCCAAGGCTCCGAAAATGGGCCTTTGCCCCAGCTCCACGGGTCTGGAACCGGACCGAAGATCTCTCCCTGCGGTCCTCCCCCAATGAACTCCCAAATTTCTGGCCGGATTCTCGCCAGAATCTTCAACAGAGAAAACCGTGCGTCGGCCATGGCATCTCTCCTGCTTCACCACCGGCGTTGGGCACCGGTACGGATGGTTCTGGAGTCAGTCTCAGCCGCGCCGGGCGAGGGAGCGTAAGTAGTCGACTACTTCAGTTTCCGAGCGCCCCGCCAACTCGCATCTCACCCTCACGCCGCGGCATCCACTGGGAGCAACAAAATGTGGGTCAATTCGCTGAGTGAAAATCGGCGTTAGCGAATTACTCCATTCATCGGATGCGGTCTGCGGTAGTTTCATCTGCAACTCCTCAGAGGAGATGGCATGCGCATCGGACTACGCCCGGGTTGGCGAGGCCCCGCATTGGGAGCGGTTCGGGGACTGACCGCAGCCGGGCTGCTGACCGGCCTGGTCGTAACCGGATGCGGTGCGGCGGATGAGACTTCGCCGGACGAGACCGGTACCGCGAGTACGACGGGCACGGTGACCAACACGGTGCGCACGTCCACGGTGTCGTCCGGCACGACGTCCGGTTCGTCTCACGTCGGGTCTGGTTCCGGCTCCTCGGAATCACCCGACAGCGGGCTGGCATGGGCGCCGTTCGGGCCCGACGATCCGAAGTTCCCAACCCCAGGCTGGGACGTGTACTACTACTTCCTGCAGCACAACTGCCAGTCCCTGCAGAACGACGTGCAGACGCCCGACGCCGGGTTCAGCAGCCTCTACAAGGCGGCGGTGGCCGTGTGTCGGGCGGCGGTCGATGGCGAACTTGATCAGTGGAGCGTTGCGTCGGCGGCGTTCGCCGATCGCGGCGCAGGCGCTGCCATCGGCCCGGCGAGCTGCGTGGACGAGACGGTATCCAGCATGATCCAGACACTGTTGACATGGCAGGACCAACATCCCGGCAAACAACCGTCCCTGACGTTCCCGAACACCGCCGACGGCCGAACAGTCTGCTCACGCGACAACAACAGCATCGCGGGTCCGACTCCGGATTCGACCACCGAGTCCACCACCGATTCCACAACGGCGTCGTCGTCGACGGAATCCACCACGTCGTCGACGACGACCACACCCACGACGACGGCCCCCGCGTCGACCACTGCCGGTCCCGGCGGCTGAGCGGAGTTCAGCGGGCGAACTGCCAGTGCACGGACTTGTCGCCCTCCAGCACGATGATGCTGCCGGTGCGTCGGCTCCAACCGTCGTTGAGCAGGAAGAGCCGGCCGCCCGACTCGCCCAGTAACCGCAGGCCGGTCGTGCGGTAGAGGGTTTTGGACCCCACGGCGATTTCACTGGTCGCCACGTTCGGCGCGTCGATACCGAGCGGGGCTTCGCTGATCGCCGTCGCCTCAGGAAGACTCGAAATCTTCCCTTCGATCTCCTGGCCGAACCCACGTCCAACGATTCCGGCGTACTCACCAACGGCCCAGAACACCGCCAACGCGATGATCACACCGATGAGCAGGTTCTGAAGGACGACCTGCCAGCGCGGAACGGAACTCTGCGACGCGGCCGGTCCGCTGCCGAGCCGCTTGAGCTGTCGACCGTATGTGGCCAAAGCCGTTCCCCCAGCGAGCAATAGCGGGAACACTACGGTCCCCAACGGCCACTGCAGTTTCATTGCGGCAAGCGCCACACTGATACTGGCGGTCGCGATGCCGACATACATCGTCATCATGCCCGCCGCGCGCACAACCCGGCTCCGTCTGGTGTCGCCGGCCGCGACTGCGGCGCGCCGATGAAGTTCGAGCCAGACGATTCCGACAACGCCTGCGACAAGCAACGGCACGAACAGCGTGCTGATGCTGCGGAGCACGTAATCCTGCGCGGAGAAGTGGAACAGGCTGACGTCGATGCCCATCCAACTGGATTGCGCGCTGCTTCGCGCCCAGCCGAAGTAAAGCATCAGCGCCGTGATGATTGTCAGCGGCGTGCCCACGGTGGTGATCACGGACAACGCTGATCGCACGATGGACGCGGCCCCGGGTGCATCGGCTTCGTGTGGTGTCGCCACCGGCGCCGCAGCGTCCGGTTCGTGCCGCGGTTTGATCGTCAGGCTGCGGGTCGTTGTGCTAACGCGCCGAGGAGCATCCGGCCGACGCTGCGGTCCGCCCGACGTCCGCTCCGACGGCAT
>Ga0315288_10004717_pt1 | contig 17368 bp, 23 predicted proteins | sample YL17G11_20_MG_FD_203454 | JGI IMG/M metagenome (GOLD analysis project Ga0315288, IMG submission 203454) | Sediment microbial communities from Yellowstone Lake, YNP, Wyoming, USA - YL17G11_20 | ecosystem: Environmental > Aquatic > Freshwater > Lake > Sediment | place: USA: Wyoming | collected... | reverse complement strand
CAATTCTCAGTCGTGGGGATAGGCGTTTATCAAAAGTTTTGGAAAGTGCATGGAAAAATGGATGCAAAATGGACGGGTGGATCGAGAAATTCAATTTAAACAATTGGATAGGAGCCTTTAAAGAAAACAACCTCTCGCCAGACTCCTATGCTGATAAGATAGATATTGATTCAGTTTTACCCTGGGAACATATCCGAAGTGGAGTTTCTAAACAATTTCTCATCAAAGAATATAATGAAGCAATGAACGAAGAAACCACAGAAGATTGCAGAACATCACTCTGTGTGGGATGTGGAATAGTAGAAAATTTTAACTGTAGCACTTTCAATAAAGATAAATCCTAGATAAAACAACATCAAATTACATCTTGACAAAAAGGCAACTTTTAATAAAATATACCGTGCAAGGGCTTCTAGCTCAGTTGGTTAGAGCGCGTCCCTGATAAGGACGAGGTCTCTGGTTCGAGTCCAGAGAGGCCCACCATAGGTGGGGATGTAGCTCAGCGGGAGAGCGCGTGGTTTGCATCCATGAGGCCAGGGGTTCAAATCCCCTCATCTCCACCACGCCTGACATTTTTGCCCTTCTTAAGTGGTTCTAAAGCAAATTCTGAAGCAGGTATATTGATATTCCAAGTTATGTGGATACGGTCATATTGAAGCGAAATTCTCTTGATTATGATATGCCAAAATAATGCTTTTTCCTCTCTTGTCGTATGAGGATAAATCTGATGAACTTTTTTGATTCTATCCCTTACGAGATTGATGTCAATTCTGTTCTTTCCAAGCGACTTTTCCTTTTCCTGCCTTAATCGTGCAATTTTTTCTTTGCCTTCCTCCATGCTTATAATTTCATTTTCAATCATAGAAGTTAACCGGGTTATTCTTTTATCAATGTTTTGAATTTCTTTCTTTATATCGTGCGTATCATTTTCCAATTCAGAGAAATCAAGAGTAATAAACCTGTCAATAGTCTTCAAAAGTTTTTTTTCCAATGCAGATTCTGATATTCTTCTGTTACAATATGGGTCTTTTTCATAAATGGGTAAACAAACATAAGAATCGTTTTTATTGCGATAAGTTAAATTATGCTTATCTTTTGCACAATAGATAAGTTTTGAGAATAGGGCGGTATGTTTTTGCTTAGACACCGCCCTTTTATTTTTTCTTATATCTTGAACTGCCTTCCAGGTCTCATAAGGTATTATTGCCTCGTGTTGTGCTAAATGGAATTCCCATTTAGATTTTGGGATCTTCTTTTTGTTGTCGTCTCTTTTCCGCACTAAATAACCGCAATAAAATGGGTTTGAGAGTATGAACATTACAGAGTCTCTTGAAATTCCTGTCTGCCTTGCTATCTCCCGCATAGAGATGCCCTGCAGTGCTAAATTATATAGCTGCTTAATTTTCTCGGCCTGTTCTGGAACTATAACAACCTTTTTATCCTCTCTCTTGTATCCATAAGGCAGAACTCCTGAAGATATACCGTTTCTTAATCTTCTAAGGTAACTGTCTTTTGCTCTCTCAATTCCAATGGACCTTTCAAAGTCTGCAAAACTTGCAAGCATTGACATTAAGAATCTTCCCGTAGGCGTTGAAGTGTCAAACTGCTGAGTAATGGACACAAAAGAAATACCTTGTTTTTCAAATAACTGAAGAGTATTAAAGAAATCCACGATGGAACGACTTAGTCTGTCTATCTTATAAACACAGATAATATCAAAGAGTTTGGCTCTTGCATCTCTTAAAAGTTCCTGGAATGCAGGGCGCTTTGTCGAGCCTCCGGAGATCCCTGCATCTTCATAAATTTTAAATAGTTTCCAATCTCGAATCTTAATATACTCTAAGATTCTCTCTTTCTGCAACTCAAGGCTTTCACCTTTAAGTGCCTGATCTTCAGTTGAAACTCTTATGTAGAGGGCGGCTTTCATCTATTATCCTCCATTGCCGTATGAAACAATTTTATATAACGTTTCGCACTCAAGACGTTCCTGAACCTAGCCAGACTTGGCTTGGTGAAGGAATGTGCTTTGGCTTCTTCGAAGGTTGACCCTAAACAGCCAAAGCGAACTTGAGTGTTTTGTTATATGAAGCTTCATTCGACCTTTAACACTTATTCTTATGCCCCTAAATTTGGTATCTAAACTGTCAACTATATAAATGAATTCAACCAGCTACTTAATTCGTTTCAAAATTGGATAATCTTCTTTCAACTCTAGCAAATCCCATAGGTTCCCATATAAATCCTTAAATACCGCAACCATTCCATAGGATTGATCTTTGGGCTCTCTCACAAATTCTATTCCCCTTGAGATCATTTCATTATAGTCTCTCCAAAAATCATCAGTGTTTAAAAATAGAAAAACTCTACCGCCTGACTGGTTGCCTATAAATGGCTCTTGTTCAGGTTTAGATGCTCTTGCAAGTAATATTGTGGTACCGACTGATCCAGGGGGCGATATTACTACCCATCGTTTATCTTGTTCGGGCTGATAAGTATCTTCAACTAATGTAAAATTAAGCTTTTTAGTATAAAACTCTATTGCCTCATCATAATCTTTCACAACTAGAGCTATGTGAACTATTGATTGAATCATTTTCCCAACTCCTCCTAATTTTGGACTTTCTTATTCAAGCTACATTTTCATACATCATTTTTTGATTACAAAGTCAATTTTCATTTAACAAACCTCGAGAATGAAGTTTTGTATAACTCGTTTATATCCGAACATAAGTTCTGATATCCTTCTTTTTTGGTATGATATCTGAAGGAGCTTTCGAACATAATTTTCTCTATAAGCTGCTTATTTTTATAATTCACCTTTTCCTCCCTTTTTTCCTATTCTTTCTTTACCTCTTTTTTATACTTTCAACCCTTCTGCCATTCCTCAAGTGCCTTAGAGATTTTATTAATTTGGTCAGGTGTTAGTTTAGCCTGATTTTTTGCATAAATGTATTTCAATAAATCCTTTTCGCTCATAACAGGGAGCCTTAAGTTATCGTATTCTGAAACTAAAACCAGGTCTTTCATCATTGTTGAACCGAACGGAAAGATAAGCACTGGATTGACCCAGCAATTTAACCCTGTATTAATGTCCAAGTACAGCTTCACCTGGCCTAGCTCTTTTTTAACCTGGTTCCTGTAGTTTTTATTCGGGAGATCTCCGTCTATTATTGAAAGATAGCCTTTTGAATTTGACGTGATAGTTCCAGAGTTTGACTTAATTTCAATCATATAGATTCCTGTTGGGCCCACGACAATCGTATCTATGTCTCCATAGCCGGTATAAATATTTTCATAGACGCGATAATCTTCTGTGAGATTCTTCCTGAGAAAGCCCTGAACTTCTTCTTCGGCTTCTCGTTCTTTAACAGCAATATCGTACTCATCTTTAGTCCTCTTTCTAAACTTATTAAAGGCTTTAAAAGAAATCGTTGCAACAAAAACATAAACAACAAAAAGAACAATGTAAGCCCAAAACCAGGCTCCGTGTTGACTTGAAAGTAAGAAAATAAACAAGGCAAGAAGCATTGTAGATAATATAAAAGAAAGAGTAAGAATATCTCTTATACTGTTCAGGTCAAATAATTCATCAAATAATTGTCTGATCTTTTTATCCAGAAAAGTCTTTTTCTTTGTTTCTTCCTGCTCTGGTCTCTTTGTTTTCACATTTCCTCCCTTTTTTATGTAATTATCTTATTTGGGGTATTTAATTGTTATAGTTTTGGTAGTAGCATTCCAATCTACAGAACAACCAAGGTTCTCTGTAACGAATCTTAAAGGCAGCATTGTTCTTGAATTTATTATCTCAGGAACAACTTTTAAATTCGTTGAATCAATAGGAGTATTTGCACCATTTACCTTTGCAGTGTTCTTTCCGATCCAGAGTTCAAGGTTCGTGCTCCCTAAAGTGACTATAACTTTCCCTTCGTTGGGATCCCAGCCAACTCCTCCATTAAGAGACTCAATGATAGCTCTTATAGGAAGGAGGGTTCTGCTATTCTTAATAATAGGGGGAGAATCGAGAGTTCTTGAATTGCCATTTACAGTAAATTTAGTTTGACCTATCTGGAGAATAATAGTGTATGAAGGCCCGGTACTCTTATTGTTGCTGATTGTTTTACCATCCGTAGTAAAAACTATAGTTCCATCAAGATCAGTTCTAAACACTTTTACGTTTGCATCGCTTAATCTATTTAGAGCCGCGCTAGTTGGGTGTCCATAAGGGTTATCTTTACCGACCTCTATTACTGCATATCGAGGCTTAACGGCATCAAGGAAACTGGAGCTTGTGCTTGTGTTGCTTCCGTGATGACCCACTTTCAATACAGTCGAGGGCAATCTATCTTTGCATTTACTTAATAGATCTCCTTCTACGTTAGTGCTTGCATCTCCCATAAGAAGAAAAGATACGTCTCCGTACTGAACTTTCAAGACTCCAGACCAATCATTCAGGTCAGAATAGGATGTTCTGATTGGGGAAAGAATTGTCATAGATACTGAAGTGTCAGCAGGAATGGTTACTCCATACGTTATGTTTGTTACGGGCAAGTTCTTGTCTTTTATCAAGTTCTGGAGATTTGTGTAAGTCTTGGTAGTGCTTGTTGCTTTTGTCGTATAAACATTTTTGACTGTGAATGAATTTATAACGTTTGACAATCCGCCGATATGATCTTCATGTGGATGTGTCTCTACGATTGCATACAAAGTCGATACGCCTTGGTCTTTTAGATAGTCTACAACAGTGGGACCTTCGGTAGGAACCCCAGCATCTACAAGGATATCTGAGCCATTTGGGCATTGTATGAGCATGCTATCCCCCTGCCCCACGTCGATAAAGTGAACCTTGAGATTGCTTGAAGATAAAACATTTTCTTGTCCGGATATGTTAAGGTTGAAAAGAGAAAAACACGAAAGCAATAGAACTAGGAACAGAACTACTATATTTTTTGTTAATCTGTTTTTAAACTTCATTGTTCTCTCCTTTTTATTTATTCATCTTCTTTAAACTCTGCCTCCTGGAGTTGAAACTCTTACGTAGATGGCAACTTTCATAGTTGTTTAAATGACCCTATTAAGATAATAACTATATCTGAGAGTTAAAGGCATGTTTATTCTGCAATGTATGCTAAAGGAGAAAAATATTTTCATATATCTCTCATTGTAAGAGATTTTGGGAAGCGTCTCCTAGAAAACCATAGATCTAATAGGATAAAAACAATAAGAACTGAACCTATTACTATTAAAAACCAGCCTTGAGAACCTTGAGGCCGTAATAACAGAGACTTTACGGCTTTAGTCGGAGTTAGAATTAATACATAAAGTCCAATAAGAATAAACATTACGCCATTTAAAATATAAACTAAATTGAAAAGTCGTCGTAAATATTTATATTTAAATGTAGTTCTAGAACCTGAATAAGAAGGAATGTATCCACTATACTTTACTCCTTTTGGAAGCCCACGTATTGTTCCTTTGATTTTATGATCAAGCTTTTTATCGGTATGTAATATTTCTATAACAACTCCGTCATCAGGGTCAAGATAATCAAAGTTAAAATCTACTATATTTGGAGAGTTAGCTCTAATCATGCTTGTAAATTTATTTGCATCTCGATTTGATTTAATAACAGGTGCTTGTAGAATTTGTGCATCTTTACTAAATTCTAATCTTAATGGGTCTTCTGCAACAATATTGCTTGCATAAAGTGTGGTATTACCTGAATTCCATAAAGCTATATAAGTCTTTGCAAGCTGAGTAATAGGCTTTCCATCGAATAAAATTTCTATATTTTTAGGCAATAATTGTTTAGACTTTTCAATAAGCTGCAATGAATGGTCCTGATATGAAAGAGAAGCACGAGTTAAAGATTTTTTATAAAAAATATAGGAAACAATAAATGTAACAAAAGCCCCAATCAAAAGGCCAATCCAATTTTGGTTTAAGAATTTCAAAAATGCTTCCATTCTTTCATTTGCCCCCTTTTTATTTAATTACTTCTTTAAAACCTAATCTATTGCAAAACCGAAACCTCCTCAGACTTATTTATTTCCCTTCTTCTACAGGAACACGCTCAACTCTTATCTTTACTCCAGTTTCAAAATCAGGGCAGTACATTTCAAAAGCATTTGGGTCTTTCTCCCAGGGGAATTGACCCCCAAATTGCATCGTACACAAGTATGGAAAGATACTATCCATAAAGAATGGACACAATTTTAGACCTTTAGGGTGGCTATTTTTAGCAAACAGGGTGAGATCTATTTCTTCACCTATCTCATGACCTGCCCCGCACTTACCTTTTACTTCGATAATCTTACCCGTAAGTTTGTATGTCATGATAACACCTCCTTTTTATATAAACATCTTTTCAAATTTTATTTCTTTTTTATTAGAATCTTTGCGTTGATTATGACTTTCACTATTTTAGCTTCTTACTTATCTCATCAAGTTTTTTAATAATTAAAAGATTTTGTTTGGCAATAATTGAAAGATGATTAATTATTGAAGTTTCTTTATTATTAGATTTTGCTACAGCCAGCTCTGTTACTATCCCCCATATGATTTCTGAATCAGTCTTGTTTAATCCTGTCAATGAGTAGTGTTCAATTATTTTTTTAACTACCGCGTCATATTCATCAAAAAAGTCTGTAACTTCTTTTTCTACTTTTGCTTTTTCATCTTTATTTGTTTCTTTTTTATTAAAAGTCATTATTTTACCTCCTTTTTATTTATTACTATCTTTTTCAACCATCGCTCCCGTCAAATTCTTTATAACCTCCGACACGCTCGACGCCAAAACCTGCGAAACCTCGATACCAATTACAGGAAGCTCTTTGTTATTCTCAAAATATTCAACAAGCTTGTCGGTACTTACAAGCTCTCTTGCCAGGCGAATCGAATCAACGTGCTTGTCCAAATTGTTCATGCTAATCCAGCCCTCTTTCTGCGCGATACTAATCAGCGAAAACAAATCTGGACGTTTAGAAGCCTTATGCTTGCTGGCCGACACAGGCAGAGCATCATATGCTATCATAAGGATGTATTCAAGCAGAGAAGCAAGCATTACGCATGAAGTAAAGTTAGCCCTGGATTTCATACATTTTGCGGCCTCGTTGGTATAAAAAGAAAGAATGTGGGGATTTGGCACTTTTGGATTTTTATTCATCTTATTTAAACTCTACCTCCTTGGGTTGAGACTCTTTTTCTGATGATAAATTTTTTTCATTATTATGAGTCACAAATTATTTTCATAAACTAAAATTTACTTTACCTACATTTGATAGTCTTTAACTTACAAAATTTTCCAAAATAATCTATTATTAGTAAACAGATGAACAAGTTCTTCTGAGGCAAAACCGATTTCTTTTAGCATTATTGCTGTAACTATTCTATTGAGTACTTCAACTGCATGAAAAATTTCGTGACTATCTACAAGAAGTTCAGCGCTATAATGAGTAAAATAGTTCCTTAATTTAACTACCTCATTTATAAAATCCTCTTCCTTTTCAAATAAAAGAAACATAAGCCAATCAAGCTCTTTTAAGATGTCTTTAAGCCTTTTTCTTAAGCTAAATTCATTTCCATAATTAAGATATTCTTTCAATCTTTCCTTTAGTTTTTCATTAGTTTTGGGGGGGATTGCCTGAAATAGAGTATCGTAAATCACTTGATATTCTTCATTTGAAACATACTTATCACCATAAATTTTCCTATGGTAAAATTCCAAAGCTTGTGTTAAGCTTAGAAATTGCAATGGCAAATATAAATTAGGATTATATAACAATCCAAAGTATAAATTAAAAAAAGGATCTAAGAGTTCAGTTTTTTTAAACCAATTATTCAAACAAAAGGTTAATCTATCATTAATATCTGCGAATCTCACAAGTATGTTATCAATCCCTACATCTTTCTCGGTTTGAATATATTTATCTTGAAGTAAAATTTCCACAGAGGGATGAAATGTCATCTTATCATTAAATGTCTTTTTATTTAATTCCGTTTTTCCTTCTATTATAATAGGGAACACAGGCTCAACCCAAATGCAAAGACTTAAGAAATTTTTAATCTTGTGAATAATACTCAAGAACTCTTCAAAAGAATGTTCCTTCTTATCATTAAACTCGATTCGAAAATAAGCTCCTTTGCTCACTGAAATATTTTTATGTCCGATTGATTTTTCTGTTTTATAAATTATTGATAAACTAAAATTATCAATAATAACCTTACAAAGCTCTGGCGGTTTGTATTTAATTGAGAAGCTACCTTTTCCTTCATCGTCATTCAAGAAAATTAACCCAGAGATCCCAATCCATTCTTCTAAATATGTATAATTAGCATCAACACTTGTAAAGTTAATATCTTTTTCTTTCATGAAATGGGCTTTTCTAAAAAGAGAGGTAAAATCCAAAGAAGAATTTGAATTGATGCTATCTAAAGCATAACTTATTTCAAAGCAATCCTTAAGTGTAATCTCTTCATCATCCGTCGTTAGACCAACTATAATTGGAAAGTCCCTCCTTTTAGTTATATAAACTTTGTTTTCGGGATCTAACATTCCAAAAAGCTCTAAAGTTCCACCATCTTTTGAAGAAAATTTGAGTACTCCACTTATTTTTAATTCAGGTTTATAAGGCAACCACCACTTACCCCTGCACTCGAATTCTCCTATAGATTTATATCCTTCAGGCATTTTTATCACTTTCCTTTATTCCTCTTCCCTAAACTCCAATTCAGTTGCCTCTGGCTTTATCATTTTCATATTATATGCAGATATAATACTTTCTTCCGGTAGCTTTATAGGCAAAGATTTCGTGAATAAATCTTTTACGCTTAGAATCTGCACTTTAGGTATTTGCATTCTCACATATTGAAAGTATCCTTGTTTCGCTGCCCACTCAGTATACGTTTCAAGGTCGGCCCCGGCAGCCAGGAGGTCGAAGGTCATACCGTCAGCTGTCGCACAATCTGACTCAGGATGCCAGACACCATCAGGATAGCTGTCAGTAACCAGTATGAAGCCGCCCTTCCCTTCATGCTCACCGAGGTTGTACCATAAACCGACAGTCCATGCTGAAACTTCTAACATCTCATGCCTCCATGTATTAGGTCAACTTCCCGTGCTTGTTGTCGCACGTTCTGTGTTATATTGCGGGATTATGTATTTGACAAAGCACGCTCTCGCGTGGGGGGCTAAGTGTTGGTGACTTTCTTCTTCCACATCCGCCATCGGCGAAGGAATTCCTTGTAGTCAACGCTCATAAGGGCTTTCAATGCATCCTCCGGCTTGTGAGGGTAGAAGGATATAGGTTTAAGAATCCTCGGACGGCATTTTGTCTTAGACATAGTAGCTCCTTACTTCGGCGGTTTAGCCCTGGCGAGTCTCTCTCTCGCCTCGTCATTATCGAGAGACAATACGGAGAGGATTTCTTTGGCAGTCTCTATGCAGCGTGGTATCTTCAATTCGTGTTCCCTTGCCTCTCGGTAGAGGTTGCCGATCTGCCTCTGTTGTGCGATTGGCAATAGCGGTATGAGCTGTGTGCGGAAGGTGTCCCATTCAACCGGATGTCTTCCCACTCCGGTTGCGTCCGAGAGCCATTCCGCAAGTACGGCGGGAGATAGCAATACAGCCAACAAATACGAGGAATCCACCTTTACCTTAGCGTCTGGCTTCACACGAAGGACGTAGAACATGGGTGATATAACGCAGTCCTCAAGGTCTTCAGGGAAGACACACACCGCCCCATTAACGGCATTGAACTTGCTAATTACTATGTCGCCCGCTCTGGCCTTCAACACATGCCGGTAGGTGATCTCACGTCCGAGGGGCTGTTCGCCACGCGCCGCCCCCGCTCCGTTGTACTGAACCTTTAGGAACGTGTAAAGCTGGTCGGGAACGGGAACTATTGGGTCCTCAATCCGATCAACAAGGTTTCCTAGTGTCTCCCACTCGGCTCCGGCGGCACGCCACTTGGTCTCAAGGTTCTTGACAGAATAGCGGCAGAGATTCTTTACATCAAGCCGATCTCCAATCCGTTCTGAACCCACAAGCCAATCTCCTTTGCCACCGTTCAGGAACGAGGAAAATGCTGCCTTAATTTCCCCTACCTCTGTTTCGGCTAACTTTCGCGCTCGTTCAGCCACACTTGGGCGCGTCTTAGACGGCACGTTATCCAAGCCGACATAGCGGCTCTCCCAAACGAAAACGGACGGCTGCTCCTCAGAGGACTCGCCACGCTTAATGAGATACAGGATAGATGCCTTAGCTCTGGACCCGACTTGTTGGAAGGCGTCACCGTGCAGGCTAACTATCGCTCGAACAGTAAAGCGGTCCCTGATAAAGTTCCTCTCCAAAGCAAACTTACCTCCGCTAAGAACCTCATCGTCTATTACCATGAGCAGTCTACCGCCTGGACGGAGCAAGTTCCAATATCGCTCAATAAACATAACCGATGCGCGAAGGGACGGACGCGGCCTCCCCCCGTATGTCGCCAATTGGTAGGCACTCAGGACTCCGTTTTCCTCCGGTACGGAAGCTTTATAGGTTTTGGAGAAAGGCGGGTTTGTCAGAACGACATCGAATAGCAGCCCTTTTGCAAGGGCTTGTCTGAACTCCTCTACCTCGGCCTGCGTTTCCGCGTCATCATTCGGCGATGGCTTTGGCGTGGAGGATAACGCATCGGCTACATATACGCGGCTCCCGCCATCGCCGTGAAGGTACATGTTTAATCTTGCTATCCGCGCTATATTCGGATCCCGTCCAACATCTATGCCGAAAATTGCTTCATTGGACACTTCATTCAGTAAGTCTTCTTTTTCTTTTCCAGAGAGCGACTTGTTGTTCCATATTTGCCCCCTCATCACAGTAAGTGCTTCAATCAAAAAGCCCCCCGTCCCGCAGCAGCCGTCTAAAACACGTTCTACCTTATCCCGTCCGGCGTGTAGTTGTACGAGTTGAACCATCAAGTCTACCACACTGCGCGGCGTGAAATACTGCCCTAACTTCTTGCCGCGCATCTCCGCCGTTAAGAAGGCTTCAAACATACGACCGTTAAGGTCTTCGTCAACACCAAATAGGTAGAGGTGTTCTAGTCGCTCAACCACCCGCTTCGTGGTGCCAGGGCTGAGGTCAAGCTCCTCTCCGACGTTGAAAATACGTTTGCGCTTTCCCCGCGCTCGCTCTCCTTCCAGTGATTCGGCGAGTTGCCTAAACAGTATCGTGGCGATGGGATTGGGTGTGTTCTTCTCCTGCTCTTCAATCCACTTCACCGAAAACCTAACCTCGGAAGCAGGGATGCCCTCACCGCGACAAATTGCCGCCAGCAAATCCGGTGTGTTGCGGAGCCGCCGGTCTTCTCATAGCTTAACGAAAAGGAGTTTGAGAAATCTCAAGAAAGCGGCCTGGGGACCCACGCTCTCCGGCGAGTCCCAGATAATTTGATGACACTGAACAAATGCCTTCTTGACCTCTCCCATCTCTCGGGGGCCGCGAATCTGGTGAAGAAGGACGGGCGTCCGACTTTCCCGCCATCCAGTCCGCGCGACCTTAGACGCAAGCAACTCACGCAACGCTTGAAACTTTGTGCTGGCATCGGAAAAGTCACAAAACCGCAGTGACAGGACTGGCTCCTCTTGGTCCCAAGCGTATACGCGGGTCAAGAGGCCATTCGTTAGCATGTAGTATTTAACAGGTCGCTCACTATACTTGCGATTCACCATTAGCGAGTATCCGGCACACTGGTAAGCCCAATCGTCAATGCGTTCTTCGGTAGACTTTGCATCTACGATCCACCGAGGCCGGTTATCACAGAACAGGAGATAGTCTGGCTTATACGGTTCGCGCTTGCGTCCCCTAGGAATTCGCAACTCCTCTATGGCCTCTTTGGTCTTCACCTCTCTATCCTCATAACCGAGGTCTTTCAACAAGCGCAGGACAAAGAAAGACTCTACGCTGGCTTCGTTGGACAGGTCGGTTGACCGGCAAAACTTATTGGTTGCCGAGTTCTCGGTTGCCATTCTCGTTGCTCCCTCCCGCCGCTTTATACATCAACCTCTTGCCGACAATCCCCTCAAATGCCTGAATTTGGGCAGTAACACCTTCTGCTTCGTTTCTTTTATTGTCAAAAATAATATTGTAATTCTTCCCGCTCTGAAATGGTGGATCAAGGTAAATAAGATCCACATAATTATCTGGTATCTTGTCTCTCAATACTTCAAGGTTGTCGCCATAGTATAGTTTATTCATTTCTGCTCCTCTTATTTTATCACTTTACTATTAATCACCTGTAATGTTTTCCATTTTATTCTTACATTTTTCGATTCTTTTATCCCAATCTCCATTCCAACCTTGTTCTTTAGCAATTCTTGAAAGTCTAATGACTTCTTCGAAGTTTTTTTGTTTTTCCATTATTATGCATAACTGTGTATATCCTACATGCATTGGGAGAGGGCGGCCTACGAAGCCCATTTCCTTTGCGAAAGCCTCTTTTGCCTTTTCTGATATGCTAATTTGTTGTTTACATGCCTCTATAGCTAAAGATAAAGCAAATTCATCATTTTCTCGATTGCGATAGTAGAGCTCTATTTTCGATTGATATAGAAAATGTAGATCCAAAACTGGAATTTTATCCGAAATTAATTCTTCCGCTTTTTTAATTATCTTATAACCGATTTGGCGGTATTCTGGCTTTTTAAACCAACTAGACAAACCGGATAAAAACCCTATTACAGTCTGACTTGTAAAAAGCGTTTTACCTTTGACTAGTGAATTATCGCCTAGGCCAAGTGGCTTATACAAAGAAAGTATAATGTTTTGCTCTTCTTTTGTTAAATCGATTAGCCACCATTCTTGAAGACCAAAATATCCGATTAAACCTTCTATATTATTATCTTTTCTAAATAGACTCATAAAAATTTTCCTTGAGTGATTTTATTTCATATAGTTTAGATATATGCAAAAAAGTTTGGGCATATACTTGATTTAGGGTGATATACGAAGTACTTTGCATATAAATCTCTTTGTTTAAAATATTTATACTATTCCTCCTTCTTTTTTACTTATTGCTTACTCTTTTAAACTTCTCAAGACATATCTCACTAGTTCCACAATCTGAAACTCGCTTTTTCCAAAGCCTCTTTTCCTTTTTTAAAGTAGCCATAGAAAGATTCATAAACTATAAATGCGTAAAAAAATAATACCACTATCAAGATAATTTTCTTCAGTTTCCCATCCCTTCATTTTATATCACCGTAAACCTATTATAAACTTCGAAGTTCCTCTGTTCAGGTATAAAACTATTCTATCCATAAGGAATTAGGGGGGACGAGTAGAATATCCTAAACACTCGGTAATATTATACTTTTTGCTATCCCTACAGCCCAAGTCAAAGCCCCTGCCATAGAAAGAAGATCCTCTCCTTGCCTAGGCACAAGAGATACCTCAATTGCTTTTAGTTTGTTTGCTATCTGCAACTGATAACAAATCTCTTTTAATACTTTTAATACTTCTCCTTCGTCTTGCATAAAACACCTCCATTTAATAATTTTATCGTAACTTTAAACTCTCAAAAATCAATCTTTGATCATATTCAAGATTTTGAAGTCGATCCTGATAAAATCCTACATAGTGCAACGCCTTAAAATACTCATTATTGCGAGAACTAAAACAGGCAAAGTTATATAAACCTCTTTTATTTCCTTATCATATCGTAATAATGATGTTGTATTACAAGGGATTAAAGTTTCACCGGTCGTGCAACCGCAACTAAAAGCCCATAAATAGCGATGATAATTTTTTTATTGTTTTCATTTTCTTACCATCTTATTGTTGATTTTCCAAAGTCTCTCTTCCTCGTTCATTTTCCACCCATCTTAAACATCTTTTCAATACTGGTTTTGTTATGAATTTCGCACTTATACTTCTGAAATCACCATTCCCTTTTTATTATAGGTTTCATTTTTCTTAATGCTTTTACTTCACTTTCCAACGCTTTAATTCTCGAAGTTAATTCATCAAGAACCTTCCAAATAAGTTTTAAATGAGCCACCATAACAAAATCACAATTCCCATCCTCATAAATATTGACACTTGGATAATTATTTGATTCCATTTTACACCCCCTTTTTACTGCTTTCGTTATGAATTTCGCAACAATTTGCAGTTAATAAATCCTAAAAATACTGCAACGCAGATGGATACTTAGCGGCTAATTCCTGATAGAAAGCCATAACAGTGGAATCTGAAGACTTAGATAAACCATCTTTACACTCACTTCTCAAAAAAGCAGGTAAATGACCTTCATTTTGTTCCATCACAGTTATAATCATAGAAACAAAATCCTTAATATTACTCCCCGTAATATATAGCATTATTCTCACCTCCTTTCATATAAATTTTTTAACTAAACCTGTGATGATTCCTATAACCTCGAAATTATCAGTTATAGGCTCATAAATGGAATTTGCGGACTCAAGCCAAGTTCGTCCATCTTTTTGTCTGAATCGCTTAATCACATATTTTTCACCACCAATTCTGGCTATACAAACCTGTCCGTTTTCAGCATACTTTTGCAATCTTATTAAGACAATGTCATTTTCGTCGATGCCCTCCTCTTTCATCGACATTCCTGAAACTTTCAAAACGTAGTCGGCCCCTCTCGCAATCGACAAAGGCAAATCTACGCCTCCGATGATTAAATCCTCTGGTATTTCATTAGGATTTCCTGCATGGACTTTTCCTAAAACTGACATATGTATAAAGCGTTCTGAATACATATCAAAATAATTTTTAAGACCAGGATATTCTTTTGAGAGTTCTTGCTGTGGCTCTTTCTCTTCTGAAAACTCTTCAATATCAACATTGAGGGCTTGAGCGAGTTTTTCAAGAGTTTGTCTTCTTGGAATTGCTTTATTGTTTTCGTAATCACTTATAGAGGGACTTGAAATACCACTTTTTACGCTTAATACATCTTGTGACAAGCCTAATTTTTTACGATAATACTTAATCCTTTCACCTAAACTCATAGACTTTTCCATAGTCTATCTCTCCTTTTTATCCTTCTTTATTGCGCTCCTTTAAAAAAGTTTAAACTAATTTTTAAAAATTGCAATAGAGTTTTATTTAAAAATAGAACTTAAACATAAAAAGATAAGATTTTTTTATTGATGAATATAGATTTAAAGTAATATTCTGCCACTTCAAAAAAGATTTTTAAAAATTCTTTATATTTTATGCCTTTACCCCCTTGACAAGAACTAAAAAATAGTTTATACTTTGTTAATGAAAACTATGGAAGAGATAAGAAATGTTAATGAAGAACATAGAAAAACAATGCAAGAGCTATTAAATCAATGGGCCTTATCAGTTATTCAAAGGCTCGAGAGAGAATACCCAGAAGTTTTAGATTCTTTATTAAACGAAAACAAAGAAGAGATTCGCAAAGACGGCGAATACAAAGGAGTAAAGGAGGTGGCAATATGCAAGAAATAAAGATTTTTACAATTGAGGAATCTGCTGAAACATTAAAAACAAGGCCAAGTACCATTAAAAATCTTATCAAAGAAGGAAAACTATCGGCAAAGAAAATCGGCAGTCGTTGGATACTCACAGAGAAGGATTTAAGAAAATTCCTGAATTTAGAAGAGAAAGAATAATTTCCAAAGCATTAGGAGGTAAAGATGAAAGAATTAGCAGTAATGTACAGCGATGAAAAAGGCCAGGAGATCAAACTCACAGGCCAGGACGTGGTGGAATACATCAGCACGGACAGTTCAGTAACAGAAAAAGAGGTGTTCACCTTTCTCAACATGTGCAAGTACCTTAAACTAAACCCGTTTTTGAAAGAAATCTATCTTATAAAGTACAAGGATTCCCCGGCTACATTTGTGATATCTTACCAGACACTTTTGAAAAGGGCAGAGGAAAACAAGAACTTCAACGGCTACGAAACTGAAGTGAAGGGAGAGATCCCTAACATGACCGCCAGGGCAACAGTTTACAGGAAGGATAGAAGTTACCCGGTGAAGATAGCAGTTAATTACAGCGAAGCGGTGAAAACGGTAATGGACAGACAGACCAAAGAACTGAGGCCAACAAATATGTGGAAGAGTATGCCTGAGTGGATGCTAAGGAAAGTTGCTCTTGCAAGGGCTTTGAAAGAAGCCTTCCCTTCTGCAATAGGCAACGCACAGGTATCAGTATCCGAAATAGTAGATATAGACAGTGATGATAAACGAGTCCAGGAAGAGATAAAGGAAGGAGACGGTCAGAAGGCAATCGACGAAATGTACGGGGTAAACGAAGAAGAGACGAAGGAAAGAAAGTTAAAACTATACGAAATCCTCAAAGAGAAAAAGATAGACACGATCGCGAAAGTAAAAGAAATTCTCAAAAGTGTTTTTCCTGATGAAAACTATGTAAGCTGCAAGCGGGACGTCTTTGAGAAAATGCCTGAAGAGAAAATCCAACAGGTAATTGAGTATCTGAAAGAGACGAAAGAGAAATAGATGAAAGATTTTGACTATGAAGCGTTTGAAGCAAAAGCAAAAGTAAAAATCTCACAAATAACTCCTGAAATGGTTGAAAAAGAAGGGGATTTTTTAGGAGTCGTTGTATGGATACCAGAAGTAGGAGAAGTCACAATCCTGAAACCAGAAGAAGATGCGGAAAGAATAGGGGAATACTGGAAGATAAGTACAGATTCCCCTGAAGAACTCGACAAGTATGTTCGAGTTTGCACGAAAAAATCAAAAGGTGGAACATAGACAATTTGATAACAGCTTGTAGAGAATGCAACAGAGGAAAAAAGACAGGGAGATATAGATGGCTAATCCTCAAATAGAAAACGGACATATTGATATCGCTAATGAAATAGCAGATAAATTATGCTCATATCGTTTGAGCGGTGAAGAATGGCAAGTTTTGTGGGTAATATTAAGGAAAACTTACGGATGGCATAAGAAAGAAGACTGGATATCTCTTTCACAATTCGTTTCTCTCACTGGTATAAAAAAGCCAGACATCATTAAAGTGCTCAAAAAACTTTTATCTAAAAATATTATTTTCATTAGCAAAAAAGATAATGCCGTTATCCAAATGGATAATGCAAAAATAAACTATTATGCTTTTAACAAGGATTATGACACTTGGAAGCCGTTATCCAAAAGGATAACGTTATCCAAAAAGATAACGACCGTTATCCAAATGGATAATTTAGCGTTATCCAAATGGATACCCACAAAAGAAACTATTACAAAAGAAAATATTACAAAAGAAAATAGAGATAGTTCGCTCAAAAATGAAAAACAAGAAATTTCTCTTAAGGATGAAAAACAAGAAAAATCTAAGGAACCAATAATTCAATTTTGTGCTCTAAGA
>Ga0315288_10004715_pt1 | contig 17372 bp, 15 predicted proteins | sample YL17G11_20_MG_FD_203454 | JGI IMG/M metagenome (GOLD analysis project Ga0315288, IMG submission 203454) | Sediment microbial communities from Yellowstone Lake, YNP, Wyoming, USA - YL17G11_20 | ecosystem: Environmental > Aquatic > Freshwater > Lake > Sediment | place: USA: Wyoming | collected... | reverse complement strand
CTCTTGCGACAATGGATTTCAATTTTTTATCTCACCTGGATTTGCACATGGATTTATTACGCTTGAAGACAACACTCATTTCTTTTATAAATGTACAGATTTCTATTATCCAACCGATGAGTTAGGTATTATATGGAACGATCCTGAACTCAATATCCAATGGCCTATACATCAAGTGGATAAAGTTATAATTTCTGATAAAGATAGAAAGTTGCCATCGCTTAATGAAATGAAAGAATTGTTAATTAAAGAAGCATCCTGGAGAAAATCATGAGAGTGCTTGTGCTTGGTGCAGATGGTCAACTTGGAAGTGAATTTCAGAATTTTTTAAAGGATAAAGTAGAAGTTTTTCCTTTTAGTCATAGAAAGCTTGATATTCTTGATTTGAAAAAACTTTTTAATAAATTCAATGAAATATCCCCTGGCGTTGTTATTAATTGCGCCGCCTATACAAAAGTTGACCAAGCAGAGAAAGAGCAAGATCTTGCTTATCAGATAAATGCAATTGGGGCAAAAAATGTTTCCTACGCTTCATTTAAAGTAAAGGCAAAAGTTGTATATTTCAGTACTGATTATGTCTTTGATGGTACAAAAAGGCTACCTTATAATGAATTTGATGAACCAAATCCAATATCTGTATATGGAAAGACAAAACTTGCTGGAGAGATATACACAAAAGAACTTAATCCAAACCACTTGATTTTGAGAATTTCCTGGCTTTACGGAATAAGTGGATCTAATTTTGTTAAAACCATAATAAGACTTGCAAAAGAAAAAGGTGAATTAAAGGTTGTAAATGATCAAATTGGGGCGCCTACCTATACGCTTGATATAGCTAAGCAAACTTGGAAGCTTATTCAAGAAGATAGCGTTGGGCTTTACCATTCTGCAAATGTTGGAAAAGCAACCTGGTTTGAATTTGCAAAAAGAATTGTTGAGAAATTAAATCTTAGCGCAAAAGTTATGCTGATAAGAACTGGAGAATCCCCTGCCTTGGCAAAAAGACCGAGTTTCTCTGTGCTTGAGAATTATTTGCTTAGAATAGAAAACAAAAATATAATGCGTTCTTGGGAAGAGGCATTTGATGATTTCGTCAATAATTATAAGGAGGAACTTGTAAATGAATAAAACTATCTTAATAATATATAGTACGGATTTTATGGGAAGCAATGTTTTTAAATATATACGTGAGAAGTATTCAGATCAGAGGAGAAAACCTTGAATGATAAAATAGTTGTTTCAAAAACTATAATAGCAGAGAAGATAATCAAAGAATTGGAAAGTCCTGGACTGATTTTATTTGTAACATAAATGAAAATAATAAGAGGCGTGTTCTATGAATGAAAAAGTATCACTAATTGTAAAGAAAGCAGCTAAAATCCTTCGAGAAAAAGGTATGGGGATGTTCTTTAAGAAAACACTCTTTTATATTATAAGACATTGCTTTATTTTTCCTTTTGCTTTACTTATTTTTCCTTTTGCTTTACTCAAAATAAAATATTTGAATAAAAAAAACTTAAACTTAAATGATTTGATCAACATTTCATTTTGTAAATTTTATGGATTAATTAGACCTCTGCAGATTCAGGATGAGATTTTAGAACTGTTAAAAATTTTAGATGAAATAAAGCCAAAAGTAATCATTGAAATAGGAACCGCTAATGGTGGAACTTTATTCTTGTTTTCTCGCATAGCTTCTGAAGACGCTATAATAATCAGCATTGACTTGCCAGGTGGGAAATTTGGTGGCGGTTATCCTAATTGGAAAATTCCTTTATATAAAGCATTTAGTTTGTCAAAACAAAAACTAAGCTTGATAAGGGTAGATTCCCATGATCAAGAAACTTTGAAAAAAGTTAAAAAAATTTTAAATAATAGGAAAGCTGATTTTCTTTTCATAGATGGAGATCATACCTATGAAGGGGTTAAGCGAGACTTTGAAATGTATAGTCCCTTAGTTAAGGAAGGAGGTATAATAGCTTTTCACGATATAGTTGCTCATTCTATAGAAACAGAGTGTGAGGTAGACAAATTTTGGAAGGGAATAAAAGATTATACTAGCAAGGAAATAGTTAAGAATTGTGATCAAGGTTGGGCAGGGATAGGTATGTTAAGGAGGGCAAAATGAGAATTTTGATAACAGGTGGGGCGGGTTTTATTGGCTCAAATTTCATACATTATTTTATTAAAGAACATCCTGACTACGAGGTCGTAAATCTCGATAAGTTAACTTATGCAGGTAACCTTGAAAATCTTAAAGGGGTTAATGATAAGCCAAACTATCATTTCGTGAAAGGCGATATTGCAAATAGAGAGCTTGTTGAATGCATTTTTGAACAATTCAGCCCTTGTTATGTTGTAAACTTTGCAGCAGAATCCCATGTTGATAGAAGTATAGAAGGTCCCGAAGTATTTATAAGGTCAAATGTATATGGCACACAGGTTTTGCTTGATGTTGCAAAAGAATTCTGGTTGAAAAACAGGATGTTTAATTATACAAGATTTCTTCAAATTAGTACTGACGAAGTTTACGGTTCACTGCCTTTGGAAAGCATCGAGAAGTTTACTGAAGAATCGCCTCTTAAACCAAATAGCCCTTATTCTGCCTCAAAAGCATCAGCTGACCTTGTTATAAGAGCGTATTATGTAACTTATGGCATGCCTGTTCTTATTACCTGCTCTTCAAATAATTTTGGACCAAGGCAATACCCAGAAAAACTTATCCCTTTAATTATTACCAATGCATTGCAAGGTAAACCTTTGCCTGTTTATGGAGATGGCCTAAACGTGAGAGATTGGATATATGTTGAGGATAACTGTAGAGCTATTGATTTAGTGATATACAAAGGAAAAGTTGGTGAAATTTACAATATTGGAGGTGGTAATGAGTGGAAAAACATTGACCTTGTGAATTTGATTTGTGAAATACTTGCAGAACTAACAGGAAAGCCAGTTGAAGAGTATAAGAAACTTGTCACTTTTGTGAAGGATAGACCCGGGCATGACAGAAGGTATGCGTTGAGTAGTGAAAAGATAGAGAAAGAATTAGGATGGAGACCTAAGAAAAAACTTCGAGAAGCTTTAAAGGAAACAGTAAGGTGGTATATAAATAAGGGTTATTAGAGAGTCTTTAAAAGATATTTTAATGGTTTTTAAGAACCTAATAAGCAAAAAAGAAAAGTAAAGGAGAAAAGTAAGTGAGTGGTGAAGTGAATAACTTTGACTTAGCTAAGATAAATTTGTCAAAAGTTGCAATAATCATTTTAAACTGGAATGGCTGGCGAGATACGATTGAGTGCTTGGAAAGTGTTTTTAGGATTGATTATCCAAATTATCAGGTAATAGTATTAGATAACGGTTCGACTGATGGTTCAGTTGAAAAAATAAAAGCTTGGGCGGAAGGGAAAATTCCTGTAGAATCTAAGTTTTTTGAATACAACTCAAATAATAAGCCAATTCATTGGGTAGAATACGATCGTACTACAGCAGAAGCAGGTGGCATTTACGAAAAGGAACTTTATTTGGATAAAACCAAATCTAATAGGAAAATGGTAATTATACAAATAGGGGCAAATTTAGGATTTGCTGGAGGGAATAATGTTGGAATACGATACGGATTAAAGCACAAGTTTAAATATATTTGGCTTTTAAACAATGATACTGTGGTTGATTCACTATGTTTGAAACTCTGTGTTGATACTTTTAATTTTAATGAACTGATAGGGGTTGTAGGTCCTAAAATCTTATGGTACGATGATCCTTCGAGGATTTGGTATGCTGGGGCAAAAGTGAAGCTTTGGCGAGGAGCTGTTCCTTATATAGGAATGTTAGAGCTTGATAACGAGCACTTCAAAGGAGTGCGATATACAGAACATGTTTCTGGATGTGCTTTGATAGCTAAGCGAGAGGTTTTTGAAGAAATAGGACTGTTAGACGAGGATTATTTTCTTGTGCACGAGGACTCTGACTGGTCGTTGAGGGTACAAAAACACTCACAATTTTCACTTGCAGTAAATCTTGATGCCTGTATTTATCACAAAGCTGGAGGAATATCTGCTTCGGGTAGAGATAAGCCCATTAGCGTTTATTTTAGTAATAAACATCGTTTTATTCTTGTAACAAAGTATGGCTCACCCCTTGAAAAAATTTTATTTTTTATTTTTTATTTTGGTAGCCGCCCTTTTAAATTTGGTTATTTCCTCTTGAAAGGGAGAAGAGATTTGATTAAAGCCGAATTAAGTGCTGTATTTGATTTCTTACTGGGCAAATACGGCATAATTGATATGGAAAAAATTAATTCTTGGAAACGATGAAAATCTTTCTGAAATTAGCAATAATAGTAGAAGGTTTTTTTGTGCTCTACCCTCTTTATTATGGCTGGGAGGGTGGTATTATTAGGGCTGAAATATCTGTGATATTAGCTGTTTTACTTATTCTGATTTACTTTTTACGGGGAGCCATATTGGGAAAACTTTCAATCCCGGCTAATAATGTTGTTCCTTTTCTTGGAATTTTCTTTTTTATTCTTATGCTTGGGAGTACTATTGGGTTTATGAATGGCTACCCAATTCGGGCTATTCTGGGGGATCTTTTCCCTTGTGTGGAATTTATCGCCTTTTTCTTTTTAGGTTTTATTTCAATAAAAACTTCAACCGATGCTAAAAGTTTAATATGGTTGCTCATCGGAACATTAGGAACATTAGCTTGGATTGAGGTGTTTATTTATTTTGTTTATCCAAACTTCTATTTTTTCCAAGTATTAATTAATGGGATGGCAATTAAGAGAGTTGTAGACTTTACTATCCCAATAGGATTGCTGTTACTCATTTCAAATTTACCTGATATTCGTCATAAGAGATACATTTTTTATTTTTTCGGAATCGGGATGTTAATGTCTATTGTATTGACTTTTTTAAAGAGTGTTTGGATAAGCGTTCCATTATCACTCATAGTGCTTGCTATTTTGCATCCGCAGAGACGTAAGCTTTTAAAAGAGGTTACAGTGCTTTTAGGATCTTTTGTTCTTCTTGTACTCCTCGCAATGACAGCGTCTCAATTATTTATGCAGCATTCAATTCCATTTGTTTTTTCTCATATACCATCCCTTATGAGAGGATTAATGATTCAGTTGGCCGATTCTACACTAATTTCGTATGAGCGACTACAATATATAAGTTTTGGATTTAAGCAAATAGCAAAGTCACCCATTATAGGGAGTGGGTTAGGTGCAGGTTGGTGGGCCCCTCTTGGTGAAACAAGACTTGCAGGAGAATTACCCCCCATAAGGTGGAGAACCGATCTTCCTATATATCCGCTTTTTATTACTTGGAAATTAGGTTTATTGGGGTTAGTTTTATTCGGGATTATTTTTTGGTTACTTATTAGATATTCTTTTCATGGTGTTCGCTATCTTGGAGATAGTTTCTGGCATAATTTTGCTGCTGCCATGTTAGGGATTTATATATATGTATTTCTTGTTTCTACACTTGCCTTTCTGCCATTTATTCATTTTCCGATTCCTTTGAATTTGGGAATTATGAGTGCCATAATATGCAAATTGCCTGGATTTAAAATGGATGAACATAGATGAAATTGTTGTTAAGAAAGGCGAGAACGAAATGACCCCAACAATATGTGCAGTAGTTTTGAATTGGAATAATTATCGCGACACAAAGGAGTGCGTTGAGTCGCTATTAAAGAGCAGTTTGCCATTGGCTGCCGTTATTATCGTGGATAACGCCTCTAAAGATGGGTCTAATGATAAATTAAAAAGAGATTTTAAAGATTTTGCTTCTGTGTATTTTATCGAAAACCCTGATAATTATGGATTTGCTAAAGGTGTAAATATGGGTTTAAGGTTTGCTTTAGAAAAAGGGGCAGAATATGTGCTTCTCCTGAATAATGATGCTGTAATTAATGTTGATTGCATAGAAAAACTTTATGAAGCATTAATAAATGAACCTAAGGCAGCCATTGATGGGCCAAAGATATTATACTATAAAATGCCACAGAGAATTTGGACGGGCGAAAGTAATTTCAGCTATTTAAAGACTGGAATTATTTCTTTGCAGAAAAATAAGATTGATGACGGTAAAGATAGAGCGATAAAAGAGGTCACGTTTTTAACTGGATGTACAATGCTTATTAAAAAAAGCCTTTTTGAAAAAATTGGATTTTTTGACGAAGATTATTTCTTTTATTATGAAGATGTAGATTTTTGTCTAAGAACAATAAAAGGAGGTTTTAAGATATTGTATGTCCCTTCAGCAAAAGTTTGGCATAAGATTGGAACCACAAGTGAAACTCGAACATCAGAATTTTATGTGTACCATATGGGACGAAGCCATATTTTGTTTTTAAGGAAAAATTTCTCTGGCTTCTATTTTATTTATGGAGTTATGCTAGTTTTTTTCTTCTTTACACCTTTTAGGATTTTGCAAATAATACATGGCTCAAAATCGTGCAAAGCTGTATTAGGTTGGTTTCGTGGTATTTTTGCAGGATTCTCTCAGAGTATCATGAAAGGAGGCAGAAATATTTATGAAAACCGGACCAGACAATAAACGAATGTTAATGTTATCTTCAAGGTGGATTTACCCTCTGGATGCAGGTTATAAAATGAGAATACATTATATGGCAAAGATATTTTCAAAGTTTGTGTTGCCAGAATTTTTATTGAAAACTTAATGGTAAAGTGCAAGCAGTGAAAATTAGACCAGTTGTTTCTGTTATTATTCTAACCTGGAATTCCGAAAGGTATATAGAAAAATGTGTAAATAGCATATACAACTCTGTTGGAGACGAGCGTGATTCAATTGAAATTATAGTAGTTGATAATGGTTCATCGGATAGTACTTCTAAAATATTGGAAAGACTTAAGTCTAATAATGTTAACTTTAAATATATTCTTTTAGATAAAAACTTTGGAACTACATTTCCGAGGAACCTTGCAATAAAAAGGTCTAAAGGTGATTTTATTCTCGTGTTAGACTCTGATACCGAAATTAGAGGACGTTCGATAGATACTTTGTTAGAAACTTTAAATGATAAGGATTATGCAAATGTTGGTATAGTGGGACCTCGATTATTGTACACTGATGGTTTGGTCCAGTATTCATGCAAAAAACTACCAAATATTACGGTAAAGATTTTTAAGTTTATCGGAAACAAATATTTAAGAAATATTGCTGAAGAATGGGAACTTTATGATTCGAGGATTTATTCTTTGGACTTTCATGAGATTATTGAGGTAGACTATTGTATCTCTGCTTGCTGGCTCGTTAGAAGGAAGGCTTTAGACGAAGTTGGTTTATTTGATGGAAAAATTTTCTATTCTCCAGAAGATATAGATCTTTGCGTGCGTATGTGGCTAAAAGGATGGAAAGTTGTATATAATCCTAATGCGATAGTGATCCACTATACTCAGAGACTATCAAGAAGGAATTTTAGAATCGCATTATCACTTGCCAAAGGATTATTTTATTACTTCAGGAAATATGGATACTGGTTTAAAAGAGAAAAGCTCTATAAAAAGTTCAAGAATTATAGTGGAAAGTAATTTAGTCTTACAATGGTCGGCTTTTAATAGATGTTAGTTATATTTTATAAAGTAGTAAACTATTGTAAGGAAGAGTGTAATGAAAAAACGGTGACTAAAAGAAACTTTTTTAATTTTTTACAGTTGTTTTTTGACCTTCTTGTAATTTGCTTTTCATATTTTATTTTGATTCACCTTAAAAATTTCTTTGGTAAGACTTATAGCTCTCCAAATATTGTTGTTTCCAAAATAATTTTTCCATATGTTTTGATAATCTATCTTATTTTATTTGTCATTTACTGCCTCTACGAAGTTGATGGAGTTGACTTTTAAAATATATTAGAATAACAGAGGTGTAATAAAAATGAATTATCTAATTACAGGCAGTAGTGGATTTATTGGGAAGAATATTATAGAGTATATTTTAAACAAGGAAAAGTCTGCAAAAATAGTGGGGATATATAGGTCTAAAAAAATTGAAAACAATAGGATAATAAGTGTAAATGCAGATATTAGAGATTTACAAAGTTTAGAGATTGGGTTTAAATCAACTACATCTATAGATGTAGTTATTCACTTAGCAAGTCTTGTACATAATAAATCCTCTGATTTGTCTTGGGAAAACTATAAATCAATTAATGTGTGTGGAAGCCAAAACATTTTTAACCTTTCTTTAAAATACAAGATACCATTAATAATATATTTAAGCTCAATATCTGTTTATGGCGGAGAATTTAGAGAAGCTACAGAAAAAGGACACGTAGAGAGTTACAATTATTATTCTAAAAGCAAATTAATGGTGGAAGAACTCGGCATGGAATTGTATAGAAAAGAAGGTTTACCTTTAGTTATAATCAGACCTGCAGCAGTTTATGGTGCCTTTGATCAAGGGAATTTATATAAACTTATAAAAGCAATGGTCAAGGGTTGGTCTTTCAGGGTTTCACGGGGTGAGAATTTAAAAAGTCTTTGTTATATTAAAAACTTGCTTAATTTCATAGAGATTATAATTAATAATCAAGATAGAGCTATAGGAGAGACTTATAATATTGCAGATGAGAAGCCCTATAAGTATTATGAAATAATAGATACGATAAAAAAAATCTACGATCTTAAAATATTTGATTTGAAAATTCCCTTATCAATAAAGAACCTTACTCAAAAATTTAATTTACCGGGCAAGGAAGTAATTAGAGTTTTATGTTCTGATAATTCAGTAAGTATACAAAAAGCTCAAAGAGATCTTGGATATACCCCAATTTATAATCTAGAAAAGGGATTAGTAGAATCCGAAAGTTGGTATGCATATGGTAAAGTGGCAAAAGAGTGAGGAAAAATCTATATTGTTATTCATTGTTGAAGAGATTTATTCTTTTTACTCTGTAGTTAATATGTATAATTATGGGAAAGTTCAAACATCTTAATCTTAAACATTTAATGTTCTTCAACATGTTAGTGGTATGCTTTAGTTTGAATATTAAAGGAATATTTACTATGATTATTCGAGGCGTTTAAATAACTGGGCGGAGGATAAAGAAAAATGTCTATAAAAAATGTTAAATTTAGTTTAAATCTTTTTTTAAAGAGAGCTCTAGATATTATAGTTTCTCTTTTAGGTTTATTTATTCTTTCACCTATAATACTCATAGTTTCCTTAATCATCAAGCTTGACTCTCCTGGTCCCGTTTTGATAAAACAAAAAAGAGTAGGTATTAATAATAAGATTTTCGTAATGTATAAGTTCAGAACAATGAAAATTGGAACGCCTGAAGTAGCAAAGGAAATCTTGCTTAAAAATGGTTTGGATTCATATCTTACGCGAGTTGGCAGATTTCTAAGAAAAACCTTAATCGATGAAGTTCCTCAATTAATAAATGTTTTAAAAGGAGACATGTCTTTAGTGGGCCCAAGACCCGCTCTTTACAACCAGTATGACCTAATTGAAATGAGAACTAAAGTAGGAGTACATACCTTAAGGCCAGGTATGACTGGATGGGCTATAATAATTGGTGGAGAGGATTTAAGTCTTAATGAAAAAGTAAAGGTCGATGAATATTATTTGAAGAATATGTCATTCATGTTTGATTTAAAGATTATATTGATGACCTTCGGGCTGTTCCGAAAGTCGAAGGGGATTTATTAATGAATAAATTTTTAATTGCTTATAATTATGTAGAGAATTAGAGAGAAAAGATGAAAGAATATTTTTTTAAAATTATGAGAAACAAAGTAACTCTAACAATTACTTTTACTAAGCTTGTTATAGATGTATTCTTGTACAATGTTGCTACGGTTCTGGCTGTTTTTCTGCGGTTCGATTTTGCTCTTAAATCGAATTTTATTCATATAGATGATCTGTTTGGAATAATTGAAAATGCTATTTTTATTGTATTCGAAATTATTTTCCAGTTGCCTTTGCATGGCTTTGAGTTTACAAGCGTTAAAGAGGTATCTGATATTTTTGTTGCAGTGTTCCTTGCAAAAGCAGTTTCTTATTCGATATTCTATTTATTAGGAGGGAATGTAAGTTTTTCAAGAGGTGCCTATCTTGTTTCTTTCGTAGTTGCATTTTTGCTTATCGCAGGAGTTCGCATTCTTTACAGGCTGTTTTATGAATTTAGAAATAAAAAAGATGCAACGCTTTCGAAGAGAAAAAAGAAAGTCCTTATAATTGGTGCAGGTGATGCAGGTGAAATGCTTTTGAGAGAGATTATCTCACATCCTGAACTTTCTTATGAGGTTGTTGGATTACTTGATGATGATTCAGCAAAAAAGAAAACAAGAATTCATGGTTATCAGGTAATAGGTGAAATTGAAAGGTTACCTTATGCTGTGAAGGAATACGGGGTTGATGTTATTATCTATGCTATTCCTTCCACCTCAAGAGAACATTTACAGAAGGTAGTTTCTCTTGCATCTTCGACAACTGCTGAAATTAAAGCTCTACCTGCAGTTTGGGAAATAGTCTCAGGAAGAATAAAAGTTGAAGATATTAAAAATGTTGAGCTTGAAGATTTACTTCCAAGGGCATCTATTAAAATGGATAATGCAGTTGTAGAGGCTTACTTACAAGGTAAGGTCGTTCTAATTACTGGTGCTGGAGGATCAATTGGCTCGGAAATCTCAAGACAGGTTGTTAGTTTTAAACCTGAAAAAGTAATTCTTTTGGGAAGAGGCGAAAATAGGATTTTTTACATTGAAAGAGAGGTTTTGGAAAAGAAGCACTTTTATGAAGTAATTTCAGTTATTTGTGACATAAGAAACAGGGAAAAAATATTTAAAGTATTCGAACAGTATAAGCCTGACATCGTTTTTCATGCGGCTGCGCATAAGCATGTGCCCTTAATGGAGAAAAATCCAGATGAAGCGATATTAAACAATGTTTTTGGAACAAAAAATCTTCTTGATGCCGCTTTACGGTTTAAAGTTGAAAGATTTATAAATATTTCAACAGATAAAGCAGTAAATCCTACAAACATTATGGGTGCCTCAAAGAGGGTTACAGAAATGTTACTCCAATATTATTCAAATGATGGAAATGAAACAAAATTTGCAAGTGTTAGATTCGGAAACGTCCTTGGAAGCACGGGAAGCGTGATAGAGGTTTTCAAGAAGCAGATCAAGGAAACAGGTGTATTAACAATAACAGACCCACAAATGGAAAGGTATTTTATGCTTATTTCTGAGGCAGTTCAACTTGTTCTTCAAGCTAGTGCTATGGGCAAAAATGGAGAAATTTTCGTTTTAAAAATGGGAGATCCTGTTAATGTTTTAGATTTTGCAAAGCACTTTATAAAACTTTCTGGATTTGAGTTAAACAAAGATATTCAAATTAAGATTATCGGCAATAGGGGTGGAGAAAAGTTAAAAGAAGAACTCTGGAGTGAAAGGGAGACAGTGGAGGAAACTCAAAATCCTTATATCTTAAAGGTCATCGAGAGTGGCAATTCGCTAAACAGAGAAGATTTCTTTAAAAAGCTTAAAGAACTTGAAAGTATTGCATTGCATTTTGATGAAGAAAAAATTAAGCTTTTATTAAAGAATATAATTACTGAGTATAAAACAATTAATTAGGTTTACACGTTTTAATTTAATGTCTATTTTGTTCTGTCTAAAATAATTTTCTTCACAAGAGTTTTAATAAGAAAAACAATTTCAAGTAATGTCATCCTGTCACCCTGAGGAGTTGGCTTTATCACCAACGTGACAATCTCAAATGTATGTAACGCGTACATCCTCTTGACAAAAAGAAAAATATAGTTAAACTTTTTTAAGGATTGTTAAGGGAAAGCTAAGAAATCTGGAACGTACTTGGTTGCCTTATTCCAGACGGAGCGAATGGCAAAACCGGTCTCCTTTTTTTTAATCCTTAAAAGGAGAGAATTATGGAAAGTTTTGGAAAAAAACAAAAGAGGCAACTGAAAACTCATCATCCCAAAATTAACTATTATCTTACCATTTCCATTCTTCACAAAGCCAAAAAAATTATTAATTATAGTCATTTTTATTTTTTAGGGGGGTGAGGGATTAGAGCTTAAATGATTTTAAAAGGCGAGTAAAAGATTGTTTAAAGAGTAAGAGGTATAGAAAATACTTATTAATGAGTTTTTCTCCTTAGATCGCAAAAGCGAAATTTAAAGTAAGGAGAAGGAGGCAAATGAAATGAAGAAATTTGTATCATTGTTTATTGCTCTGTTTCTTGTGATGGCCTTATTGGCACCTGCTACAATCTCGGCACCTGCTACAGTTTTTGCTGATGAAGATCCTAATCAGTGTTATGGAGATTGTATGAGCGTGGTGAGCGACACGACTGTATTAGTAACTCAAGGAAACGTTTTAGGTCATGCTGTCAAGGCATGGGAGCCCTTCTTGGCCGACCCTAATCCAGCCGACCCGAATAACTCTGTTTGGGATGAGCAGACTGGTAACTCTTTCACCGGGACAGGCGCTGACTGGATCTGGGAAAGCTACCGCACTGTGCACCCTGTAGAAGGCGACATTGTTTACTTTGAAAAAACCTTCACTATACCTGGAGGCCCGAAAACTGGTACGCTATACATCACTTGTGATAATGGCTACGAAGTTTATCTGAACGGTGCGCTTGTGGGAAGTGTACAACTTAGTGCTGGCTGGGAAGCAAGCAATCTGACGGAGACATATGTGAACACCAGTGGCATCAGCTGGCAGAGTGTTGAGAGTTATAACGTCTTCAGTCTGCTTGTGCCAGGCACAAATGTCCTTTTAATAAAAGCGGTCAATGAGTACATGGGGCCTCTGGATGGCAATCCTGATGGAACTACATACAGTAACCCTGCGGGTTTAATCTTCAAGATGGACATCTGCTACTATGGGTGGTATGCAAACTAAGATAAGACTACCTGGAGCGAAGAACTAGCCTTTACGTTACGGAGGGTAAGAACTGGACAATCTATTTTGCCTAAACTATACATCCCCAGTTCTTGATACTCCAAGTAAAGTAAGTCTTAAAAGCTATGAGAATAATGGGCTGTGGTTTTACCACAGCCCATTATAAGTTTGACAAAGGTATCCAATAACAAAAAGAGTGCGAAGGTCGAGGAAATACATAAAAATTTTAATGGAAATATGAAAAAAATAATTCCATCTACAGTAATATAGTGGATCTCTTTTGTATACCAGCGAGGATAGTAATGGCAGTAGAAAATTATGAAAACTTAGCTCTAGCTCAGAAATAACATGTTACAGACTTTAGAAACCTGAAATTTTCTTTCATACATATCGGTATATTACTTTTCTTATAAGTTAAATATAATTGAATAGCATTATCTGTTTGTTGAAAAGGATTTTGTTTCTAATAATTTATTAAACAGGAGGTAATAGATTGAGTTATGTAATTTTGTGTGGAGAAATAAATGGATAAGAGTACCAAAAATTTGGTATCAGTAATTTTACCTGCCTATAATGCGGAAAAATATATAGGAGAAGCTATTGAATCCTTACTTAAGCAAACATATCCTTATTTTGAGCTTATTGTAGTTGATGACGGTTCTAAGGATAATACAGCTGATGTTGTTAAATCATTTAATGATAATCGGATACATCTAATTCAACAACTCGAAAATAAAGGAGTATCTGAAGCAAGGAATACTGGCATGGAATATGCTAAGGGCAGATGGTTTGCCCACATAGATGCAGATGATCAATGGCTACCGGAAAGATTAGAGGAATTAATTAAAATACAACTTGAAAGTGGTGATGGTTATTTTGTTGCTGATGATTCTATTGTATGTTTTGATACACCAATGGGATTAAGAGAATGGGATTCTTCATTCAAATTGTTTTATGGGATTAATCCAGGTGAAAAGAAACTGGAGCTTTTTCTGTTTGATTTTCTTAAATTAAAGGGCCCGCTTATACACCCTTTAATTCCAGCAAAACCCATTATTTATGCTGGTTTAAAATATAACCCTATGACAAAAGGCATTGAGGATTTTGAATTCAACTGCAATCTTTTCAGGATTGGGCTTAAATTAAAACTTTATACGAAAGCATTTTACTTGTACAGGCTTACTCCTGGGTCTATAACCGATCAACAGGATTTTTTAAAATGGAAAGTTCTTACTCTTAAATCACTTATCGGGAATCAGGGTTTTACAACTGAAGAAAAGTCTTTATTTAAAGATCTTTTATTGGAAACAGAAAAAGAGAAGGATTATAGACAATTTTCTTATGCATTAAAAAGTAAACAATGGTCTAAAGTGCTTTCTCTTTTTTTAAAACATCCCCTTCTTCTCATACAACTCCTAATTCATTTACCACATTCTCTCAGGTACAGGATTACAGCTAAAATATATGGAGCCAGAATAAAATGAACAATAAAGAAATATTGATTTCATTTTTCCTTCCCTCTCTTGAAGGTGGGGGAGCCGAAAAAATGACCGTGAATCTTATAAAAGGCTTTATTGAAAGAGGTTTCAAGGTTGATTTATTATTATCAAAAGCAGCCGGACCTTATGTTGAAATGGTTCCTGAAAAATGTAGAATAATAGATTTTAATTCGAAGAGAGTTATTTTTTCCTTAGGAAAACTTATCAACTATCTTAAGATCAATAAGCCTTTTGCTTTAATTTCTGGTTTGAGCCATACAAATATTATTAGCCTTATTGCAAAAGTATTTTCGAGAAGTAATACAAAATTTATAGTGACTGAACATAATAATTTAACATTGGCAACAGAAAATTCAAAAAATTTAAGATCAAAGTTGCTTCCATTTTTTATTTTTCTAACTTATAGAAATGCTGATAAAGTTGTTGCTGTTTCAAGAGGAGTTGCCGAGGATCTGGAAAATAGAATTCGTTATCTTAAAGGCAAAGTCGAAGTCATATACAACCCTATCATTGTTGCTGAAATTCTGGAGAAAAAGGAAGAACTCATTGACCATTCGTGGTTTAATGAACGAAGTGTACCTATAACTCTTTCTGCAGGACGTTTAACACAACAGAAAGATTACTCCACATTGTTGAAAGCCTTTTCCATAGTTAGACAAAATCTTGATTGTAAATTAGTTATTCTTGGGGAAGGAGAGGAGCGCCAGAACTTGAATAATCTCGTCAGAGACCGTGGTATTGAAGATGATGTTTGGATGCCAGGGTTTGTTCATAACCCATATAAGTATATGAGTAAAGCATCTGTTTTTGTTTTATCTTCAAGATTCGAAGGTTTTGCCAACGTGATAGTAGAAGCAATGGCTTCTGGTACTCCTGTTGTTGCAACTGATTGTGAAAGTGGACCTAGAGAAATCCTGGATAATGGAAAATATGGTAAATTGGTGCCTATAGGAGATGTTGAAGCAATGGCAGATGCTATTTTAGAAACTATAAAGAATCCCCCTGATATTACAATGTTGCAATCAAGAGCTAATCAATTCAATTTAGATTGTGCTGTTTCTAGGTATCTGGAGGTTATAAAAAATGCAAATAGACACCGATAAACTTGTTTCAGTAATTCTACCCGCCTATAATGCGGAAAAATATATAGGAGAAGCTATTGAATCCGTACTTAAGCAAACATACCCTTCTTTTGAGCTTATTGTTGTAGATGATGGCTCGCAGGATAGAACTGTTGAAATTGTTAAATCATTTCAAGATGAACGCATACATCTATTTAAACATGTAGAAAACAAAGGGTTACCTTCAGCAAGAAATACAGCGATAGAAGCATCTCATGGTCGATGGATTGCCCCTGTTGATGCTGATGATCAATGGCTACCCCAACGACTTGAAAAAATGATAGATGTACTCCTCGAAAATGGAGATGGTTATTTCGTAGGGGATAATTCTATTATTTGTTTTGATACACCTGAAGGTTTTAAGCCCTGGGTTTATATGTTAGAAACTTATGGTATTAAATCAAATGAAGAAATATTGGAAATCTCATTTCATGATTACCTTATGCAAAGAATGCCAGCCTTTCAACCTATTTTTCCGATAAAACCTGTTAATATAGCTGGTTTAAAGTATAATCCTGTAATAAAAAGCGGAGAAGATTTTGAATTCCACTGTAATCTTTTCAGGATAGGACTTAAATTAAAACTATGTACTACTCCGTTTTATTTATATAGGCTCACTCCAGGCTCCATGACCAGCAAGCCTGAAGCTTCAGGAGTGCAGGCTCTTGGATTGCTTTTGGCAAACGAAGGATTTTCAAATGAGGAAAAGAATATATTTAAATCCCTTTTATCTAGATCTGAAAATGAAAATAAATACAGGCAATTTGCCCATGCCTTGAAAGCAAAAGATTTCCTGAAAGCAATTTTAATGTTTATTAAAAATCCACTCCTTCTTATAAAGCTAATAATACGTTTGCCCCATTCACTTAAATATAGAATCACTGCTAAAATATATGGAGCCAGAATAAAATGAACAATGAAGAGATACTCATTTCTTTTTTTCTCCCCTCTCTTGAAGGAGGAGGAGCAGAAAAAGCTACCGTTCATCTAATAAACGGTTTTGTCGAAAAAGGTTTTCAGGTTGATTTATTATTATCAAAAGCAACCGGACCTTATATTAAAATGATCCCTGAAAAATGCAGAATTATTGATTTTAATTCAAACCGGGTTATTTTTTCGCTGGGAAAACTTGTTAAGTATCTTAATAAAAACAGGCCTTTTGCATTGATATCTGTTTTAAGCCATGCTAATGTAGTAAGCTCGTTTGCAAAAATGTTTTACAATGGAGACACAAAAATTATTTTGACTCAAAGAATCAATCTAACATCATCAAAGGTAAACCTGAAGAATCTGCGTTCAAAGCTACTACCATTTTTTATGTTTTTAACATATTGGAAAGCTGATAAAATCGTTGCTGTTTCAAAAGGAGTTGCTGAAGATCTTGAAAAGAGGATCGGTTATCTGAAAAACGAAGTAGAATTCATTTATAATCCGGTAATCGTTTCCGAAACTCTTAAACTGAGTAAAGAATCCATAGATCATCCCTGGTTTAATAATAAAGAAGTTCCTGTAATTCTTTCTGTCGGTCGACTAACGCTTCAAAAAGATTATCCAGTGTTATTAAAAGCCTTTTCAATAGTTAGAAGGAAATTAGACTCTCATCTGGTTATGCTTGGTGAAGGGGAAGAGAGGGAGGATCTAATTAAATTGGCAAAAGATTTAGAAATTTATGATGATATATGGATGCCTGGTTTTGTCGATAATCCTTATAAGTATATGGGTAGATCATCTATTCTTGTCTCCTCTTCTCGATCTGAAGGATTTCCCAATGCATTAATAGAAGCAATGGCTTGCGGAACTGCAGTGGTAGCGACTGACTGCCCAAGTGGACCAGTAGAAATCCTTGAT